>Ga0206804_10280_pt2:10000-13110 | contig 13110 bp, 7 predicted proteins | sample Alteio_BWOrgCont_62_FD_152888 | JGI IMG/M metagenome (GOLD analysis project Ga0206804, IMG submission 152888) | Enriched cells from forest soil in Barre Woods Harvard Forest LTER site, Petersham, Massachusetts, United States -... | ecosystem: Environmental > Terrestrial > Soil >... | reverse complement strand
CCTGGCCTTCGGGGAGCGTGTTGGCCCAGGCCAGGGCGGCGCTGCTGTCGCTGCGCGCCCACTGGTTCGCCACATTCTGAATGAGGGAGGCATAATTGGGATCGCCTGCATATTCCGTCACATAGGCAGCGGCAGCGGCGGGATCCACGGACGACCATGAACTGACGACATTTTGCATGGCGTTGAGACGAACGTTGTCCGCAGTGTCCGCCGGCAGATTCTGCACCCATTGCAGCGCGGCTTGCGTGTCCTGCTGGCCGAGCGACCTGGCCAGTTGGGTGATAAGGTTATCCCGGCTTGGGCCACTGGGCATTTGGGAGACGAGATCGGCGGCATCGTTGGGATCCGACTGAATCATTTGGTTGACCACGGCGAGTTGCGCGGAGTCATGTTGTGGGCCGGTCAGGTTGGTGTTGACCCAGGCCAGGGCGGCGGTGGGATCCTGCGAGGCCCAGTTGCCCACTACGTTCTGGAGATCATTGTCGCGCTTGGCACCGTCGGGCATTTGCGAGATGGCAGCGATGGCGCTCGCCGGATCGTTCACACTCATTTTATTCAAAATCTGTGCGACGGAGTTATCGTAGGCGCTGCCGAGGGCGTTTTTTTGCACCCAGGCGAGCGCGGCGCCCGGGTCGGTGTCCGCCCAGCTCGAGGCGAAATTGGCGATGAGCGTGTTGCGGTAAGTTCCTCCGGCGAGGTTCATGAGGTAGTCGGCGCCGGCTTGCGGGTCTTGCGCGGCCAAGGCGGTAAGACTCTGGCGCTCGGCAGCATCGCGTTCCTGGCCCGGGGGCATGGCGGCGACGGCTTTGATGGCAGATGTGGGGTCCAATTGGGTCCAGCCGGAGAACATGCTTTGCAGCGCCTGCAACCGAGCTTGGCCAGCGGGCAGCGACTCGACTGCCGCATACGCCGCCTCGGGGTCTTGTTGGCCCCATTTTGAAAAAACGCTGGAGTAGATCTGCGCCGTTTGCTGGCCGGTGGGTAGACTGCGCAGGTAGGCGAAAGCGCCTTCCGGGTCGGAATCGGCCATATTGCCGATAATGTTGGACTGCACGGAGCGGCGGACGCTGAGGTTAGGGATTTGATTGAGCGCGGCGAGGGCGGCGGCGGAATCAATGAGCGACCAACTATTGTAAAAACTGGCCATGACACTGTCCGTGGCCAAATTGCGCGGGAGACTTTTGAGGGCGCTGAGGGCTTCTTGTGCATTGCCATTCTGCACCCAGGCGGTGAGGACGTTGCTGACTTCAGTACCCCGGGAATTCAAATTCTCCAAATGCATGGCGGCGTTGAGGGCCGCTCTCGGGTCTTTGTCAGCCCAAGTTTGAAAGATCGAGGCGAGGAGGGGTTCGAAATTGAGGCCCGCGCGCGACGAGGGAAGATTGGCATAGGCCAAGGCAGCTTGCGGATCAGTTTCCGCCCATTTCGCATAAGCAAGTCTCAGCATTTGGTCCCGCGAGGCGGCATCGGGACAAAAGGTGGCTTCTTTGATCAAGTCCTTGATTTGGTCGGCCGGGGTGTTCTTCAGCAACTCGGCAAAGGCGAGGATGCGTTCGCTGCCGGTGTATTTGGCGAGAATTTCCCCGAGCGCGCTCTTTGGATCCCAAGCCGGGCGCTCGTCTTTGACCGCGGCGCCCTTGGCGTTCACGGACGGATTATGACTGGCGATTTTTTTCGGGGCGGCGAGCTTGTCCGACGAATGTCCGGAGAACACGAAATAACTGGCGGCTGCGCCGACCGCGAAGGCGGGGAGCATCCGAGCCAACATCAGGAATATGCGTTTCATGAGGATATAATCTAGCCCGGCAGGGCGTTTGGGGAAGAATTTGGGTGAGGGCGGGAAGGCAGCGCCGTTTATACCGTGTCATTCCTAAAACAACCCACTGCGACACCGCCGAGAAGCAGCGGCAACGCCAGCGTAAGGAACTGAAACAGCCGTTTCATATCAAGGTAGACGCTCTATTAACCCTTTTATTAGAAAATAGATGCAGTTGGAGGTGAAATATCTTTAATAGCTGCCATTAGCAAGAACGAGTTGACGGAAACTGATTGCCATGGGATTAGCTGGAGATGAGATATTTTATCTCAAATAAACTTACAGGAAAGAGGGAGGGATGCCGCCTGGACAATCGAGCCCCGGAAAACACGGATATTGAAGGAGAATTTCATGCTTCAGCAGTCGCCGGAACACCAGGTAAGATTTTTTCGTGAATTGTTATGTTTAAATCATTGAATGTAAAACGATTGTGAAGTTAATGAATGGAAAATTCCACTTGGTGGGCAATGATTTCGTAAACTATTACATATAAGAAAGATAATGATTATTTTTGTCCATGGCGGTTGCTAGGAAGCTAACGTTATTTAAGATAGTATTATCGAGGCTGGAGGAATGTAGGATTTCCGACCAATGTAGCTTGGCCGTAGTTGGGTTAAGGGGCGCTTCGCTACCCATTTCCTAATCGAGGTTTTTTGTGGCAAAAAAAAGGCGATCCTGGGCTGGGAAGCAACGGAGGAGAGCAAGAGAATATCCGAGGGCAGCATTTGAAGTTTGAGATTTGAGCAAAGGATTTGAAATCGAGGAAATCCACGCGTGAGATGGAAATCCACGTTTTTTATTCGCTCCGCGGAGGTCACGGCGGAATGTCAAAAAGTTGATTTTCCCGAGGAGAAATCGAGCCGAAACGAGGGGACGAAAGATTTTTTCAGAAAAAACTTGCGGGAAGGCGCGCGCGGTCTATTATCAGCGGTTTTCCCCTAACTCGGTCGGTTTGCGCCGACAGCGTGACGGGAGGAAAAAGCGGGGTTGGTGAGCCAAAGATTTTTCGCAAAACGCTTGACGTGCGCGGATGTTTTTGGTTTATTGACCCTCTTTCCCCTTTCCGAAAGGGGGTCGCCGCATGGCCGAGCTTTGGCTTGGAACTCATGAAAAACGGCGATGAAGAGACCGGTGTTCTTTGAAATTTATTTTGTGCGATTGAGCGGATTCTCGTTCAATTATTTAAATAGCCCAGTGAACGTGCGATGGCGAAGGGCACGTTCACTTGTAAAAGTAAACGTGACTAGAACTATCGCAGTGTTCACTGGATGGTAGTCCTGAATCACCAGATTTA
>Ga0206804_10280_pt2:0-7500 | contig 13110 bp, 7 predicted proteins | sample Alteio_BWOrgCont_62_FD_152888 | JGI IMG/M metagenome (GOLD analysis project Ga0206804, IMG submission 152888) | Enriched cells from forest soil in Barre Woods Harvard Forest LTER site, Petersham, Massachusetts, United States -... | ecosystem: Environmental > Terrestrial > Soil > Temperate... | reverse complement strand
ATTTATCCTGCCGGGGTAGTAGGACCCCGATGTGGGATTGAAACGGTTAGGAGAAGCTTCTGGAAAGAAGCGCCATAGGGGGTGATAGCCCCGTATCCGAAAACCCGATCAGCCCTAGGGAGCTCCTGAGTAGCACGGGACACGTGAAACCCCGTGTGAATCCGCGCCGACCACGGCGCAAGGCTAAATACACAGTATCGACCGATAGTGCACCAGTACCGCGAGGGAAAGGTGAAAAGCACCCCGGTTAGGGGAGTGAAACAGTACCTGAAACTTATTGCCCGCAAGCGGTCGTAGCCCCCTTGTGGGGTGGCGGCGTACCTTTTGCATAATGGGTCTGGGAGTCAATGTCAGTGGCAAGCTTAAAGGCCTTAGCGGCCCGCAGGCGCAGCGAAAGCGAGTCCAAATCGGGCGTTCAGTCGCTGGCATTGCACTCGAAGCGGAGGTGATCTACCCATGGCCAGGATGAAACCCGGGTAACACCGGGTGAAGGTCCGAACTGGTGGCACTTGAGAATGCCTCGGATGAGCTGTGGGTAGGAGCGAAAGACTAATCAAACCCCGTAATAGCTAGTTCTCTTCGAAATATATATAGGTATAGCCTCGTACAATGCGACACCGGGGGTAGAGCACTGAAAAGGCTAGGGGACACACCAGTCTACCAAACCTTATCAAACTCCGAATACCGGTTTAGCAACTACGGGAGTCAGTCGGTGGGGGATAAGCTTCATCGGCGAAAGGGGAAGATCCCAGACTACCGTCTAAGGCCCCTAAATGGCGGCTAAGTGGTTTAAAGGATGTGGTTTTACACAGACAATGGGGATGTTGGCTTAGAGGCAGCCATCATTTAAACAGTGCGTAATAGCTGACCCATCGAGTGAAACTGCGCCGAAAATGATCGGGACTAAGCCGTCTGCCGAAGACGTAGGTGTGGCGCAAGCCACGCGGTAGAAGAGCGTTCCAATTGCGCCGAAGCCAGCACGGCAAGTTCTGGTGGAGCGATTGGAAGTGAATATCCAGACATAAGTAACGATAAACGAGGTTAAACTCCTCGTCGCCGTAAGGATAAGGTTTCCCGGGGAAGGTTCGTCCGCCCGGGGTTAGTCGGGAGCTAAGGTGAGGCCGTAAGGAGTAACCGATGCACAGCAGGTTAATATTCCTGCACCACGATGTAGACGTTATCAACTCAGGAGTGACGGAGGAGGCTAGGCGCAGGGGTCTGATGAATGTGACCCTTGAAACCCCTAGGCTGTTTGGCAGGCAAAACCACCAAACATTAAGGCTGAAAGGTGACCACCAGGTGAAGCTACGGCTGATCCGAGTGCGCTGAGGCCATGCTCCCAGGAAAAGCTTCGGAGTGAGTCTATATCGTGCCCGTACCGTAAACCGACACAGGTATCCCAGATGAGTATTCTCAGGCGCGTGAGTTAAATCTCCTCAAGGAACTCGGCCAGTTAGCCCCGTATCTTCGGTAGAAGGGGTGCCCGTCGCAAGACGGGTCGCAGTGAACCGGCCCAACCGACTGTTTATCAAAAACACAGCTCTCTGCCAAGTCGCAAGACTACGTATAGGGAGTGACATGTGACCAATGCGGAAAGGTGAAACCCTGGGGTGCAAGCTCCGGGACTAAGCCCCCGTGAATGTCGGCCGTAACTATAACGGTCCTAAGGTAGCGAAATTCCTTGTCGGGTAAGTTCCGACCTGCACGAATCATGTAACGAGTTGGGCGCTGTCTCGAGGAGATGCTCAGTGAAATTGTAGTCGCGGTGAAGATGCCGCGTTCCCGCAGCAGGACGGAAAGACCCTATGCACCTTCACTGTAAGCTGATATTGTCGTTTGATTTTCGGTACGTAGCATAGCTGGGAGACATCGAAGCCCTCCTTCCGGGGAGGGTGGAGTCAAAATATGAAATACCAGTTTTCGATGATTAGACGTCTAACCCTGTGCCATTAGCTGGCCAGGGGACATTGTTAGCAGGTCAGTTTGACTGGGGCGGTCCCCTCCCAAAGAGTAACGGAGGGTTGCGAAGGTCCCCTCAGGCCGGATGGTAACCGGCCGACGAGCGCAAAAGTATAAGGGGGCTTTACTGTGAGACTCACAAGTCGAGCAGTTGCGAAAGCAGGCTTTAGTGATCCGGTGGTCCATCGTGGGATGGCCATCGCTTAAAGGATAAAAGGTACGCTAGGGATAACAGGCTGATCGCGCCCAAGCGTTCATAGCGACGGCGCGGTTTGGCACCTCGATGTCGGCTCATCACATCCTGGGGCTGGAGAAGGTCCCAAGGGTTTGGCTGTTCGCCAATTAAAGTGGTACGCGAGCTGGGTTCAGAACGTCGTGAGACAGTTCGGTCCTCTATCCGCTGCGGGCGTTGGAGAGTTGAGGGGTTCATTCCTTAGTACGAGAGGACCGGGAATGACGTGCCTCTGGTGTTCCGGTTGTCGCGTCCGCGGCAGCGCCGGGTAGCTATGCACGGAAGAGATAAGCGCTGAAAGCATCTAAGCGCCAAGCTCCTCCCAAGATAAGCTCTCCCACCATCGCAAGATGGCACAAGGGTCCAGGTAGACTACCTGGTAGATAGGCCGGCAGTGTAAGCGCCGTAAGGCGTTAAGCTTACCGGTACTAATGACCCGAGAGGTTTGATCTCCACGCCTTTTCCTTTTCTAACGAAAAGATGAGCGTGCTAGAATCATCCTCAAAGATGTTCTATCGACGTACGTAAAAATGTCAGGCAATACTGTCTGGCCAGACAATGGTTTTCCCAATGCATTAAACGTCATCTTTCCACAACCAGCCGCTGCCGGCCCATTCCAAAAATGGGCCACAAAGCGCAACCAGTTGCGGGCCGTGCCCAAATCGCGGTGAATCGCCCTCAAAAGCGATTCGCCCGCCGAATGGAGCCCACGAGTAACGTTATCACCCACCCACCAAATGCAGCGGCGGGAATCTCTGGTGATAACAGGTGAGGGGAAACACACGTTCCCATCCCGAACACGCTCGTTAAGCCCTCAACCGCCGATGGTAGTGTCACCCGTTGTGACGCGAGAGTAGGTCGTTGCCAGTATCATGACCCCGGTCGTCCGCAAGGACGGCCGGGGTCTTTTGCTTTTAGCCGTCCCGCAATGTGGAATGAAAATGGCGGTCAATTACTAAAACTAATTGGATTAGTAGTTGACAAAGGATCAATCAATTACTAATTTGACACGAATTAGTATCTAATTGGTAATCCATTGATAACTCGCTCATGGCCATTAAAATCCCGCAGACTCCACCCTCCAAGGCTTGGTTTTTTCAAGAATACTCCAATCGATGGGCGGAGTTTTTTAGCTCTGCGGCGCCCAGTCCGAAGGACTACCTTCATTGGGAAGATTTTCGCCATCGCCCCGCACCAGAGGGGCTGAAAGTTGAGGAATGGTGGATGATTCAAAAATTTCGCCGGGAGGCTGCAGCAAGGCATTTGCCTGGCAAAGGGTCGGATCGTCGCCCGTTTTGGTTTGTTTCCACCGATCACATCCAGGATTGGCAGCACCGGTTTGAGCGTCAAACCGGCTCACTCGATATCACTCCCCAAGCGATCAATACCGACGTCAATCGCCAAAGTTACCTTATGTCCGCTCTGCTGGAGGAGGCTTTCACCTCAAGCGTATTGGAGGGGGCGGTTGCAACCCGCGAGCAAGCTCAGGAAATGGTGCGTTCCGGACGACCTCCGCGCGATCGTAGCGAACAAATGATTTTGAATAATTACTCGACGATGCGATGCCTTCGTGAGTGGAAGGACGAGCCATTTTCGCCGGATCTTTTATTGCGCATCCATCGCTCAATTACGGAAAATGCCTTGGATAAACCTGATGCCGTTGGTCGACTGCGTCGGCCAGACGAAACCATTGCCGTTGAGGATGATATTGATGGCACGATTTACTTTAAGCCTCCTCCGGCCGAATCTCTGCCTGAGCGCATGGTTATTTTCACTGCTTTTGCCAATGAAAAAACGCCCGATTATTATCTCCATCCTGTTCTGCGGGCTATCATCCTGCATTTCTGGCTGGCCTATGAGCATCCCTTTGTGGATGGCAACGGGCGTACGGCGCGGGCGCTGTTTTATTGGAGTATGTTGCGCGCGAAGTACCCTCAATTTGAATACATCTCCATCTCACATTTCATTAATAAAGCCCGCGTGGAATATGCAAAAACCTACCTGCAGGTGGAAACTGACGAAAACGACCTGACCTATTTCATCAATTTTCATCTGAGGATTATTGACCAAGCGATGCGGAAGCTTTTGGAACACATACAGAAAAAGCAGGTGGAGTTAGAGGAGACGGAAAGTCGCCTACGCCGACTCAGCGAGTTTAATCACCGTCAGCAAGCTCTGCTAATACACGCGCTCAAAAATCCGAAATTCCGCTACACCATCCAAGGTCATCAAAAAAGCCATGGGGTTGTCTATCAAACTGCCCGAACCGATCTTCTCAGTTTGGTTCGAGCCAAACTTTTCGTTCAGCATCGGCAGCGGGCGCGACCACGGCAATTTGCTCGTGCTGCATTTGCGGGAAAAGCTTTTGTGTTCACCCCGGCTCCTGATTTGGCCGAGAAATTGAGTGGAAAGCAAAAACCTTAATCTGCCCGTCTCTTTTGTACTGTAGATAATGGCCAGAGTCGCATCCATTTTCTTCCTTCCCCGCCTACCCCAGATGCCGAATCTCCGTGCCGCCCCATTTTTCCTGTAAATATTCGGCCACCAAGCGCCGGTGGCAGTGGTGCGGTTTTTCCTCGCTGCAGAGCAGGCAGCCGCCGTCCACGATCTCGCGCGGCACTTGTTTTTCGATTTCCCGTTCGCGCATTAGCGTTAAGAATTTCTTTTCATACACCGCCCAGTCGCCCTTGTTTTTTTTGTATTCATCCAAAATCTCCGCCGTGGGCGCCAGTATTGGTAGATGAACGTAGTCCAGGCCCAGAATCGTTTTCAGAAAATAATCCAAATCGTCCTTCTTGCTGAACCCGGCCAGTTGCGAAACATTTTTCAGCCGCACGTCCACGATGCGCTTGATGCCCGAGCCGCGCAATAATTCAAAAAATTGACGTGCGTTCTTCCGGGTGAAGCCCACGGTGTAAATTTCAATCAGGGACGCATTCATGGCGACACCGCTTCCTGTTCCTCGTGGTAGGCGATTTCCTCGCTCCGGCGCGCATAAGCCTCAGCCAGTTGCGCCTCCGCCGGCAGGAAAAGATCGGCATCGCCCAGCCCATACGCCGCGCGCAAACGCGCTTCCGCCGCCGCGTGCGATTCCAGCGCGCCGTCGGCGTGGATGTGCGAAATCTCCGCAAAAGCGCTCGCTCGCCGCGCCACCAAAATCGTCCGATGGCAGTCCAGCGGATCTTTTTCCGCGCAAACCAACGCAAGGCGAAATGACTCCGCGCCCTTGCGCAACCGCTCCAGCCCTGACGCAAAACTCGCCCCGGCGGCGATGCGCTCGTAGCTCACCTTGCCGTTGATGTAGCACTCCGGCTCCGTACGCCGCGCGCCCAGTTCGCGTCCGAGAAAAACATAGCGCACGCCCGCAACTTTTAGCGCGTGCTCGAGAGTTTCGCGATTAAACCACGGCAGGAAACGGCTATAGGGGCTCGACCGCACGTCCGCCAGCACCTCGATGCGATGCTGGCGCAAAAGTTCGAGAAACCGCGGCAGTTCGTGGTTCGAATGCCCGATGGTGAAGATGGGATTCATGCCGGCGGCGCCTCCCAGATGGTGGCGGCAATTTTATAATGTGCCCCGTGAAACTCCGGCGTCAAGCTCAGGCAAACATGCAGGCTGCCGTCGTTCGGCAGCGGAATTTCCACCGGCTCCTCGCCGATCTTGCGCGCCGCCGCCAGGTAGCAGCTCTCAAAATTCGGATCCGTGATGTCGAATTCATGCTCGACGCCGTTATATTTCAAATGCAACCGCTGGCGAAATTTCTTTGTGTCCTTCTCGCGGAAAACCACGGCGGTCACTTTGCCTTCCGGTTTGATCAAATACAACGTCGCCGGCCCCGGCATTTTAACCACGTAGCCCGCGCGCACTTTTCGCGGGTCGGTCCAACTCGTCCAAAGCATCGGCGGACGCTCGACCAGCATGGGCAACTGCGCCAGCGGAAACACGCCCTCCCGCCGCCAGGGCCGCGACGCATCCACCACCCAATCCTCGGGATGGCTCGGATCATTCGCCCATTTCAAAATGGGAATTTCCACGATGTCCAAAAATCGTGGCAAGCCGCCATCGGCAAAGCGCATCGTGGCCAGGGCAATCGCGCCTTCATTCGTAGGATCCACGGGCCGCGTCCACAACCCCGGCGACCATTTCCCCTTGGCCGATAAAATCTCCCGCCCCGCCACGCAATAATGATTCCGCTTGATCGAATTGGCCAAAATCACCAGGCGTTTGGTCTTCGGTTCATTCATAAACAATTATTTGCGGTTATGAGCATTCAACCCATTCACCCCTTGAGTTTCCGCAGCAAATCCGCCTCGAAGATTTCATAGACCAGCGCCCGCTCCTCCATGAAGATAACTTCAATTGCGCCGTCACGCGCATATTCAAAGATGATGCGATATTTACCGCAGCGCAGGCGATGATACCCGGCCAGATTTGCCTCCAGTGGCTGAATATCACCCTTGTCCTCGCGCAAATCCTCCAGGGCACGTTTGAGCGCGCGCCGCGGCGCTGGCGCGAGACGTCGCGCAAATTCGATCACCTGGTGGGCTGGACGCAAAACCCGTTTCATTATTCAATATCGGCCAGTGAGCCAAATTCGGTTTTGCCGGCACGGTGCTCGCGGATCGCCCGCATGGCCACCGGATTCGCCAGCAATTCCAGCGTCTCGATGATGGCGCCCAGCCGCTCATGCCCGATGACGCAAGCTACGGGGTCATCGTGCCGGGTCACGGTTACGACGCGGCCCCTTTCCGCTGCCTTGACCAGCGCAGGGAAGTTGTTCTGTCCCTCGGAAATGCTCACGGTAGAATTCATGGAAATAACGGTAGAAAATATAGACGTTGCTGTCAAGGCCACTTTCCTAAAGCGCCGCCGCGCCAGGCAACCCATGCGATGCGCGTTCATGCAAAACCACATCTTGCGCCGAAGGCCGCCATGAGACAGCATCGCCGCCCATGCCTGCACTGGTGGCTTTACTGTCGGACTTTGGATCGCGCGATTGGTTTGTCGCCGCGATGAAAATGGTCGTGCTGCGGCACTATCCCGATGCCGTTTTGGTGGACATCACGCACGAAGTCCCGCCGGGCGATATCCGCGCGGGAGCGTTCATTCTTGGCCAATGCTGGCGAGAGTTTCCGTCGGGGACGGTATTTCTGTCCATAGTGGATCCGGGAGTTGGTTCCGCGCGCGCCGGCTTGGTCGTGAACATCAAGGAGCGCCTGTTCGTCGGGCCGGATAACGGGTTGTTCAGCTTTCCCCTTGTTCGCGCGGGCGAGAAAGCAGTCGCGCGCCGCCTGGAGAACCCCGCGTGG
>Ga0206804_10283_pt1 | contig 13144 bp, 9 predicted proteins | sample Alteio_BWOrgCont_62_FD_152888 | JGI IMG/M metagenome (GOLD analysis project Ga0206804, IMG submission 152888) | Enriched cells from forest soil in Barre Woods Harvard Forest LTER site, Petersham, Massachusetts, United States -... | ecosystem: Environmental > Terrestrial > Soil > Temperate forest >... | reverse complement strand
ATTGCCGGCACCAGTGCCCTTCGCAAGCAAGACCTCATCTTCAAAATCCTCCAGGCCCAGAGCGAAAAAGAAGGCCACATCTTCGCCGAAGGCGTGCTTGAAATCCTTCCCGACGGCTATGGCTTTCTGCGCTCGCCGGACTACAACTACCTGCCGGGGCCGGACGACATCTACGTCTCGCCGTCGCAGATTCGCAAGTTCGACCTCAAGACCGGCAACACCATCAGCGGCAACGTCCGCTCGCCGCACGAGGGCGAAAAATATTTCGCGCTGGTCAAGATTGAGGCCATTAACTTCGAGTCGCCCGAAGAGACGCGCAACAAAATCCTCTTCGACAACCTGACGCCTCTCTATCCGGAAGAACGCATCAAGATGGAGACCACGCGCGAAGGCATCTCCGGCCGCGTGATGGACCTTCTCTGCCCCATCGGCAAAGGCCAGCGCGGTCTTATCGTGGCACCGCCGCGCACCGGCAAAACCATGCTGATGCAGGCCATTGCGAACTCTGTCACGGCGAATCATCCTGAGGTTGTTCTGATCGTTCTGCTGATCGACGAGCGCCCGGCAGACATGCAGCGCAGCGTGAAGGGCGAAGTCATCAGCTCGACCTTCGACGAGCCCGCGGCACGCCACGTGCAGGTGGCCGAAATGGTCATCGAAAAGGCCAAGCGCCTCGTCGAGCACAAGCGTGACGTCGTGATCCTGCTGGATAGCATTACGCGTCTGGCAAGGGCTTACAACACCATCGTTCCGCCGTCGGGCAAGGTGCTGTCGGGCGGTGTCGATTCCAACGCGCTGCAGCGCCCGAAGCGGTTCTTCGGCGCGGCCAGAAATATTGAGGAGGGCGGCAGCCTGACGATTATTGCCTCCGCGCTCATCGATACCGGCTCGCGCATGGACGAAGTCATCTTCGAAGAGTTCAAGGGCACCGGCAACATGGAAGTCATCCTCGACCGCAAGCTGGTCGACAAACGTGTCTTCCCGGCCATCGATATTCAGCGTTCCGGAACGAGAAAAGAAGAGCTCCTCATTCCGAAGGACGATCTGCAGCGGACGTGGATCCTGCGCAAGGTCTTGAACCCGCTCTCGCCGGTCGAAGCCATGGAGCTTCTCTCGGACAAGCTGGGCAAGACCCGCAATAACCAGGAGTTCCTGCATAACATGAGCTCGCTGTAAATCAAGCTTGCTGCATTCGGTCTCGGGTGGCTGATACAGCAACGAGGGCGCGGCCAAAAGCCGCGCCCTTGGTTTTACGCTGGAAGTTGGCGCGAATCCCCTTTCAGCGCGCGGCATCTATACTTAAATCATGCCTTCGACCCCGCTTCCGCGCACACTCGGCGAACTCAAAGCCTCGGCCTACACCCCCGCGCGGGTCTCCCGCAGCGTCAAGGATGAGTTGCGCGATAACCTGATCGCCCGGCTGCGCAAGCTCGCAGGCAAGGATGAAGCATTGTTCCCCGGCATAGTCGGCTATGAAGACACGGTGATCCCGCAGCTGGTCAATGCCGTGCTCTCACGCCACAACTTCATTCTGCTCGGACTGCGCGGTCAGGCCAAGAGCCGCATCCTGCGCGCGCTTACCACGTTGCTCGATCCGCAGTCGCCGTATGTCGCGGGCTCGGAGCTGCGCGACAATCCATACGCGCCGCTCTCGAAATTTTCCAAAGACCTGATCGCCTCGCTCGGCGACGACACGCCCATCGCGTGGATGACGCCCGAAGAGCGCTACGTGGAAAAACTTGCGACGCCGGATGTGACCGTTGCCGACCTCATTGGCGATGTCGACCCGATTAAGGCTGCTCGCTCCGGCCATGAACTGGGCTCCGAGCTCACCATGCACTATGGGCTGCTCCCGCGCGCCAACCGCGGCATCTTCGCCATCAACGAGCTGCCCGACCTCGCCGGAAAAATCCAGGTCGCGCTGTTCAATATCATGCAAGAGGGCGACGTACAGATTAAGGGCTACCCTGTGCGCCTGGAGCTTGATGTGGCAATCGTCTTCAGTGCTAATCCTGAGGACTACACTGCGCGCGGCAAAATCGTGACGCCGCTCAAGGACCGCATCGGCAGCGAAATCCGCACGCACTATCCCGAGTCGCTCGATGAGGCCATCAGCATTACGGAGCAGGAAGCGTGGACGGCTCGCTCATATGACGACGCGCAAACGACCGGTACGCGCATCGACAATATCTTCATTCCTCACTACATTCGCCAGATCGTGGAGCAGATCGCTTTCATCGCGCGCGAGGACAAAAAGGTGGACAAGCGCAGCGGCGTCTCACAGCGACTGCCCATCAGCACGATGGAGCTGGTTGTATCGAACGCCGAGCGCCGAGCGTTACTCCACAGCGAGAATCAGGTTGTGCCGAGGGTCGGCGACATCCTTGCGGCATTACCCGGAATTACCGGCAAAATCGAGCTCGAATACGAAGGCGAGCTCAAGGGCTCTGAGACGGTCATCCGCGAAATCATCCGCCAGGCCGTCGCCAACATCTACGACGGTTATTTCGCCGACACCAACACCCAGCAGATTGAGCAGTGGTTCAACCTTGGCGGCTCTGTCGAACTGAATGACAAGCAGCCCGCAAAATCCGTCTTCAAGTCACTGCATGAGATTCAGGGCCTCTTCGACAAGCTCTCCGCGCTCAAGGTCAACTCGCGCACGCCGGTCGAGCAGGCCGTCAGCGCCGCGGAGTTCATGCTCGAAGGCATGACCGCGCACAGGAAAATCTCGCGTTCAGAGGCGCGTACCTTCACCGCCGGCGAAAAGCGCCGCCGCAATGAAGACGCTGCCCAACTCGCCGAACGCATGCGCGACAAGCTGCAGGAGCGCGATGTCGAAGACATCGCCCGTAACCGCACGCGGCGTGGGTTCAACTAAGTATTATGTTCTGGTGAACCGCCGTGAAGCCCTGACGCTCTTCGCTGCCTTGCCTCTCGCCGCGCGGCTAAGGGCCTTTGCGCTTCAATCCAGGGAGGCTGCCATGACTGTCACCTGCATCATCCGCTATCAGATCGATCCCTACCAGCGCGAAGAGTTCAAGCAGTACGCAGCCGCGTGGGGCAAAATCATTCCGCGCTGCGGCGGCCATCTGCTCGGCTACTTCCTTCCCTACGAAGGCACCAACGACGTTGGCTGGGCACTGATCGCGTTTGACTCGCTGGCTCACTACGAGGCCTACAAGACGCGGCTCAAGGCCGACCCCGACGCACGCCAGAACTTCGCCTACGCACAATCGAAACGCTTCATCCTGCGCGAAGAGCGCAACTTCATCGAAGGCGTCGACGGTACGCTCGGCCTTCCCTCTACGCTCGCCTGATTTCGACGCATGCCCGAACTTCCTGACATCACGGCGTATCTCACCGCGCTCCAATCGCGCGTCGTGGGCCAGCCGCTGGAAGCTCTGCGCATCTCTTCGCCGCTGCTGCTGCGCACAGCCGTCCCGCCCATCCACACCATCGAAGACAAAACCGTCCGCTCGTTGCGCCGTATCGGCAAGCGCATCGTCTTCTGTTTCGATGACGATTTGTTCCTTGTACTCCACCTGATGATCGCCGGACGCCTGCACTGGCGCGAATTCGACCCGAAAAAAAGCCGCGCCAAAATTGGTGGACGACAGAACCTCGCCGCCTTCGACTTCCCCAACGGCTCACTCGTGCTCACAGAAGCCGGCAGCAAGCGCCGGGCTTCGCTGCACCTGGTCCGCGGAGAGGCTGCGCTCGCAGAACTCGACCCCGGCGGCCTGGAGATCCTTACCCTCACACCGGAAGCCTTCACGACCGCGCTCACTTCAGAAAACCGCACTCTCAAGCGCGCGCTCACTGATCCACGCATCTTCGCGGGCATCGGCAATGCGTACTCGGACGAGATTCTCCACGCCGCGCAACTCTCGCCGCTCGCACAAACCCGCAAGCTCAACGCAGAAGAACTCCATCGCCTCTTCACAGCGACCATCAGCACGTTGACGCTCTGGACCGACCGCTTCAACACCGAAGCGGAAAAATCTTTCCCCGAAAAAGTGACCGCCTTCCGCCCGGAGATGGTCGCACATGGGCGGTTCGGTCAACCGTGCCCGCGCTGCGGCTCGCCCATTCAGCGCATCCGTTACGCCGACAATGAAACCAACTACTGCCCCACATGCCAGACGGGAGGCAAAGTGCTCGCCGACCGCTCGCTCTCGCGTTTGCTCGGCTCGGACTGGCCGCGCACGCTCGACGAGCTCGAAGCGCTGCGCAAAAAAGTAATCCGGAACTTCTGCGAGTAAGATGGAGTGGTCTATTAAACCGCTTGAAGGACCTCTCTCCGCAATGAACCTCCGCACCTCACTCGCCGTCGCATTTTTCGCCTTTACCAGCATTACATCAAGCTCCAGCGCACAGCACGTCTCGGCGCACAAAGCTTCCGTGCTAGATGTTCCTGCACGGCAGGCATATCTCAAGACCACTACCAGTCCGCTGTTGCTCTCCGCGATGAAGGGTCTTCACTCGTGCATCAAGCTGGATCTCGTCCCCGCGCCAGTCGGCTATATGCGCATCCCGCACCATTACCTGAGCGGCTCGCACGGCCCCACCAATCCAGCGGAGGCCGCTGCCACTGTCGCCTATGGCAAGTTCGAGCAGCGCATTACCGCCGGCATGAACCAGTACGTTGCCACCGGTAGCCATGCCGAGGCGCAGTGCGCTCTGGACCAACTCGCCGTTTGGGCCAAGGGCAACGCCCTCACTGACTACGATCCCCACGACAAGGACAACACGCAGTCGTGGTATCAGGCCGAGTGGACGCTGTGCGCCGCCGGCGTCACCATGTCGGTCCTCGTCAACGATCCCGCGCTCGATCTCGCCGAGCAGAAGCGTGTCGCGCTCTGGCTCGATGGCGCCGCCCACAAACTCATCTCTTATGAGAAACCCGGAGAGCTGGGCAATAATCATCACTACTGGCGAGCGCTCGCCGCCATCAGCGTTGGCGTGGTCGGGTCAGACGACGTGCTCTTTGACTACGGCGTCAGCGTCTTCAAGCAGGCGATTGGCCAGCTCGACAAGAATGGCGCCTTCCCGCTCGAAATGGAACGCCATGAGCGCGCCATCCATTACCAGGGCTTCGCGTTACAGCCGCTTGTCCCAATTGCTGAGTTCGCCACACGCCAGGGTGTCGACCTCTACGCCTACTCCGCGAACGGCCACACCCTGCGCGACGCCATTGTCTTCTTCGGCAAGGCCGTGGATGATCCCTCCATCGTCAAGCAGTACACGGAGGACGAGCAGATGAAGGGCTTCGGCTCTGACGACTTCGCCGCCTACCCATTCTTCACCGCGCGCTTTGGAGATGCCGACCTGCCGCCTTCTATTGTCAACGGGCTCAAGCGTCCCGTGATGGCCACTCGCATAGGTGGAAGTACTACTCTTTTGGCCGTCAAGTAGACGTGCACAACTCCACGTTGATTTCCGGGTTTCTTCCTGCACGGGATATCGTCTCGACGGTTTCCTGTGCTCGCCAAATAACGTGCGCATCGCTGCGCCGGAGGCCCATCATGCGTCGTCTATTCCTCGTCGCTCTCGCTCTTTTCGCTCCCTACGTCCACGCGCAAGCCTTTTCCGCATATTTCACCTCCACGAACACTCACTTCTCCAACGTTGCCAATGGCGATAACTACAGCCCTACCACCTCCACCTATACCAATCTCTTCACCACCACCTGGCCGGCTGAGTTCGGCGGCGGCGTAACGCTGAATGGCGTCAAGGCTGGCCCTATTCGGCTCGGTATGGATTTCCGCGGTTCCACGAACCACGGCACGCCTGGCGCGGATACCGCGATGGCCGGCCCCCGTCTTGCCCTCCGCGTGCCTATCGTTCACATCAAACCTTACGTCGAAGCCACAGGAGGCTATGTCGCCACGCATACCGTCGGCACCATCGCCACCGTCACCGGCGGCAATGCCGTCACTACCACCTCCACACCCATCACCAACCAGTACGCCGCATGGGAAGTCTTCGGCGGTGTCGACGTCCCCATCTTCCCCCATCTGGACTTCCGCGCCATCGAAATCGGCGGCGGCAAAGGCTACCTCGCAAACTCCGGCATCACCAATATCAATTTCAATAACACCAACACCCAGATCTCGCTCTTTTCCATCGATACCGGCATCGTCGTACACTTTTAGCATGTCCAGTACGACGCAGACTGCCTTTGACATCACGGCTTCCACCTACGACGCTGACCGCGCCCGCCTGATCCCCTGCTATAGCGCCTTCTATCGCCGGGCAACTGATCTTATTGTTCACGACGCTCGCAACATCCTCGATCTCGGTGCGGGCACCGGCCTGCTTTCCACCTTCGTTCGCCAGTGGTATCCGCTGGCGCACATTCACCTGATGGACGTCTCCGCGCCCATGCTCGAGCGCGCCCGCCAACGCCTCGCAGCCGACCCCAATGTCAGCTTCGAGCACGCCGACTCCACCACAGCCGCGCTCGGCGGCCCGTATGACTCCATCGTCTCCGCGCTCGCCATCCACCATCTGGAAAACGCCGCCAAGAAATCCCTGTTCGCTAAAATTTTTGCTACACTCCGTCCCGGCGGCACCTTCGTCAATGCCGAGCAGGTCGCCGGGCCCACACCAGCGATAGATAAGCGCTACAAGGAGCTGTGGCTGGAGCAGGTGCGTGAAGCCGGCGCCACGCCTGACCAAATTGCCGACTCGCTCTACCGCCAGCAGGACGACCGCTGCGCCTCCGTCGAAGACCAGCTCGACTGGATGCGCGAGGCCGGCTTCACCGACGCCGACTGCTGGTTCAAGGACAACCGCTTCGCCGTCCTCTCCGGCACCCGCCCAGCTTAGCGTTCCGCCATTCTGAGCAAAAAGCCAATGCTGGGATCCTTCGACTACGCCCCTTCGGGCTCCACTCAGGATGACGGCAATCATTTTTGGGGGCGAGATGACGGTGTGGTTGGTGTCTTTCGTCTTTTTTCCCGTTACACTCGTCCATGCAACATCCACATAGCTCACCCGAGGTCTGCATGCGCCTTCTTGCCTCTCTCCTTCTGTCGCTCGTCGTCTCCGTCTCCGCAATCGCACAGACCGGAACCTCCAAGCCCTCCTTTGCCACGCCCGCGCTCTCGCCGGATGGCAAAGAAGTCGCCTTCGCCTCCGGCGGCGACATCTGGGTCGCGCCTTCGAGCGGCGGTGAAGCCCATCTGCTCGTCTCTGGCCCGGCAGAAGAGTCGCGCCCGCTTTATTCGCCGGATGGCACGCGTCTCGCCTTCCAGTCCACGCGCACCGGCGCCAATGACATTTACATCCTCACGCTGGCGAGCGGCACGCTGCAGCGTATTACATACTCTGACGCGGGCATCACGCTGGATGCGTGGTCGCATGATGGCCAGTGGCTGTACTTCACCTCCTCTGTCAACGACGTCGCCGGTCAGGGCGACATCTTCCGTGTCCGGGCTACGGGCGGAACACCGTTGGAAGTTTCAGCCGAGCGCTACATGAACGAGTTCGAGTCCACGCCGCTGCCTGATGGCAAATCCATCGTGCTTGTCGCCAAGGGCATCTCCAGCTCGCAGTGGTGGCGCAAAGGCCACGCCCACATTGACGAGACCGAGCTCTGGCTCAAGCCCATCGACTCTGCCACCTACAAGCTGCTCGTCCCCGCTGACGCCAAGCATGCCTGGCCCATGGCCGCACCGGACGGCAAAAGTCTTTACGTGATGTCCGACAAATCCGGCGCAGAAAACATCGACCAGGTCGACCTCTCCACGGGTACAGCCAAAACTGTGACCAGCTTCAAATCCGGCCGCTGCCTGTGGCCTACGCTCTCTTACGATGGCAAGTTCATCGTCTTCGAGCGCGGCTTCGCCATCTGGAAGCTCGACACCCACACCGGCCACGCCGAAGAGCTGCACATCGCTCTTCGCGGCGTGCCCAGCTCTCCCGGCGTCACGCACATGGCCATCAACTCCTGGACCGGCCTCGCGCTCTCGCTTGATGGCAAAAAAATTGCTGTCGCGGCTCACGGCGAAATTTTTGCAGCCGGCGCAAAAGAAGGTGGCGAGCCGCAGCGCCTGACCTACACCGAAGCTGCCGAATCCGACCCGCAGTGGTCGCCGGATTCCACCAAGCTCGTCTACCGCTCCGAGCGCGACGGCGGGTCTTCACTCTATCTCTACGACTTCACCACCAACTCTGAACACGCGCTTACCCACTCGCTCAATCTCGACGTCGCACCCTCCTGGTCGCCGGACGGCAAATCCCTCGCCTTCCTCCGCAACCGCAAAGAGCTTCACGTCCTCACGCTCGATGACAAATCCACCATCAAGGCAGACAAAGTCATCGCCACCGGCGAAATGGGCTTCTATGGGGATGGTGGCCTGGCCTGGTCGCCGGATTCCAAGTGGCTCGTCTACGTCCCCCTCGGCGTTGACGGCTTCTCCAACCTCTATGCCGTGCCCGCGGATGGCTCCGCGGCCGGGCAGCCGATCACCTTCCTCGCCAACGGCCAGAACGCCTCGCACATCGCCTGGTCGCCCGACGGCAAATACATCCTGTTCGACACCTCGCAGCGCGCCGAAGACCCGCAGCTCGCTCGCGTCGACCTGATCCCACACGTCCCGGCCTTCCGTGAAGACCAGTTCGCCGATCTCTTCCGCAAGCAGTCCACGCCAGGCGCTCCGGACACTCCCACCGACCGCACCCGCCGTCCCTCGACGGACGAAAACCCGCCCAGCTCCGAGCAGGCGCCGTCCGATGCTACAGCTCGCCGCGGCGCCGGCGCAGCCACTCCCCCGAAGAAAATTGAATCTACCAAGATCGTCTTCGAAGGCATCCGCAATCGCCTCACGTTGTTGCCTATCGGCCTCGGCGTGCGCTACCCCGTCATCAGTCCGGACGGCAAGACGCTCGCTTTCCTCGCGGAGGTCGCCGATCAGGCCAACATCTACACCTACTCGCTCGACGAGCTTGCGCGCGAGCCTGCCTCGCCGCGCCAGCTCACCTCTGATCCCGGTAATAAGTCCAACATCGCCTTCACTCCAGACTCGAAGGAAATTTTCTATCTCCAGACAGGTGGAGGCCGCGGAGGTGGTGGTGGCGGAGGTGAAGGCGGCGCTTCCGTGCGCAGCATCACGCTGGAAAACCGCACACCTAAGCCGCTCAATCTCGCCACATCCATCGACGTCGATTTCGACAAGGAAAAGATGGTGGTGTTTGACGAAGCCTGGTCCACGCTCGACCACCGCTTCTGGAACGGGGCCTTCAACGGCGCCAACTGGCCGACGCTGCGTGACGAGTGGCGTCCGTACATCGCCGGCGCGCGCACCGGCCCTGAACTCCGCCGCGATATCAACCTGCTCATCGGCGAGTTGAACAGTTCGCACTCCGGGATCAGCCTGCCCACGCCGCCCGCGGTGCGCACCGGCCGGCTCGGCCTGCGCTTTGAACGCGAGCCCTACGAGAAGGATGGCTCGCTCATCATCCGCGAAATCGTGCCGCTCGGCCCCGCCGCGCTCGCCACGTCTGACGGAAAGGACGCGAACATCAAGGTCGGCGATAAGCTCGTCGCCGTCAACAGTACGCCTATCACTGGCTCAATCAATCTCGATTCGCTGCTCGAAGACAAGCCGGGCAAACGCACGGTACTCTCCATCGAGACCGCCGGCACGAAACACGACACCATCGTCCGCCCCGTCACTACACAGGTCGAAGCCGGCCTCCTCTATCGCGCATGGGTTGAGTCGCGCCGCGCCTATGTGGATAAGGTCTCCGGCGGCAAGCTCGGCTACGTCCACATCGCCGCCATGGGCGATGCCGACCTGGCCCAGCTCTACATCGATCTCGACATCATCAACCAGGGCAAGAAAGGCGTGGTCGTCGACGTCCGCAACAACAACGGCGGATACGTCAACGGCCGCGTCATTGACGTCTTCGCGCGTAAGAACTATCTGCTGATGACGCCGCGCGACGGCTCCACCACACCCAGCCGCCAGGCACTTGGGCAGCGCGCGCTCGGCCTTCCCACCGTGCTTGTCACCAACGAGTCCACGCTCTCCGATGGCGAAGACTTCACCGAAGGCTACCGCACACTGCAGCTCGGTAAAGTTGTCGGTACACCTACCGCCGGCTGGATCATCTTTACCGGAGCGCAACGTCTGATCGATGGCTCGTCCGTTCGCACTCCCGGCGAGCGCATCCAGACCCTTGAAGGAAAAGATATGGAATGGCACCCACGTCCCGTCGACGTTGAAATCACGCGCCCGCTCGGCGAAACCGAAACCGGCGAAGACGCGCAGTTGAAGAAGGCGGTTGAGACACTGCTGGGTCAACTGAAGTAGCCACAGCGACTGGGCACAGAGAACTAAAAAGTGGAGGCAGCCAGAAGGTTGCCTCCACTTTTCTGGTTAATCACACATTAACTGGAAAACATGCGTTGCCTGCTGCGAATCCAACACTTGCAGGAGGAACCATGCTGCAATCTCGCAATGTAATTTCCGCTCTCATCATCTCTTCAGTTCTTATGAGTGGTGCTGCCCTCGCGCAGGACCATCACGACAACCACACCTATGTGCGCCATAACGAATGGCACAAGGGCGCAAAGATCAGCCACGATGACTGGAACCGGGGCGATCAGGTCGATTGGCGTGCTCACCACCTCCAGGCTCCGCGCGCGGGCTACGAATGGCGTGAGGTCGACGGCAACTTCGTCCTTGCCGCCGTCGCTACTGGCCTTATCGCGACCGCCATTGTCGACTCGGGCCACTAAAGAGCCGCATCATGGAAGGCGCAGCCGGGGCCTTGTGCCCCGGCTTTTTCTTGTGCACTACCGGCAGCCGAATCCGCAGGCCTGCGCGCGCGTCTAAACTAAGTACAGATCTTTCTCTACTGTCCACTCACTACTGTCTACTGTCCGCCCTTATGAAGCTCACCCGCTACACCAAGTTCACTGGCGATCTCTCCACCAGCTTCGACCTCGAAGACCTGATGCAGGCGCTCTCCGATTTTCTGCTCGATTCCGGCTTCCAGGACCCGTTTGCGCCCTTCCAGTCCATGGACGATTCTATGGAATCCTTGCGCGATGCAATCAAGCAGGCGCTCGAATCCGGAGAGCTGCTCGACCCCGAGGCCCAGGAGAAGTTCGACGCCCTGCCCGAAGAGCAGGTCGAAGAGCTCATCGACAAGATCGTCCAGCGCATGAAGGATGACAACTTCCTCAATGCGGAAGATCCTAAGCAGAACGGCGAAGGCGGACAGGGTGAGGCCGAGGACGCTCGCTTTGAAGTCACCGACAAGGGCATGGACTTCCTCGGCTACAAAGCGCTGCGCGATCTTCTCGGCCCGCTCGGCAAATCTTCTCTCGGCCGTCACGACACGCGCTATGAGGCTGCCGGCGTAGAGACCAATGGCAGCTCCAAGCGTTATGAGTTCGGCGACTCTCTCAATCTCGACATCACTGCCACGCTCAACAACGTTTACGCGCGCGAGGGCACGCTCGGCGTCGATGGCATACTCCCGCTCGAGTATTCCGACCTAACCGTCCAGCAGGCCGACTACCAGAGCAGCTGCGCCACGGTGGTCCTGCTCGATTGCTCACACTCCATGATCTTGTACGGAGAAGACCGCTTCACCCCGGCTAAACGCGTTGCCATGGCGCTCTCCCATCTCATCCGCACGCAGTACCCCGGCGACACCATTGACCTCGTGCTCTTTCACGATTCGGCGGAGCACATTCATCTCTCGCAGCTTCCGCGCGTCAAGGTCGGCCCACATCACACCAACACCCGCGAAGGCCTGCGCGTCGCCCAGCGTATCCTCAAATCGAGCGGCAAGGACATGAAGCAGATCGTGATGATCACGGACGGCAAGCCTTCCGCGCTCACCCTTGACGACGGCCGCATTTACAAGAACGCCTTCGGCCTCGACCCCATCGTGATCCAGGAGACACTCGACGAGGTCTCCCGCTGCAAGCGTTCCGGCATCATGATCAACACGTTCATGCTGGCCAGCGATTTTTCGCTCGTCCAGTTCGTGCAGAAGGTCTCCGCCATCGCCCGCGGCAAGGCCTACTTCACCACGCCGCAGACCCTCGGCAACTATCTGCTCATGGACTTCATGTCTCGCCGCAGCAAGCACATCAACTAATTCACGGGCTTCCCTTCCATGAAAGCCCCAATCTTCTCGTTTAGGAACTTTTTATCGTCTGGGCTCGCTCCAGCGCCTGCCGGATGCCCCCACAGCGAAGGAATCGGCAGCAGCGTGCATTTCGAAATGAACTTCGCCTCATACTTTGCGTCCGTCACCGGGAAATAAAGGTCGGTAGCCGAAGGCATATACAGCACCGGCACCTTGATCGACTTCAGCGCCTTCTCCACATCTCCGCCGAACCCCGGCGTCGCTCCCACGTCGTTCGATTCCCACGTCCGCATCTGCAGGATCAAATTGTTCGCATCGGCCCCCGGAATAAATCCTGTCCGGAAGTGGTCAATCACCTGAGCAAGCGTCGTTCCCGGCGGCGAGTTCGTCTTCCACAGCTCCTGGTGCCACCACTCCTGCGAGTACAGCCATCCGGCCCACACCATCCCGAACGCGCTGATACCCTTGGCCGGCTCCTCGGTGTAGTCTCCGCCTTTGAAGTTCTCATCCGCCGTGATGGCTGCAATCTGCCCCTCGTTGCGCACGATTCCGTGTCCATAGGTCTTCGCCGTTCCAGAGGTCGCCACAATCCGGTCCATGTAGTCCGGATAGCTCACCGACCACTGAAACGCCTGCTGCGCACCCATCGAGAAGCCAATCACCGCGCGTAGGTGCTTCACGTGCAGCTCCTCGGTCAGAAGCTGGTGCACCGCTTCCACATTGTCGCGGATCGTCATCACCGGGAAGCGCGGCCCACGGAATGGCTCCGGAGTGTTGCTCGGCGAAGACGACCGCCCGTTGCCGAACATCTCACTCGTCACCAGGAAGAGCTTCGCCGGGTCCAGCGCCATGCCCGGCCCAATCAGCCAGCCGTATCCGTTCATCCTCGCCATGTAGTGCGAAGGCAGCAGCACGGCATTGTCGCCGGCTGCGTTCAGCTTCCCATACGTCCCATAGACGATCTTTGCCTCTGGCAGCACCGCTCCACTCTCGGTCTTGAAGTTCTTGATGGTGAATTCGTGCT
>Ga0206804_10281_pt1 | contig 13224 bp, 18 predicted proteins | sample Alteio_BWOrgCont_62_FD_152888 | JGI IMG/M metagenome (GOLD analysis project Ga0206804, IMG submission 152888) | Enriched cells from forest soil in Barre Woods Harvard Forest LTER site, Petersham, Massachusetts, United States -... | ecosystem: Environmental > Terrestrial > Soil > Temperate forest >... | reverse complement strand
ACAAAAACATTCTGCCGTTACTGGTTCTTCTACTGTCCTTCCCGCGAAAGCGGGAATCCAGACACATTCCATCGGCTCCCAAGTCATCCGTGAGATCATCCTTCCCGAATTGGAAAAAGAAGTCAATGAGGGCAAGAATTTTGCAAACTTGCGGCAAATGTACAGCGGCATGATACTGGCGACCTGGTATAAGAAAGCTTTGAAAGAGTCGCTTTTAGGAAAAATCTATGCTGACAAGGGAAAGGTCGTAGGCATTGTCATTCCCGCGAAAGCGGGAATCCAGAAAATGGACGTCAATGGCATATACCAGCGTTATTTGAAAGCCTTTAAAAAAGGCGTGTTTAATTACATCAAGGAAGACGTGGATAAATACACCAATGAAGAAATCCCGAGAAAGTATTTTTCTGGTGGTTTCATGAGAGGGGACCATGCCATGGCCATTGTTCATCCATGGGATCCGTTTCCTAAAAATTTAGATAAATCTGCCCTTGCTTTACCGACATCTTTAGACAATGTTACAGTCTCCTTAGACGCGGCGATGAGTGTGCGTAGAACTTGGATTGTATTAGCTACTGTTGCGGCAGTACTATTGGCAGCAGCCGTTATTGTACCTTTTGTTATGTATAATAATGATTCGAAAGTAAATGTATCTGGTGATGAGGGTAATGTCGGTATGAAAAAAGATTTTCCACGGAAAGAAGTTTATAAGTTGGGTGCTAAAGGAATGTATTTTTTTAAAAACATAGAAACTAATTATGGAAGTTTTGGGGCAAATTTAACAGTAGCGGCTGAAATTACATCAATTAGGATAGATCCCAAGGATCCTAATCAAATATATGTAAAATTCACATCCTTGGATAAGATCACTATCGGCGTTATTCACCTTGGACGTATAAGCAGCAAAGAAAGGAGGCTCTTTAGGTGGAAATTGAATAAAGATTTTACACCAGATCAAAAAGATCCGGCCCAATCTGTGCCCCCTACACAACGAATGAATCCGGCGATGTTGACACCAAGTGAAACTGAGAAGTTGACCCAAAGAATTCTTGAGTCAGTTAATGGACAAACTTTTGAAGGTAAAGGAAGTAAGACTTATACGATCACAACAACGGATGGAAAAACTTTTCACATTGAAGGAGTGGGGGAGATTGAAATGGAGGCTAGTGTGCCGGAGAAGGGACAGCTAGGATTGGATGTTCATTGGGCGTACTTTAGTATAAATACAGGAGGCGTATTAACAGGGTTTTTATCTAAGCTAAGAGAAGAGTTAAAAGGCAGTGGAATAGAAGTGGGATCTATCACATTTTCTTCAATAGTTCATAGTCCTACTTTATTGAATATTCTTGAAAATATTAGGAGAATCAAAATATCTCAACCCATAAAAAATCGGGATTCCTTATCGAAGATTGAGCAATATATTTTTGCTTTAAAGCATGCAGGCAATGATCCTCTTGAAGATGAAGACATGTTAGAAGATGTCGAGAATATCATTGTTCAGTACAACAAAAATAGAGAAATATCGCAAGGCAGTTTAACCGATTTTGTTCAGGGTACGCCTTTTGTAAGAATAGGGCGTGATAATTTAGGTTATAAGACAATTGAGGCCTATTTGAATAATGGTTCACTAACTATAAAATGTTCTAATAAGACAAATGAAGCGATGGCTTCAACTGTAAAAGTGGCCCATGTTGGGCGAAACACGAATCTCGGCGGTATTGATTTTAATGCTGCTAATTTAGCTATGACAATCAAGCGTGACGGCCGCGGCGTGCCTTTGCCTTTGTCCCGGCAGGACATGGCGCAATTAAGCCGCATCCAGGGCTTTGATCCTGAAATCATTGAAATTAAACCCGCCGTAAATGTCCCGATTTTGAACGAACTGCAGCAGAAGCTGCAAACGTCTTCTACCTAAAAAGATTGCTTCGTCGCTGAGAAATGCCCCTCGCAATGACACTGGGGTTCGACGACCAAGAAACAGGGAGTATTGACACAAATAAGTAAACATTGTTTGGGTGTCCGGGGGTTTGTGATAAAATAGACCGATGAAGTTCAAATCTTTTCTTATCCTTCTTTTGTTATTTCTGTCTTCCCGTGTTTTGGCCCAGGAGCGGGTGAATGATGAGACCCCTTCCCTGATAGGGCATTCCTTCCGCATGATGAAAACAGCTGGGTTTTGGATCAGCCGCCATCCGTCACCCGATGCTGTTATTATGACCCCTGACCAGATTGGCCAATTCAATGCCCGCCTGCGTACGGATATTAAATTGACCAAGGATATTTTTACCATCGTCCAGGACTTAAAGACGGAATCATTGTTGGAAGACCTCGAAAAGACCTTGTCGGACATTGTGGCCAAGAATTACTATACCGACAATGGGGCCATGGCTGATGAGGATTTTATGGATGATGTTAAACGCAACATGAATTTAAGCGGTGTCGTCATTGGGGTGGCGCCCCGTTATGGTTTGGTGGTGCATTTTGCTCCCCAGCGTTTTTTACCGACGAACGAAGGGTTTTATGAAGAAAAGAATGACTATGATTTTGACCAACTGCAAAACAGCGCGCTGGATGTGGGCACGCCGGTGGCTGTTGTCCACACGTCCAGCGACGGGCTTTGGTATTATGTGATGACTGATATCAGCGACGGATGGGTTGAGGCCAAATATATTGCCTTGGGAGACGTCAACCAGGTCAGGGAATTTGCTGAGGGTAATGATTTTGCGGTTGTCATCAGGCCCAAGGCTGATATTTTTATGAATGAATCCATGACTGATTATTACGATTATGTGCGCATGGGCATGCACTTGCCTTTGACCGGCGTTGACGCCGGGCGTGTGACAGTCAATGTCCCGGTGATGGACACCGACGGTACCCTGGCCGTCAAAGAAGCGTATATGAACGCGGAGGACGTCAATACCGGTTTCCTGCCGTTTACCGCGCGGAATATTTATAAACAGGCTTTGATGATGCTCAATCAGCCTTATGGTTGGGGGGACATGTACGGCGAGCAGGATTGTTCCAGGTTTTTACAGATGGTTTTTGCCACTGTCGGGATTTTTCTGCCGCGTAACTCCATAGACCAGGCCCAAGTCAGTGATGCGGCCGTTGACTTTGACGAAAAAAGTGATGATACAAAAATCGCGGCCATTGCCAAATCTCCCGCAGCCAGCACCCTTTTGGCCATGAAAGGGCATATCATGCTTTATTTAGGCACAGTCAATGGAAAACCCTACGCCATCCACGACACTACGTTGTCCTCCATTGACCGGGTGATTATTTCAGATTTGTCTTTAGGGCAAGGGAGCCCCAAAGGTTCATTGCTCAGAAGGATCACAAGGACTGTGACGATTGAATAGACATACCCGCATCGTTAAAACTCACGCTCAATTTTTTCAAGCTGATTTGAACCAGCCTTTTCGTATAGCCAGCGGCCAGCATGACCGTTTGGAAAATATCCTGTTTACCATAGAATTGAAAGACGGCGCCAAAGGCCGCGGCGAGGCGGCTGTGGCGACACATATCACCGGCGAGACTATTGATCAGACCTTAAAAAATTTAAAAGATATTGCCGTTTGGCTTAAAGGCCGTGAGATGGCAGATTATTTAGATATTTCAGCGCAACTGCATGAGCGTCTGCCTCACAATCAGAGTGCTGTGGCCGCGGTGGAGATGGCCATCTTTGATGCGCTGACACGGTATTTGCAAATCCCTTTGTGGCGTTTGTGGGCTTCCAAACCTAAACGTTTACGCACGGACATTACCATCGTCATTGCTGATATCGAGGAGACCAGGGCAAAGGCCAGGGCATTCAAGGCCCGGGGTTTCCGCGCTTTTAAGATTAAGATAGGCCGCGGCATGGATTTGGATTTTAAACGGGTCGAGGCGGTTTACAAAATAGCTCCACGCGCACAAATTATTCTCGATGCCAATCAAGGGTACACCGCGAAGGAAACGCTGCAGTTTTTAAAAAGTTTAAGCAAGGTTGGAATTATACCGGATTTGATCGAACAACCTGTGCCCAAGGCAGATTGGGAAGGTTTAAAGAAGGTCACGCGTGAATCCAAAATTTGCGTGTGCGCGGATGAAAGTGCCTCATCGCTGGCTGATGCCGTCCGTATCATAAAAGAAAAAGCAGCAGGCGCCATTAATGTCAAACTCATGAAAACAGGATTAGTGCACGCGCTTGAAATCAGCCGCCTGGCCCACGCCGCCGGCGTCAAATTGATGATCGGCGGCATGATGGAATCAAATTTGAGCATGACCTGCTCGGCGCATCTGGCTGCCGGATTAGGCTATTTTGATTTTATCGATCTGGATACTCCATTTTTTATCAAAGCTGAAGCGGCCCGCAATCCATATTTATCGGCCCAGGGGATTTATGATCTAAGTAAGGTCAAAACCGGTATTGGTATTTCATGATCCGCAATCCTTTACTCCTTGTCCTTGTCCTCTTGGCCGTTGAATGCAGCGTTATACTTCTGGCCGGAAACCCACGCACCAGGCATTTGTTTAATTTTCTCCCTTCGATGTTCTGGATTTATTTTTTGCCCATGGTCTTGTCTACGTGCGGCATTATTGATGCTAAAAGTCCGCTATACGCGGGGATTACTAAATATCTTTTGCCTCCGGCACTTTTTTTGTTGTTGTTAAATGTGGATATTAAAGCGATTTCCCGTCTGGGGCCTGCGGCCTTGATCATGTTTTTTGCCGGGTCATTCGGGATTGTGTTGGGCATGATTGCCAGTTTTGTTATTTTCAAACCGATAGTTGGCCCGCAATTTTGGGGAGGGTTTGGGGCCTTGTCTGCTTCCTGGACCGGGGGCAGTGCCAACATGATCGCGGTCAAAGAAGGCTTAAATGTGCCTGATGCTGTTTTTTTGCCCATGGTCATTGTGGACACCATTGTGCCCTATGTGTGGCTGGGCATTTTGGTTGCCCTTGCTTCTCGACAAAAAGAATTTGATACCTGGAACCGCTCCGACCGCCGGATTTTAGATGATCTGGCCCATCGCACCGGGCATTTTTCAAAACAGAAAAAAGAGCCTGTTTATCCGGTCAAAGCCATTTTGATCATAGGACTGGCTTTTCTTATCGGCCGGGCATCGCAGGCAGTGTCTGTTTATTTGCCAACGGGAAAAGACCTGATCTCGCCCTATGCCTGGACCATTATTTTAGTTTCCACACTTGCCATTTTTTTATCAACGACATCACTTTCCCGCATCCAGGGGATGGGTGCCAACAAATTTGGTAAATGGATCTTATATTTTGTCCTTACTTCCATTGGCGCCAGGGCCAGTTTGCATAATGCTGCCCAGGCCGGTATTTTAATCGTGGCCGGAGTGCTGGTCATTTTGATCCATGTGGCGATATTGCTTGGGGTCGCCCGGTTGATCAGGGCGCCATTATTTTTGATCGCCACAGCATCCCTGGCCAATATCGCAGGATTGGCTTCCGCACCCATGGTCGCGGAAGTATACCAGCCTGGTTTTGCTTCTGTAGGGCTGCTTTTGGCTATTTTAGGCCATTCCCTGGGTGCCTATATCGGTATCTTCACCGGCCAAATCTGCCGTTTATTTATTTGATATAAATTCACATCGAATATATAATAAGTCCATCACATCCCAAAGACCAGCATTGGGGTTTTTTCATTTTAAGAAAGGTGGTAAGTGGTTATGGGCGCTTTACATTTGGATGAGAAAAATTTTGAGGCCGAAGTGTTGAAATCACCGCTGCCGGTATTGGTGGATTTCTGGGCTGAATGGTGCGGGCCTTGCAAGATGATAGGGCCTATTATTGACCAGTTATCTGTTGAACTGCAGGGTAAAATGAAAATGGCTAAAATTAACGTGGATGAAGTCCCGGAATTGGCGGGTAAATTTAATGTCATGTCCATCCCGACTTTGCTGATTTTCAAAGGCGGAAAACCGGTCGATCAAATAGTGGGTGCCATGCCGAAGGACAGGTTATTGGCTAAACTGAATCCTCATTTATAAAAGATTGCTTCGTCGCTGAAAAACGCTCCTCGCAATGACACAACCTTACGAGGTCGAAGCAATTGGGCCTTTTGACACAATTATTGGAGCTGTTATGTTTATTGAAGTGCTGAAGTCTAAAATAGGACATGCCACCATCACGCAGGCTGAATTGCATTATGAGGGCAGTATCACGATCGATACTGATATCCTCAAGGCCGTTGGGATCATTCCCGGGGAAAAAGTGCATGTGCTCAATGAAAATACCGGTAATCGCCTGGAAACTTATGTGATTGCGGGCATTCCCGCCTCAGGCGTTATTTGCCTCAACGGTCCCGCGGCCCGTCATGGTTATGTGGGGGACCGTTTAATTATTTTAAGTTATGGTTTATTAGATTCAGCTGAAGCCAAACGCCTTACGCCTAAAATTGTTTATCTTGATGCGAGAAATAAAATAAAGAAATGATGTTTGGCCCTTTAAAAATAAGGCTTTACGGTGACCCGTGCCTGGAGACAAAATCCAAGGCAGTCAAGGAGGTCGGCCCGGTCGAGCGCATGCTGATCGCGGCGATGTTCGAGACCATGGTCGCCTGCAGGGGGGTTGGCTTGGCAGCACCCCAAGTAGGCATCAATGAACAGATCTTTGTGGTGGATACAGGGAAAGAAGTTTTTGTGGCCATCAACCCCAAAATCCTTAAAACCGCAGGCAGCGAGGTCATGGAAGAAGGGTGTTTGAGCATTCCCCGCGTGCAGGTGGACATTAAACGCGCCAAGACCGTATGGGTGGAATTTACCGACCAGGAAAACCGCCAGGTGCGGGCCCAGTTAAGCGGGCTTACGGCCAAGGTATTCCAGCATGAATATGACCATTTGCAGGGGAAATTGATCATTGATTATCTGCCGCCCCGCGACCGTTCACGGATCGTGTCACAGATAAAAAAAGGTTCCTATACCGGCAATGTATTGGGTGACGACGATGGAAACACAGACAAAATTTGATTCAGGTTTAGTAAAACTTCCTTCCTGGTTTAAGCAGGAAATCCCGGACATGAATAAGATCCGGACGATGAAGGAACTTTTCAGAGGAAGCCGCCTGCACACGGTTTGTGAATCTGCCAATTGCCCTAATATGGGCGCCTGTTGGAAAGAAGGGGTGGCGACCTTCATGATTTTAGGGGGCACGTGTACGCGCGCCTGCCGTTTTTGCGCGGTCCCCGCCGGGCGGCCGGATTTGATCGACAGGGAAGAGCCTCACAATGTCGCCCTGGCAGTCAAACAATTGGGCCTGCGCTATGTGGTGGTGACCTCTGTGGCCCGTGATGATATCGAAGATGAAGGGGCCATGCAGTTTGCCAAGACGATTGAAGCTATCCGTCGCCTGACCCCGGAAGTTAAAATCGAAGTTTTGATCCCGGATTTTTCCGCTAAAGAAGGATCTTTAAAAATATTAAGCGATGCGGCGCCCGAAGTGATCAGCCATAATATCGAAACAGTGCGGCGCCTGAGCCCTTATATACGTCCGCAGGCTTTGCATGACCGTTCTTTAAAAGTGTTGCGCGCGTTTAGGGAACTTAATGCGCGGGCCTTTGTCAAATCATCGTTGATGGTCGGCATCGGCGAGACCGATGAGGAAATCATTGAGGTGATGAAGGAGCTTCGTGAAGCGGGTTGCCAGATCCTGACCATCGGCCAATATTTGGCGCCTACCCAGCGCAAGCGCCATTTGCCTGTTGAACGTTTTTATACTCCTGAAGAATTTGAAAAATACCGCCAAAAAGGTTTGGAGATGGGTTTTGTGTATGTGGAAAGCGGGCCTTTGGTGCGCAGTTCTTATATCGCAGAAAAAGGTTATCAAGTTGCCATGGAAGCGATGAGCATAAACTAATGTCGGAGAGAGCAAAAAATATTTTTTCTGTCGCGCTTCCCTGTTTTTTAAGCATTGGTTTATTGGCATGGCTTTTTTTGACCATTGATTACAGGAATATGTGGCAGGCCATCAAGGGATCAGACATGCGCTACATGAGCGCTGCCGGCATTATTTTTTTCATGATCAATTTTCTGATGATATGGCGATGGCGGATCCTGATGAAGGCGGTGGGCCTCAAGGCCCGGAGTTTTACCAGCATGCGCTGGTTTTTTGTGGGGCTTTTTTGCAACCTCGCGCCTATATCCACCGTCGGAAGTGATATGATCAAGGGGTTAGGGCTCGCCCATGAAACCGGGCATAAGCCCAAGGTGTTCGCCTCTATAGTGCTGGACCGCTTAAGCGGGTTCGCGGGGATCGTTATATTGGCGGCGATTGCTTTTTTTTTCGGCCATGGCATCATCGATAATAAATTAGTCATCATAGCTATCGCGGCGATGAGCGTCGGCTCCGCGATGGTGGTGGTTGTGCTTTTCAGCCACAGGATTTTTTCTTTTACCTGCAAGGCTTTTGCGGTATGGCCCCAGGTCAAAGAGAACCTGATGAGATTGCATTATGATATTGTGCTTTTAAAAGGCAAGCAGAAAAAGGGTTGGGAGTCCATCATCATTTCTATCGGGGCGCAGATCATCCTGGCGATAGAATTTTATCTGTCGGCCAAAGGCCTGCATCAAAATATCCCTTTGGTTTACTTTATTATATTTTCGCCCATTGTTTGCGTTGTGACGTCCCTGCCTTCCATCGGGGGACTTGGTTTCAGGGAAATCGGCTGGGTTTATTTGCTTCCTTTGGTGGGTGTTTCTAAAGAAATGGCAGGAGGCTTAAGCCTTATTAATTCTGCTTTTACGATCATAGCCGGGCTTTTAGGCGGGTTATTCTATGTCACTACATTATCTTCTGGACGGATACAATATTCTCAAGCAGATGGCGCCTTTAAGGGACCTTCCTCTTGAAGACGGCCGCCGCGGTCTCTTGAGATGGATTGGCCAGGCGCGCCCTCAGGGAAGCGTGAATAACCAGGTGACGGTTGTTTTTGACGGCCATCCGGACCACTTTGGATCCACCGCCATGGCGGGGCAGGCAGGCCCTCAGGGGGAAATAAAGGTCATTTTTTCCGACGGATGTTCAGCGGACGATAAGATCAAGCGCATGGTTGAAGAGATGCCGGCCAGGCAAAATTGCGTGGTCGTCACTGATGATAAGGATATTTTCCTTTACGCGCGTTCGCTGGGTGCCCGTGTGATGAGCGTTCCGGCCTTTACCGGCCGTGACACCAAATCTTTCGTATCTGCGAAAGCGCGGCAAGAATCCGGCGGAAAGAACATTTCTCTTAGCCGCCAGGAGAAGATCAACCAGGAGCTCAGGTCTTTTTGGCTGAAAGAAAAATGATGGTCCCCCGTTTGCTAAAGAATATTTTGAAGCATCTGCGCAGCGTCGGTGAAGCCATCTTCTTTTTTGGGGACATCCTATCGCTGATCTTCCGCGGCCGTGTCCGGTGGAACGATGTCTTAAACCAGATGTATGAGCAGGGTGTGCAGTCTATCGTGATTGTCATGCTGACCTCAATGGCGACGGGGACGGTGCTGGGTTTGCAGGGGTTTATCACCTTGCAGCGATTTGGGGCCAAGGAGTTTATTGCCCGTCTGGTGGCTTTGTCCCTGCTCAGAGAGCTTAGCCCTGTTTTTACGGCGTTGATTTTTTCGGGAAAAGCAGGGGCAGGGATGACCGCGGAATTAGGGACGATGAATACACAGGACCAGATCCAGGCGACCCGGGCCATGGGGGTCAATCCCATTGAGTATTTGGTGGTCCCCCGGTTTTTGGCTTGTTTTCTGGTGCTGCCGGTTTTGGTCATTATTTCCGAGATCCTGGGTATTTTAGGCGGGTATCTGATAGCTATGTCCCAGGCACATTTGCCGGGTGCTTTTTATGTTCATGAGACCCTGGAGGCTGTGGGTTACGTGGATTTTTTCAGCGGATTTATCAAGGTATTGTTCTTTTCCACCATCATTGGATGGATCTGTTGTTATCAGGGGTTTTTCACCCAGGGCGGGGCCACCGGCGTCGGCCGGTTTACCACCAAGGCCGTGGCTTACTCATATATCGCGGTGATTATATCTGATGCGGTTTTGACCAAAATTATTCTAACATTCTGGGGGTAATTGATGGATAACAAGCTAAAACGCTTAGGAATCGGCCTGTGGTTTATCGTTACAGGGTTTTTGGGCGGGTGTGCGTCTATGAATTCCGGCAATGACGGCCAGGTGCAAAGCTATCCCGCGCCGATTATAGAAGCCGGATGGATACGCGACGGCGATCCCATTGAATACGACGGATCTAAATGGTATCCGGTCAATGATTTTGAAGTCCTGCAGGACTCCGATGTTTATCAGATCGGTGAATATAAAGACGTGCAGATTTTTGTCGAGAAAATATCCGTCAAGCCGTATGACCGCATTTATACAAAATTTGACAAAAACAAGTTCCGTTATTGGGAGCGCAGGGACAATGATTAAAGTCGAAGGCCTTTATAAAGAATTGGGAGGCCAGCCTGTCCTGGAAGACATCTCCTTTGATGTCAGCGGGGGTGAGATCATTTCCGTGCTGGGCTTAAGCGGGGCCGGGAAGACCGTATTGCTTAAGCATTTGATCGGTTTGTTCCGCCCTGATCAAGGCCGTGTCGTCATCGACGGGGTAGACATTGATTCTTTGAGCGAAGAGCAGTTGTTGAAGGTGCGTTGTAACATGGGGTATTTGTTCCAGGAGGGGGCTTTATACGATTTTATGGATGTTTATGATAATGTGGCTTTTCCTTTGCATGAACATACCAAGCTTAAACCCGCTGAGGTGGCCGCGCGCGTGCATGAAGTCTTAAAACTGGTGGATCTGGACGGGGTGGAATCCAAACTTCCTGATGAGCTAAGCGGCGGCATGAAAAAAAGGGTGGGCCTGGCGCGTGCCATTGTCCTGGGGGCAAAGGTCCTGTTATGCGATGAGCCGACCTCGGGCTTGGACCCTATCCGCAGCCGGGACATATCGGATTTGATCCGCCATGTCTCCCAGCAGATAGGATCAACGACGGTGATGACATCCCATGATGTGAACAATTCGTTTCGCATTGCCAACAGGATTATTTTAATTAATGAATGCCGTATTGCAGCCATCGGTACGGCCCAGCAGTTAAAAGATTCACAGGAGCCGTTTGTACGGGAATTTTTGCAGGGAGCAAGTGCCTGAGCGATCAAACCTGGGAGGTTTATGGAAAACAATGGCGGACATCTTAAAAAATTAGCGGCGGGATTATTTTTTATCACAGGCCTGGTGTTGATCGCGGTCAGCGTATTTTTTATCGGCCTTGACCGCGGCCTGACAGAGCCTAAGTTTCAGGTCATTGCTTTGTTTAACCAGGTGGGCGGGCTGGTTGAAGGCGCACCTATCCGTATTTCCGGCGTGGACGTGGGTGTCGTGGGATCTGTTGACTTTTTGAGCGAGCCCGTTGAAGGGCGCAGCCTCAAGGTGCGTATGGATATTTTTAAGAAATATGAATTTGAGTTCCGCAAATGCTCCAAGGTCAGTATCAGGACCGAGGGTGTTTTGGGCCAGAAGCTCATTGAGATCAGCGAAGACCATTCATTAAAAGTGTTTGATCCGACGGCCCCCATCATCGGTGAAGATCCTTTGGATGTGGAAGACATGGCGGCCGTCATTACCAGCACCGCTGTTTCCCTGCAGGCGACCAGCCAGGGCGTGCAGGATGTGCTGCAGGGATGGAAGGATGTTTCCCATAAGACCAAGGACGTTCTTAACCGCATTAATGAAAAATTGCTGGAAGGCAATTTATTTAAAGTTTTTTAGAGGGAGCACATTATGTTTATCTTAGCTAATTTTGTAAACGCATTGGCCTCCATCGTCAGTATCGTTCTGACCATTATGTACTGGTTGATCTTGATCCGCGCTTTGATAAGTTGGGTCAATCCTGATCCGTTTAACCCGATCGTGCAGTTTCTAATGAAGGTCACTGAGCCTGTCCTGGAGCCTGTCCGCCGCCTGCTGCCGCCCTTGCCTCTCGATATTTCACCCATCATAGTCTTTTTTATTATCATATTCTTGCAAAGGTTTTTGGTGGCCAGTTTATATGATTTAGCCATGAGGTTACAATAAGCGCTTGCCAAAAGTAAAAAGTTGAGGTATAAAATACTTTCAATATAATTTATATTAACGGGTTTTTCCCTCTTTTTGTAATGAGGGGTTGGGGGAGTTTTTATGTTAGATCAAGTCAAGAAGTTGATGGAGATGAAAAAGCAGGCGGACATGCTCAAAAAAGAGCTGGAGGCAACTATCATAGAGGTCCAGGAAACCCGTGGTATCAAGCTGGTTGTTAATGGGGCGCAGATATTCCAGTCCATTGACATCGAAGAAGGGCTTTTGAATGCCGGTAATAAGAACCGCATCAAGATGGACCTTTTAAAAAATATGAATACCGCTATCAAGCGTTCCCAGCAGGCAGCGGCCAACAAAATGAAAAGTATGCCGGGGTTTAATTTTCCGGGAATGTCGTAATTATTAACTTAAAGAAAGGACAAACAAATGCCTTACGATGCAACATTAGATGTATCTTCCTTCAAAGAGGTGATTGACTTCCAAACAACCCGTATCAGCGTCGGTGTTTATTCTTATAACGGGGCGCCTAAAAAATTACAGGTCACCCGTGAGAACCAGATCGACGGACAGTGGAGCTTCACTAAACTCGGCCGTATGAGCAAGGAAGAGGCCCAAGGGGTCGTTCCTATCATGATCAAGGCCATTGAGGCGATGTGATATGGGTGGTGAAGTTTATCTGACCAGAGCGGGTTTCCACAAGCTTCAGGACCAGCTGGAAAGCCTTAAGACCACTGAGCGCCAGAAAATCGCCAAGGCCATCGGCGAGGCCCGTGCCCAGGGTGACATTTCCGAGAACGCGGAATATGACGCGGCCAAAGAGGCCCAGGCGCATAATGAGTCGCGCATTGCCGAGCTGGAGGGGAAGCTGGCCAACGTGCGCATTATCGAGAATGAAAATATCCCCTCGGACAAGATTTTTATCGGTGCCATCGTCACCATGCTGGATTTGGACAATGACGAAGAGTTGACCTACATGTTGGTATCACCGGAAGAAGCCAGCTACGAAGAAAACAAGATTTCCATCTATTCGCCCATCGGCAAGGGCCTGTTAGGCCACAAAGCCGGAGAAACCCTGGAAATCAAGGTGCCGGCAGGGACCTTAAAGTATAAGATCAAAAAGATCAAGAGGCCATAGCAAGCCCTATCCATAAGGCTATCGTGGGGACA
>Ga0206804_10279_pt1 | contig 13481 bp, 9 predicted proteins | sample Alteio_BWOrgCont_62_FD_152888 | JGI IMG/M metagenome (GOLD analysis project Ga0206804, IMG submission 152888) | Enriched cells from forest soil in Barre Woods Harvard Forest LTER site, Petersham, Massachusetts, United States -... | ecosystem: Environmental > Terrestrial > Soil > Temperate forest >... | reverse complement strand
CGATGATCGGACGCGGATTGGGTTCGAGTAGTTCGAAGACCTTGAATGCGGACAAGGGAATGTAGAGAAGGAAATGGAGAGAAGCGATATGCAGCGAGCGAAGTTGAATTTCTACAAAACTTATCGGGCAGATCTTCTGGCGACGGCCGCGGTTATGGTTCTGGTGATGGGGTGCTTTAGTTTCCCATCCGTGGCGCAGCAACCGGGCCAGAAAACTTTTTCTTCAGCAGAAGAGGCGAGCAACGCGATTTTCACGGCAGCGCGGAGTAACGACGAGAAAGCGATGCTGGGCATTCTCGGAGCGAACGGAAAGGAAATCGTTTCATCCGGGGACGGGGCCGAGGACAGCCAGAACCGGGCGAACTTCGCGGCGAAATACCAGGAAATGCATCGTCTGGTGAAAGAGCCGGACGGGACCACGGTTTTGTATATCGGGGCCAAGAATTGGCCTACGCCCATACCGCTGGTGAACAAAGGCGGTTCGTGGTATTTCGACACGGAAGCGGGCAAGAGAGAAATTCTGTTCCGGAGAGTTGGCCGGAATGAAATGTCGACGATCAGGGTTTGCCAGGAGCTGGTGTCGGCGCAAAAGGAATACTCGGGACAGCACAGCGAGTACGCGGAGAAAATCTTCAGTGATGACGGGCAACACGATGGCCTGTATTGGAAAGCTGCGGACGGCGAACCTCTAAGCCCGGTTGGGCCGCTGGTGGCGGCGGCGGTCACTGAGAGCTACGCCAAGAGCAGGGACAACGCACCGACTCCATATCGCGGTTATTACTACCACATCCTGACGCGAGAGGGGAAAAATGCGCCGGGCGGAGCCAAGAGCTACATGGTCAACGGCAAGATGACTGGCGGTTTCGCTTTTGTGGCGTATCCGGCGGAGTACCGGTCATCGGGAGTGATGACGTTTATCGTGGGCGAGGATGGAGTGGTGTATCAGAAGGATCTCGGCAAGAAGACCGAAGCTCTCGCCAAGGGGATGAAGGAATACAATCCGAATTCCAGCTGGCAGAAGGCTGAGGATCAGCCGGAAGACGCAGCCGGAGGGCAGAAAACCAAGTAAGGGGATTCGGCCGGGGCGCTCGCTGCGCTAGGTCATTAGGTTTGGGGCGTCGGGTGGCGTCGCTAACGCGACTCGGTTACTCTTTTGTTCGCCTACCCCGCACTTACGTGCGGGGTTAGTGAATAGCGTCGCTTTCGCGACTCTTTTCGGCTCCTCTTGGGTGTTGCCGTGTGTTTGTTTTCGATTTAGACCTTCCCGTTTGCGGAATTCCATTGTGGCGTTTGTGATTTGTGATGCCAATCCCGCTCAATAAGGGTTTAGTGTTGGGGAATGTCGCATGCGCATGCTGCAAACTTCGTACATTGTGTTTTCAGTACGAAAGAGCGCCATGACCGGATTCCTGCTGAATTGCAAGAGAGGCTTTACGCTTACTTGATTGGTATCGCGGACAACTTGGGGTTCACGATTCTGGCTGCTGGTGGAACTGCTAATCATGTACATCTGCTCATCGCGTTGCCACCTTCTTTAACCCTGGCTGAGGTTATTCAGAAGTTGAAGGCCAACTCCTCGCGGTGGGTCGGGGGAGAATTTGAATGGCAGAAGGGGTATGGTGCGTTCAGTGTTAGTCCTTCGTTGGTGCCGGCGGTGCAGGCGTACATTCGCAAATCAGGAGGAGCATCATCGGAAGCGGAGTTTTGAGGAAGAGCTTGTGGCGCTGCTGAGGAAGTCTGGGGTGTCTTACGACGCGGGGCGGTTATTTGCGGCGTAGGCGTGGCGTCGCTTCGCGACTCGGTTCCCTTCTCTTCGGCCTACCCCGCACTTACGTGCGGGGCTAATGAATGGCGTCGCTTCCGCGACTCGGTTCGTTTCTCTTTCGGCTACCCCGCGCTTACGGGCGGGACGTCGCTTTCGCGACTCTTTAGTTTCTACCCCTTCGCATTTCTGCGCTCCGCGCGGATTATTTTCGGGAGAGGAAGTATAGGTCGTCGTGGCCGCCGGGGCGGGCGTAGACGATGGAGGAGAGATCGCGGGAGACCATGAAGGCGTTGCCGTTGTAGTCTTCGCGCAGGACGAAGGGGAGTTTCAGGGCGGGGGCGGGGGAACCGATGGGAGTGCCATTGCGCCAAGGCTGGCGGAAGATGATGGTTTCGCCGTGGGCGGCGAGGGAGTAGAGATAGGATTTGCCGTCGCCGGAATACATGGCGAGGTAAGTGGCGATGCCGGACTTCAGAGTGGTGCATTTCTTGCTGGCGAAGGAGTATTGGAAGAGGCCGGAGTTTTCTCCCCAGATCGAGGAGCCGATTATGAATTGTTGGTCGGGAGAGAGATCGACCGCCATGCCGCAATCATCGAAGAGGTGAACGGGCGGCGCATTGTTGAGGAAGATTCTCCAGCTTTGTGGGGTGCGATTGTTGGTGTCGAGTCCGCCCAAAATAATGGATTGATCTCCCGGTTCCCAAACCGAGAAACCGACGAAACTGCCGCGCCAGGGTAACTGGCGAAGGTTCTTGCCATCGGCATCGATGACAAAGAGTTTCCAATCAGTCCCATTCTTGTCAGCGCCATTTCTGTCGGAGAAGAGGAATTTGTTTGCGTCATTGGACCAGGCCAGGGTTTCCAGGTGGCCGCTGGAGGAAATCAGTTTCAAGCGATTGTTGCCGTTGATATCCGAGACCCACATTTCTGCCTTCCCAGCTTCCGGCATGGTGATGTAAGCAAGGTGGAGGCCATCCGCGGATAGAGTAGGCTGGGTCGCATCTTCATTGACGATATCGGAGAACTGTTTGGTGGGGACGCGGTAGAGAGTGAGCGTTCCGGCGCTTTTGCCATTGATGAAATAGAGGCCCTTCCCGTTGGGATCAGACATAGGGGCATGATCTGGACCGGGGCCGAAAGTGATCTGCTTGAGGGATTGATCGGCAAGGGAGAACTCCCAAAGGTTGGAGATGCCGTTGACCCTGCGGGTGACGTAGAGGCTCTTGCCGGGAGTGGCCCAGGATGTGAAGGCAGAGGTGGAAGTGAGTTCGGCCAGGTTGGCGAGCTGGTGGGTGGATAGATCCAAGCGACGGAAAGCGACTGCCCCGGAGTCTGCGATGGTGGTAATCAGGAGATTTTTCCCGTCCGGGTAGGCCTTGAGGTCGACCCCGAAGAGCCCGATCGCGGGCAATGTGTAAAGAAGTTCTTCGCCGGAGCCTGATTTCGGAGTGCGAACGATGCGACCGTCCGTCTTCTGAAGGAATAGCGACTGGCCATCGGCCGATGGGGCAACGGCCCTGCCGGTCGCCAGGTGTTTAGGAGAGCCTCCGAGAGTGGGGATGGTCCAGATATCAGGATCGCCCAGGGTTTGCCCGAAATAGATTTCGGTGCCGTCCGAGGAAAAACCTAGGATCGTCTTGTTGCCTTCATCTTTGGTGAGCTGAAGCGGGTCGCCGCCGGAAGTGAGCATGACGAAGACCTGATCGTAGCCATCGATGGGAGAAGTGAAGGCGATGGTGCGGCCGTCCGGGGAGAGAGCGGGATAGTCCATCGACTTGTTCCACTGGCTGATTTTTGTGACAGTGGCCGGACCTTCGGAGGGGTGATTGAGAGCCAAGCGATAGACGCCATAACCCGCGGCTAGAAGGAGAAGAAGGAGCAAGGCTCCGACGGAGAGAACTTTGCCTTTGTTGCGGGAGGCGGCTGCGGCGATGATGGAACTGTTGGAGGGATGAGCGGGGGATGGCCCGTGGGGCGGAGTGGTTGCTGATCCGGAAGGCGTGGATTCCGACGGAACGGAAAATCCTGAGTGCGCGGGCGAGGAGAATTGGGCAGGGACTGAAGTGGAGGAGACGCGTCCAGAGCCGGTATCGCGGCGCAGGCGTTTGAGGTCGGCGCGAAGTTCGCCTGCATTCTGGTAGCGGAGGTCGCGATCTTTTTCGAGGGCTTTGCCGATGATGCGTTCGAGCTCGGGAGGAACTTCGGGATGAAGGCGAGTGGGTGGGAGCGGAGAACGGTTGAGGATAGCTTCGAAAATTACTCCGGAAGTTTCGCCGCGGAAGGGGAGCTGTCCGGAAGCCATCTCGTAGAGGACGGCGCCGAAAGAGAAGAGGTCGGAGCGGGCGTCGAGTTCCTTGCCGCGAACCTGTTCGGGGGACATGTAGGCCATGGTGCCGAGGGCGGAGCCGGGGCTGGTGAGGTCGGAATCTACGCCGATGGTGGCGAGAGTGGCGGCGGGTTCGGCTTCGGGGCGAGGAGTGGTGACTTTAGCGAGGCCGAAATCGAGAATCTTGGCGTGGCCGCGTTTGGTGACGAAGAGGTTGGCGGGTTTGATGTCGCGATGAACGATGCCTTCGGCGTGGGCGGCTTCGAGGGCGTCGGAAATTTCGATGGCGATGTCGAGGAGTTGGTCGACCTCGAGGGGACGGCCAGCGATCAGATACTTGAGGGTTCGGCCCTCGAGACACTCCATGGCGATGAAAGTGCGGCCGTTTTCTTCGCCGATGTCGTGGATGGTGCAGATATTGGGATGGTTGAGAGCGGAAGCGGCTTTGGCTTCGCGACGAAAGCGAATGAGGGATTGGGGATCGTGAGCGAGGTCGTCGGGGAGAAATTTCAGAGCTACGAAGCGGTCGAGGCGGGTGTCCTGAGCCTTGTAGACGATTCCCATTCCGCCGCCGCCGAGCCTCTCGATCACGCGATAGTGAGAGACGGTTTGTCCGACGAGTGAGGAGGAATCCGCCATGTTATTGGGCTCGCGGAGTGATGTTACTGACTGGACATCTTAGGTTGGAGGCAGGGACAAGTCAACGCGCGGCGATCCAGACTTGGTAGGCGACTACTGCCGTCATGAATATGAGGTAGAGGCGAAGCGCCCAGAGGACGACGAGTTCGGGGCCTTTGAGATGACGGCGGGGGATGGGATGTTTTTTGGCTTTGACGAGCTGATCGTGTTCGAGGGAAGAGAGGACCCAGGTTTGGTCGGAGGGCGAGGATTCTTCTTTTTTGACCACTAGATTCATTCTCCCAGTTCAGAAATGAGTACGCTGTCGTGAAAAACGTACCGCAGGGGCTAAAGCCCTCGTGATTAGACTCTCTACCGGCACGACTGAAGTCGTGCCCTTCCCGATCTCTCAGTGGGGCTAAGGCCCCATCCAATGCGACGGTGCTTTGACGCAGGACTGGAAGGCCTGTTCCACGCTCTCGAACACCTGCCATCAAACGACTACGTTCCTCCAAGAGCAGCGAAGATATTGGGGGCGATTATGCTGATGCCGAACAGTATGCCGGCGGCGGTGAGGATAAATACGACCGCAGTGGACAGAATGTTTGCCCACCATGGACTGACCAAGTCGCCCATGATTTCTTTGTCGTTGACCAGAATGAAGAGGAATACCAGCGCTGGAGGCATGGCTAGAACGGCGACTACATTTACCAGGAGGACCACATAGACCAGCGGCAGGCCCGGGATGAGGACGATGGCGGCGGCGGCGACGGAACAGAGAGTGAGGACAGCATAAAACGATTTTCCTTCTCCCATGGGGAGGTTGAGGCTGTGAGGTTTGTGGGTTACTTCTCCGAAGGCGTAGGCCGAAGAAGCTGAGATGGTGATGGCGGCTACGATGCCGGCTTCGACCATGCCGAGGGCAAAGAGCGATGCGCCGAAACGGCCGATGATGGGCTGGAGAGCCTGGGCGAACTCGGCGGCCTGGTAATTGTCGGCGGTCATGTGATGGGCGAGGAGCGGGGCGGTCGCGAGGATGGTAGCGATGGCGGCAGCGGTGGCCAGAGCTGCGCCTAAGACAGTGTCGATGCGACCGAAGCGGATGTCTTTGGTGGTCATTCCTTTGTCGACGGTTGCGCTCTGCTGAAAGAAAAGCATCCACGGAGTTACGGTGGCTCCGATATCGGCGAGCATGAGGAGTACGGTGTCTTTGTTGAAGCCGGGAAGCGGTTGCCAGGTAATGAAGGAGTGGCCGACCGAGTGCCAACTCGGGTGAGTCATTAAGGCGACTGGAATGAAGATCAGATTGAATGCGGCTGCGGCGAGGGTGAGGCGTTCCCAAGTCCAATAGCGGTGACTCATGAGCGCTCCGTAGAGGACTACAAGGGCGACGAGGACTGCTACCCAGGGAGGGACGCCAAAGAAACCGAGGCCGGCGCGGATGGCGATGAACTCGGTGATTAAGGTGAGGAAGTTGCCGATTCCGAGGTCGATCATGGAGAACCATCCCCAGAAAGGACCGAAGCGCTCGAAGATGAGTTCGGCGTGTCCGCGATGAGTGGCGGCGCCGAGGCGGACGGTCATTTCCTGGACGATGATTGCCATGCAGAACGTGAGGGCGACGAAGGGGAGGAAGAATCCGATGCCAAATCTTGCTCCGGTGGCGGCATAGGAGAGCATGCTGGGGCCGTCGTTTTCACCCAACATGACTAAAACACCGGGGCCGACGAGCAACCACAGCAGGCGCGCGCGGGAGGAAAAGCCACGCTGGGCACGGGCGGTGGAGACGCGGACGCGATCATGGGCGCGGTCGACGTCTTCGTGAGTGATTACTACTACTTCTTCGGCTTGAGTGACAACGGGCTTCATCGGTTGGATTGGTGTGCGGGCGATCTCTACCGATGCATCCGGGGTAATTTGCTACAGTAGAGATTAGCCTAAGTATACACTAGGAAATAAACCATGGTTAACTAAAGTTTCGCGGACTTGGAGTGGTTATGGAAATGCCTTGCCTGGCATGTGGTTGGGCAAAGACGCGAGGGATCCTTCGACTGCGGTTGTGCTTCACTTCGTGAATCACAACCTTGACTCAGGATGACAAACTTCACTGGGAGCCTATTAGCGGGTGGGGTGGTGGTTGGCGGAGGAGACCCAGACGCGCTCGGCGGCGGCGCGGCCCAGGGAAACGTTTCCGGCGACGGTGGAGAGAGCGAGGGTCTGGTCGTAATTGCGTTCGAGGAGGCGCAGCCTGGCTCCGGGACGAATGCCGCGGGCTTCGAGGAATTCGAGCAGGCGGCGGTCGCGCTCATAGATTCCGCTGACGGCGTAGGCGGCTCCGGGCGTGGCGTCGGAGAGCAGGAGTAGGCCGCGATGGCGGCGGCTGGCAGGGCTTTCCATTTCGCTGAGGTTGCCGTGGGGACAGGTGCCTGTCTTGCCTAGTTTCGCCAGGAGTTTGGCTTCGAAGTCGGGCGAGACGGCATGTTCCAGGCGCTCGGCTTCGTCGTGGACCTTCCACCACTCCATGCCGAAGAGTTCGGACAGCATGCGTTCGATCAGGTGATGGCGAAGTGTGAGTTTGCGGGCGATCTTGCGGCCGGCGGCGGTGAGGCGGACATGGCCGTCGGCTGGGACGCGGACGAGGCCGTCTTTTTTCAGACGGCGCACGGCCATGGTGACGGCCGGGGCTGAGACTTTGAGCCAGTCGGCCAGGCGGGCGGAGATTACAGATTCGCCTTCGCTCTCGGCCTCGAGGATGGCTTTTAGATAGTCTTCTTTGGAGACGGTGATCATTTGAGGAGATTATACGATGGGAATTAAGCATGGTTAATTTGGCAGGGAGAAAAAAACCTTTAAGACCCTTCGACTTCGCTCAGGGCAGGCGCGGAGGAACACAGTTTGGCTCGTGCGTTAGGCCGATTAAGCGGGAGATCCCTTCGACTTCGCTCAGGGCAGGCTCTTCGCTACGCCTGAAAAACGGCTACGCTCAGGATGACAAAAGTCGTGTAAGGACAAAAAGAAAGGAACCGAGTCGCGAAAGCGACGCCACGCCCACTCCTCTACGCAATCCACCCGAAAACGACTAAACTTAAAGGTTCCACGATCAGGAAGGCCATCATGTCACTAAATAGTTTCAACAGCCGCTCCGCCCTCAAAGTAGGCAAGAAAGAATACGAAATCTACCGCCTCGACGCCCTCGATCAGCAAGGCATCTCCACCAAACATCTTCCCTACTGCCTCCGCATCCTGCTCGAAAATCTCCTCCGCACCGAAGACGGCCGCAACGTAAGAAAAGAAGATGTCCGTTCCATGGCGTCCTGGAATAAAAACTCCCAGCCCGATAAAGAAATCGCCTTCACCCCCAGCCGCGTCCTCCTCCAGGATTTCACCGGCGTCCCCTGCGTAGTCGACCTCGCCGCCATGCGCGACGCCATGCAGCAACTAGGCGGCGATCCCGCTCTGATCAATCCTCTCCAGCCGGTAGAACTGGTAATCGACCACTCCGTTCAAGTCGACGAATTCGGCACCGCCAACGCCTTCGACGTAAACGCTCTGCTCGAGTTCCAGCGCAACAAAGAGCGCTACTCTTTCCTCCGCTGGGGACAGACCGGCTTCCGCAATCTAGCAATAGTCCCCCCCGACACCGGAATAGTCCACCAGGTAAATCTCGAATATCTAGCCCGAGTAGTCTTCGTCCACGAAGCCAACAACAAGCACACAGCCTACCCCGACACCCTCGTAGGCACAGACAGCCACACAACTATGATTAACGGGCTTGGGGTGCTTGGATGGGGCGTGGGCGGCATTGAGGCTGAAGCCGCGATGCTCGGGCAGCCTGTCTCCATGCTGATACCGCTGGTCGTCGGCGTGAAGCTTACTGGGCGGCTGCGCGAAGGCGCTACCGCTACCGATCTTGTTCTCACCATCACCGAGATGCTGCGCAAGCACGGCGTGGTAGGAAAGTTTGTCGAATATTTCGGGCCTGGACTCCGCGATCTTCCGCTCGCCGACCGCGCTACCATCGCCAACATGTCGCCGGAATATGGCGCCACCTGTGGCATCTTCCCTGTCGACAAAGAAAGCTTGAAATATCTGAAGCTGAGCGGACGCAGCGACGAACTCGTCGCTCTGGTCGAGGCTTACTGCCGCGAGCAGGGACTTTTCCACGACGACAAAACTCCGGAAGCCGAATACTCCGAACTGCTCACGCTCGATCTCGGCACGGTTGAGCCAAGCCTGGCCGGCCCCAAGCGTCCGCAAGACCGCGTGATCCTCTCCCAGGCTGCCGAGTCCTTCCATAAAGCGCTCCCGTCGCTGATCAAACCGAAATCGAGTGCGGCTGCCGTATCCGCGACAGCGACCCAAACCGCGAAGGCCGGGACTTCCGCAACCTGGGAGCAGGAAGGCGGCAGCCCGGCAAACATCGGCGTCGAAGACCCCAGCGTGCACGAGCACGTCGCGCCCTGTGTGAAGGACGCACTAAAACACGGCAGCGTAGTGATCGCAGCCATCACTTCCTGCACCAACACTTCAAACCCCTCAGTAATGATCGGCGCAGGATTGCTGGCGAAGAAGGCAGTCGAAAAGGGCTTGTCAGTTCCGCCGTGGGTGAAGACGTCGCTGGCGCCGGGCTCAAAAGTCGTCCGCGACTATCTCGAGAACGCCGGCCTGACGCCGTATCTCGAGAAGCTGAAATTCCACATCGTCGGCTACGGATGCACCACTTGCATCGGCAACTCCGGCCCGCTGCCGGAAGAAGTTTCGAAGGCGATCGATGAAAAAGATCTGGTCGTCGCCTCCGTACTCTCCGGCAATCGCAACTTCGAAGGCCGCATCAATTCCGAAGTCCGCGCCAACTATTTAATGTCGCCGCCGCTGGTGGTAGCCTTCGCGCTCGCCGGACGCATCGACATCGACTTGCGCAAAGACGCCATCGGCAAGGGCAAAGACGGCAACCCCGTCTACCTCGCCGACCTCTGGCCCATGCAGCGCGAAGTTGAAGAGGCCATCCAACAGTCCGTGACCGCGGAGATGTTTTCGAAAACTTATGCCGAAGTTTTTGAGGGCGACGAGCGCTGGCGCGGCCTGAAGATTCCCAAAGGCCAGACCTACGCCTGGGAAGAAGATTCCACCTACATTCGCCGCGCTCCCTACTTCGAAGGCATGAAGATCAAACCCTCGCCGGTTGAAGACATCAAGCGCGCCCGCGTCCTCGCCGTGCTCGGCGACAGCGTCACCACCGACCACATCTCTCCCGCCGGCTCCATCAAGAAAGACGGCCCCGCCGGAAAATATCTGCAGGAGCACGGCGTCAAGCCCGCCGATTTCAATTCCTACGGCTCGCGCCGTGGCAACCATGAAGTTATGGTGCGCGGAACTTTCGCTAACGTCCGCTTGCGCAACAAACTTGTGAACGTGGAAGGCGGTTTCACCCGCCATTTGCCCAGCGACGAGGAGATGTCGATCTTTGACGCCTCCCAGAAATATCAGGCCGAAGGCACGCCGCTGATTATTCTGGCGGGCAAAGAATACGGCTCCGGCTCCTCCCGCGACTGGGCCGCCAAAGGCCCACGCTTGCTCGGAGTCGAAGCCGTAATCGCCGAAAGCTACGAGCGCATCCATCGTTCAAACCTGGTAGGCATGGGAGTTCTGCCGCTGCAATTCCCCGCGGGACAAAATGCCGAGTCACTCAAACTGACGGGCGAGGAAGTTTTCGAGATTACGGGCATCCGCGATGTAGTAGAAAACTTCGCCGCTGGGAGCCGGGTGAAAGTTCGCGCCAAGGCGAAAGGAAAGACCGTCGAGTTCGAGGCGCTGGTACGGATCGACACTCCGCAGGAGGCGCTCTACTACGCTAACGGCGGGATTCTGCAGTATGTGCTGAGGCAGTTGCTGGCGGCGAAGCCGAGTGCGCAGACGGTGGGGGTGTAGGTCGGGTCTGGAATTTCGGTTGAAGTGGGGCGGTGGGATAAGGGGAATGAACCATACCTGCGAACGAGAGCGGCTCACTCGTCTTCAGAAGAGGCTGCTCGTAGAGCTGGAGGAAATCGCCGGGCTAACGCGGCTTGACTATGCAAACATCCTCGAATACGACCCCGAGGAACGAACTACCCGCCTTTTGCTTATGAAGAACCAGCTAATAAGAAGTCAAATCATTTTCGACTACACGTTTGTGCATGAAATGCTCGGTGCCGCCATCTGCTATTACTTCTTCGGTAAGAAGAGAGGCTTTATTCGACTTTGGAGAACCAAGAAGTTTCAAGTCTTCAATTACTACATACTGGAAGTCCTCAGCCTGACTGAAAAGTTGCGGCTCGTAAAAGCCATAAACAAAGTTCCGAAGGCTATTGCAAGCAATGTCGAAGCTCTAAACGCTCTTCGCAACGGCCTTGCACACGCCTTTTTTCCCGAAAACCTGCGTTCTTCAAGGCCGATCTATAAGGGAAAGAACATCTTCACCGCAGGAACCCTGAAAACCTTCATCGAGGACATGAGCAAGGTGTCCGATTTTTTTCTTCATCGAAATTTTGGCGTCCGGCAGCAGTCGGAGCCTCATGACGGCATGGTGTCTGGACGTTTGCTGTTGGAGGACAAGGAGGGCATGCCGAGCGTCACACGAGTTGTTTGATGAAGGTGGGGTTCAACGGCTAGCACTAATTCTTGTTGGGCGACGCCTTCAGCAGAACTTCGCTGTCCCTAAGCACACGCAAGTCGCGCTCCCACGTCCCGCCGGACGATTTCACTTCGACTTTGTGCGATCCCTCCTGGAGGGTTAACGTCGATGGCGCATTTCCGACGAAGTTGCCGTCTATGTATATCTCAGCATTCTCCACATCGGCTGAGATGGTGACCTTCCCTTTTCCGCTCGTAGCGTCAGCCACCTGAAGTTGCGGCGGCCTGGAGACGTTGGGATAAAAGCGGGCGAGGACAGAAAGCAGATCAGTGGAACTCAGCGCGAATCCAATCCCCTGGAGAGGACGACCGTCCCCCGAAAGGAAGGGCTTTTGAGTATTGATTCCAACAACTTCCCCAGCAGAGTTCAGCAGCGGTCCGCCGCTGTTGCCGGGATTGATTGCTGCGTCCGTCTGAATCCACGTACCGGGCTCATCCGGCATCGACCCTATCGCGCTGACAACTCCTTTGGTAAGACTGTTCTGAAATCCCTGGCTCGGATTCCCTATGGCTATGACGGTGCTGCCGGTCCGAATGCTAGTTATGTCCGCGAGCGATAGGTGCGGAAAATTTGTGCCCTCTAGCTTTATCAGTGCGACGTCGAGGCTTGGGTCGATGTATTCGACCCTTGCATTGAAGGTCTGGCCGTTCCCCGCTGTCGCGGTCAAAAAGGATTGCCCTTTTGCGACGTGCGCATTTGTTGCGCCGACACCGGTGTCGGTCAAAAGAAAGCCCGAACCAGTTCCTTCGGGCCCGTGGAGGAGGAGGATTGCCGGGTTCGATCGCCGGAATATCTCTTCGGTCGGTACGGCCGCGGAGAGCGTGACTGGGGCTCCTCCTGATAAGGCAGCTGAGAGATTTCCGGTGAAAGTGGTCGCCGCTTTCTCCAGCGCAAAGTTAAAAGTCGCGGCCTTTAGGAGAAAGTAATCGCCATGATATGTTCCGTTATATGCGATCCACTTGAATGGGCCGCGTGCTAAACCCTCCTCCTTTGGCAGGTAGCCATTCAGAATCAGGCGAAGGTGCATCTGCTGGGCGAGGACGTGCTTTAGCCCGAACACGTTTCCGGTACCGTGAAGGTACTGCTTGGGTATCTCAATTTGGTAGGGAGTCGTTCCGACTACGTCGCCGTCAATCTCGACTTTAGCACCCGAGGGGTCGCTCGTGATTACGAGATAATCTTTCGCGAAGCAGTAAGTGGGGAGCGTTGCGGATAGCAAGATCCAAAGTACGAAGTTGGCTGATTTTGCGGGCATGCGTACCCTCCGGGATGACAAGGAAAGCTAAATGGGGCCCGGCTCGACGGCCTTGTGGGCAATGACGCGGTAGTCGAGGAAGCGCAATTGTCGATCCTGTAGCCCGTTGCGTCAAGCGCACGATCGTGCCATGCCCCACGAATCGCTTTCGTGGGCGTTTGGGCGAACAGCAGATTCCTCTCTCTGCCGTCGCTGGCGCTCCGGCTCCGGTCGGAATGACAACTGGTTAGCGGGCTATCTCTTCCTGCTTGGGCGGAGTAACGGCCAGGCTTCGCGGTAGTGTTCGTAGCTGTAGCGGTTTTTCTTTAGGGGTTGCATGGGGTAGAGCATCAGGCCTTGTTTGTTGGTGTCGCCTCCCAGGAGGATGCGGGCTGGGATTATGTACCACGTGTTTTGCATGATTACGTAGGCGGCGAAGAGGTCTAGTTGGTCGAGGGTGTAGGGGTCGCTTAGATAGTTGGGCTTGAACTGGCAGAAGTATCCGGTGCCGGTGCGGCAGGAGGTGGACTTTACCTGGACTCTGACGATGCGGTTGCCGAAGGGGATGGCGACGTCGAAGGGTGAGGAGTCTCCCCAGGGCTTTAGGACTTTGAAGCCGCGGCGCAGGGCCTCGGCCATGAAGCGGAGTTCGACCCATTCGCCTCGCTCCTTGAAGTTTTTGAAAACTTTGAACTCGTCCATTTTTTCCCCCAGGTTCGGCTCCAAAAGAAAAGGCGCGGCCCGTAGGCCGCGCCTCATTTTGCGGAATTCTTACTCCATTACTTTCTCTATTACTTTCAGGACAGTGGGACTAGCGCACCTTTTCGCTCCGTCCAGTCGGGCAGCCTCGTGAAGACCGGAGAATCTC
>Ga0206804_10278_pt1 | contig 13502 bp, 4 predicted proteins | sample Alteio_BWOrgCont_62_FD_152888 | JGI IMG/M metagenome (GOLD analysis project Ga0206804, IMG submission 152888) | Enriched cells from forest soil in Barre Woods Harvard Forest LTER site, Petersham, Massachusetts, United States -... | ecosystem: Environmental > Terrestrial > Soil > Temperate forest >... | reverse complement strand
CCTGATCCTGGACACCGAAGGGGTGGCTTTATATTATGTGCTCGCCCCTGATGCCCTGCCTCAAGTGTACGGCATCGACCTTGAACGCGAATGGCCGTTTTTAGGGGGCCATATCCAGGGCCCGGAAGTGGCCAAGGCGGTGGAGATCCTTAACACTTTCAAGGCCTCCCCGTATTTGAAACGGTGGCGCATCCACGCGGTGCAGGCGGGCAATCTCTCGAAGATCGACTTGAGTGTCGGTGAAAATATGCATGTCATCCTTGACCAGGACGATACACAGGATAAGATAGAGTTATTGCAGATGCTGATATCCGCCAATAAAATCAATTTGAACCAAGTGAAGTACATTGATCTGAGGTTTAAAGAGCCGGTGATCGCAAATAATGTAGCAGACGGATCTAATTCCTAGGGACAGCTTATGTTAAAAAAAGTGGAACGGTTGCAATATTATTGCGGGCTGGATCTGGGCACGCATACCATGAAGGCCAGCATTGTCCGCGCTAAGGACGAGGACAATTTGGACCTGTTGGGTGTTTTTGAGGCCCGGTCAACGGGTTTTAAAGAAGCTTCCATCAGTGATATCACCGAACTTGCCGAATGCATCCAGCGCACGGTGCAGGGGGTCATGCAAAAGACCGGCATTAAGATCCATGCCGTGCAGTTGGGGGTCAGCGGAAGTTTTTTGACGACCCGCCGCACCTCGGCGCTGGTCCCTTTGATCGACAGCGGCACCAAGGTGATCTCCAAATTTGATTTGCGTAAAGTCGACAATCAGGCCAAACTGCTGGGGGTGGGCCTGGATGAAGAGATCATCCATGATTTTCCGCAGTGGTATAAGGTGGATGATATCAATACGTCGATCAACCCCACGGGACTGATCGGACGGAAAATAGAATCCAGCCTTTTATTATTGACGGCCAACAGCCTGCGCGTGCGCAATTTGACCAAGGCCGTGCACCAGGCGGGATTTGAGGTCAATAGTGTGGCTTTTTGCGGGTACGCGGCCAGTGATGTGGCCTTGACCAAGATGGACAAGGACAAGGGCTGTGTCCTGGTTGATGTCGGGGCCAATATCACTTCGGTGATCTTTTTTAAGGACGGTATTGTAGGCGACGTGCAATTTATCCCCTGGGGCGGGAATTATGTGACCCAGGCCATTGCGGAGCGTTTGAGCCTGACCATTGATCTGGCTGAAGAAATTAAAAAAACACATGCCGTGGCCAATCCCAAAGAAATTTCCGGAGAAATCTTGGTCAAGCGGGAGAAGGGTTATATCCCTATCCGCCGGGAATCAGTGTGCGAGGCCGTTAATTGGGAAATGGAAAATTTCCTGACCCATCTGGAAACAGTCGTCAAAGGATCTTATTTGTTCCATCAATTAAACAGAGGGATCGTGATGGTGGGCGGCGGCTCTTTATTATCGGGGGCCATTGAGCGCATTGAAGAGCGCATTAAAACCCCGGTGCGCATGGGTGCGGCCACCCCTGGTTTGAATAATGCTTCCGTGTACGCGGCCAGTATCGGGTTGGGCAGGATGCATTATTTGAAAAAGAAAGAAGAGACCATCGGCATCAAAACGCCGTTGAATATCAAAGACAGAATCGTCAACAGTGTTAAAGAATTGTGCCAGGAATATTTTTAATCATCCTGCAGTTTGTTGTCTGAGCGGCGGCGGCTCAAATTGAATTCTATGTTCTTGAGGATGCTGCGGAACCTTGAGGTATTGTTGATGAGATTGAGTATCCCCAAGGCAATTAATATCAGGAGCATGACGATCAGGGTGGAGTTGAAAGACTGGCCCAATAATAACTGATCAGTGACATCATTCTTCGGGACATCAAAACCGGCATTAAGGGTTTTTAAGGCATTGATAAAAGCAAACAGGAAGATAATGCCTAAGATAACTTCAAATAAGATGATGTAAAAATGCCGCCCCATCCATTGCGCGGCACGATTGTCCCACTGCTTGACCTTATTCATAAAATCATTGTGAGCCATAAGACCTATTGTAGGAAGGCTTGATATGAAAGCAATATATTTCTTCACTTGTTGCTGTTTTTTGTTCTCCGGATGCATTACCGGTCCGGGGGCCAGCGGAAACCTGGGCTATGCCCAAGACCGGCGCGTGGTCATTGTCGGTGAGAAAGTATCAGAGGACATTGCGGTGTATTACCAGCGCCGGTACGATGCCATGGTCTGGTATACGCCGACGCGTGGCATGATGAAGGATTCCGCGGAAGTCATTTTCAAAGGCCTAGGGCCTTCCCGGGCGATGAGATCGCTGATCAATGAACTGACAAGCATTAACTATACTTTTGGCCGCTGGGAGATCATTGTTCCGGGGATCGCGGAAGGGTATTTCTTAGCGACGCTTAAAAATATGAATTCCGGTTCTTTGTCCCACGCCCGCGGGGACATTGTGCTTATTGACTCCAAAGGGGACAAAAACATAGAAGCCCAGGTGGCGCGTGTTACCAATAACAGTTTTTTTGTGACCTACGAATTCCAGAAGTATTAATGGTGCCGCAATAAACGCATCACGACCAGGACCACTGCCACAATCAATAATCCCGTTACATACCCTGAAACCAATTGCATGAATTTACCCGAATTCTGGGCCATTTAAAACCTCCTTGGATGTGTTTTTGTAAAATCGATTATATCATTTATTCGCCTTTTCTCCTTCTTTTTAAAAGAGGATGCACAGTTGCATCATAAATAAATGTTACTTTGCTAAGTGAGCTTTAGGATCCATGCATCAAAATTGATGTTACCCATCCTTGTAGGGTTTTTTAGCCAATCTGAAGATTTTCTTTAGTTTATTCTCAATCATTGAGCGCAATTCAAAAGGGTTAAGCGATGCAAACTGTTCTTTTAATGTGAGTTTAGTTTCTTGCTTAATGTAAGGAGACTCCAGTAAGCGCTGGTAAGGTGTCTTTGGTTTATCGTATCTTTTAATGATTTTGGAATCAATACGTTTTTTTTCGATGAGTTTAACTGAAGGGCAAAAGAAGTTGTGGAACAATCGCCATTCGTTTTTATAAAGATCATTGAGTAACGGAACAATCAGGGGGTTGGTCAGGCGGTCATAACCCAGCCATAAACGCACATGCGTGTTGTTCTTTTGCTCAATATGCGCATTGTCCTGGGTATGGTAAGCGCGTGAACGTGTAAATTGGACGGGGACACGACGCTTAGTAAAGTAGTTAAAGAGGTTTTTATTGATAAATTCTCCGCCATTATCGGAGTCGAATCCTAAGATAGGGAATGGCAAAGATTCTTCGACATCTTTAATTTGACCCAAAATAGGGCCCTCGGCTTTGGTCCATACAGCACGTTGCTCGGTCCATCCCGAGGCAATGTCGTCGAAGTTAACAGTCAATACATATTGACCGGCCAGGGACTGGCCACAATGATGGACTGTATCTGATTCTATAAATCCTGGCCTCGTTTGGTCCCATTGATTTGTTTGGATAGGGATTTGTTTGCGTAAAAGCGTGCCTGATCGGGTGGCAGAGAATCCACGTTTTTTAAACTTGGGACGTACTGGTTTAAAGATACGGTCAATGGTGGCAGATGATATTGTTTTGAGTCTTTCCACAACCAGGGGATCAATATATCCAAAGGTTTTTACATACGAAGGCAGCCAAAGGTCAAGGATAGGTTTAAGGCGTTTACCGCAGGGCAGGTTGGCGGTCAGCCAAATTTTGCGTAAAACTTCTAAAACAAAGCGATTGTAAATTCTTGGGCGACCCGGGCTTTGTTGGAACCTTGTGAAGAATTTAAACCTTTTAAGTTTGCGGATAGCATGTTTGCGGTGGTAACCGGTGACTTTACAGAACTCGTTAAGAATGATGCTCTTTTGAGGCTTTTTGGCATTACGGTAGCGTTGGGCCATTAGGCTTGTGTACTCTTTTTTCGCTTTTGGACTCATGTTACACCTCCCGAAAGGAGAGTAACATATTTATGATGCACGCCTCAGCCATCCCGAGAAAGGATGGTAACATTATTTATGATGCAATGCGGCCCAAGTCAAAAACTGGCACGGATAGTATATATATGCTATCTTTTCCTTATGCGTAGGAATTTATATCCAAGACATATTATATGCCTAGGGCTGATTTTTGCCTTTTTGGTCAATACCATTGGGCCTGTGGGGACTGTCCAGGCCCAGATTGACCCCATACCGTTTATGCCGGCGCCTGGGGTGATGGTGCCTTTAAGCCCGCAGTTTTCATCTGCCTATTTAAAGGGAATCGTCATCCATCCTAAAGAACCCCTTAAATTTGATTTTATCATTTATAAAGGTGACAAGCCTTTAAGCGATTCCCAAAAAAGAGAAGAATACACCAAACTCACCAAATATTTTTTGGCCTCGCTGGCCATTCCTGATGATGATCAATGGGTGAATCTTTCGCCCTATGAGAAAGACCGCATTATTAAGGATGATTTTGGGAAGACTGAGATGGGGCGTGACCTATTGGCCCAGGATTATCTTTTGAAACAGATCACTGCCTCGTTGATTTATCCGGAAAATAATTTGGGCAAGAAATTTTGGGACAAAGTTTATGCCCAAGCCCAGAAGCAATACGGGACAACTAATATTCCGGTCAATACTTTCAATAAGGTCTGGATCCTTCCTGACGATGCGCTTATTTATGAGAAGGGCAACACCGCATATATTTTAAAAAACCATTTGCGGGTGATGCTGGAAGAAGATTATTTGTCCCTGCAAAAGCATTCTGGGATATCCTCCGGTGTCATTGCGAGGAGCCCGCAGGGCGACGAAGCAATCTTTAAAATAACAACCAATGATACGCACACCATCGCCTCCCAAATCATCCGCCAAATCGTCCTCCCCGAACTCGAGCGCGAAGTCAATGAAGATGCTAATTTCGCGCCACTGCGGCAGGTGTATAGCGGTATGTTATTGGCCACCTGGTTTAAACGTACTCTTAAACAGTCGCTATTAGGCCAGATTTACGCCAATAAGGGCAAGGTCAGGGGTGTTGACCAGGACCCTCGTACCAATGAGGAGATTTACAGGAGGTATTTGCAGGCGTACAAAAAGGGGGTGTTTAACTTTATTAAGGAGGATGTGGACACATATACGAATGAGACGGTGCCGAGGAAGTATTTTTCTGGGGGGACTGGTAGTTTTGATATGGCTCAGACTACTTTTGGGCATAACGTGATCGATATTACGCGGGATTCAGCTATGGGCAACCAAGAGGTAAAAGAAGATATGCCTAGGGATGATGTGGCCGTCGTAGCTTTGGAAGGCGGGCGAGATGAGGCGATGGGAGGGGAAAATGATAGTGAGGTCAGTAGTGGGGAAGAAGAAAGATCTTCAAGGGGAAAAATTAATTTGGATTGGCTTAAGCTTCATTGGAATTCCCCTCGATTGACTGTGTCTAAATTTCTAAATGGAATTTATCCTCTTACTGGTAATAAAAGACTCAGGGTCATGGATTTGGGAAGTGCTGATCAGGGATTCGATGTAAATTTCTTGGGGGATTTGATGACCCAAAATTCTGGTTTAGAAATCCAAGCAGCATATGCTTTAAATCATAAAGGCCTTTTTAAGTATAAAGGTAAGCGATCTGATTCATCGGGGTCTCGAGATAGATATATTTCTGAAACTGTTGAGTTAGGTACGCCAGATGAAATCACGCGCAAACATAGCTTAAACAAAAAATTTGACATTATTTTTCTCAATGCTCCTAACGATTCTATACCCGCTTATCAAGAGTATGCTGCCGAGGCCAAGCAATTCGCATCCAAAGATGCTTTGGTTTTGGTTAGCATGAGTTTTTTAAATCAAATTGACAGAGAAGGACGTATGAGGAGGGCATTCATAAAACAGGGATTTGTTTATCAAGGTGTTGTAACACATTCACCTAGGGGATATCCTCTAACTGCTTGGGTCGCTGGGCCTTTTGCTCGAAGAAAAACAACTATTTTTGTTTTCTCAAATATAAATCCAGCGATGGTGGCAGATGGGGCGATGGCCGCCGATGAGATATTAGTTCAATGGCAAGGAACACCTCTTGAGCGCCAGGTTCAAGCGCTGCAAGAATTGACCCAAAGTTTGGCATTAAAAGGAGCATTGATTCAATTTGATTTAAGCGATCCTGAATTAAGGGAGGGATTTTTAGAGGTATTGTTGCAGGACGAGCATTTAAAATTGATTAACGTGCGAAATGAAACGGCGGTAGCTTTTTCCGATGATCATCTTGTGGCTTATGCCTACGAGAAAAATTATATGCAAACCCTTGTCACTCGAATCCAGAAAGAAGTTATACCTAAATTAAGGCAATTGATCCATCCGGTTAATCCCCGGCCGATGGGAAAGAGCATGGTGGCCCCAATGACTATTTATCTAAATCTCCAGAGAAGGTTGGGAGATAACGATATAAGAAATATCAATTTGGAATTAAGAATTTTGAGGCTTGATTTGATTGGTCCCGTTTCTAAGGTAGAAAAAAAAGAAAGGATTTTGAAGAGGATTAAAGTCAAAGGTCAATTAACTCCTGAAGATATCCAAGAAATCGATAAATGGCGGCAAGCCAAGTCCATTCGTATAGTGGTAGCCAAAGATGTATTAAATATTTTTGATGCGGCGATGGATGTTCAAATCATTGATGATGCCGCTGAATTTGGTGATCTAGACACAGTGATGACTCAAATCGAGGACGTAACATGGGCAGCTTATTCAAAGGAATATTATTTCCCCGATGAAAAAGCATTGAGGGTGATGAAAGAGGTCCTATCAAACTTAAAGCCGAATTCGAAGTATGCCCTGGCAATTGCGGATGGGAGGATTGTAGGGTACATATTTTATGAAATAAAACAGATATATCGTACTCCAGTTTATATTTCTTACATTGCAGTGCGCCCAGATTACCAAGGACAGCATATAGGTACAGAACTTATGCAAAAAGCTTTTGATTATGCTTACGATAATTACATCTCACAAGTAACTTTAGACACCCCTGTCGGAGACAATCCAGCCATAAAGTTTTATACGAATCTAACTGCCCATATTACCGGAGTAGATAGAAAAGTTGAAAAAAGGCGTGATAAGATGCATTTTATGTTTATTTTGCCAAGTAAAGCAAGGGCTAATACGACGAGAACGGGGGAAGGCGGGCGAGATGCGGCGATGAACCATGTGAGTCCTGCGCCAACAGAAGATGAAATTGCTCCTATCCGAGAAACCTACGAGATAGCATTAAAAGAGAGACAAAAAGTTTCGGTCAAATACCAAGGCCCAATTGGGCTCAGCTTAGGTGATGAACTTTACTTATGGATTTTAAAAACCAGTGAATTGGGTCCCCAGTTACGCGGGAGAATCAGCTATGGGGTTCATTATGTCATTATTGATGAAAAGGGAAATGTACAAGCCCTGGATGATGGTGGGCAAGTTCTTGTGGGCAGTGCTTATCTCACGCCGTTTACAGCAGATAGCTTTTATCAGAACATTTCTCCCGGACACCTGAGAGTTTCAAGGGTTGGTGATATTATCACCTTACAAGACGGGGTTAATCGGTCTTCTAGAGAAGGAACAATTGTTGATTATCCCATTCCAGTAAAAATGATTCCAAGTGCGGGCTATGATGCCCCTAAAGATGGCTCTGTTTTTGAGATTAGTACCGTGTTTACTTCATACGGGCATAAAATCGACGGCGGGGTCAGCCGCGGGCGAGGAGCGGCGCGCGAGCTCATTAAAGTTGATTTTTTAAGGGACACGAATTTAAGGAGGATGTATTACCGGATTAAAAATTCCCTGGCAGGCAGCAGGCTTAGCAGTGAGGTTACGAAAATCCAGGTTAAGGGCAATCTAAAGGGAGAGCTCATTGAAAAAATATTCAATGAAATCGCTGAGAAAGTAAAATTCGATGATATGGTCCCTCAACATGAAAAGGGCAATACAGTGCTAATCGGAGATACGATCGAAACTGGCGGTGTCTGTCGACATATGGGGATTTTGACCGCGGCTCTTATTGAGCGGTTTATTCAAGAAGGGATTTTATTGGGACGCATCTATTATATTCGCGGGTTGGGTCATGGCTGGGCTGTTTATGAAACCAGCTTAGGCCATCCAGTAGTCCTCGATGTGGCCCAGGGAACCTTCGGATATCAGACTACAGATATGCATTATTATACCGGCAATAGTAAAAAACCATGGCTTTCATATGATGACGGATACCAACGCGTAAAAGAGTCTGAACGACAATATCAGCAACAAGGCAATGCGGCGATGATAGGGTTGGGGGCTGATGCGGCGATGAATGTGGAAAATGTTCCCATAACAACGACAATGCTCAAAAGATTGAAATTAATTATTTTAGAAGACAAATTAAGTGACGAACGCTCCCGTAATAAAACGATCGCTTTGATTGACCAATTGCAACAAAGTCTTTTATGGAACAGTGCGCAAGAGAATAACGCGCAGCTGCGTCAACTCACTGCTCAATTAACAGACCTGGTGCGTGGGCGATATGGACGAATAAATAATTCGCATTTTGCCTTAATGGAACTCACTGGGTATGCTTTGACCAAACTAATAGAGGTTAGTGATTTTTTGCTTTCTGAAAATGGCGCAGATTTTCTTATACCTTCAAATGAAATTATAGAAGGCCTTTCCGAAACTAAAGCGCACGTTCATTATTATAGACACAATGGAATCAATTTCTATATCCCCCTTATAGGCAGCGATAAGGATTCCAGATGGCACGGGTTATATGCCGATTTAAGTTTTGAGGATTACGAGTATGCTCAAAAACTATTGGATGTTATGTCCGTTGCAGAAATGCTTTCCAGATTTAAAAAATCCGAAACCCCTAAACATAATGAACTATTTAGACTCGTTTGGAGTGTGGCCAAGTATAAAGGAATGGTTCGAGATTCTTATGATCCGGCGATGGCGGGGGGGCGAGGCGCGGCAGATGCGGCGATGAATGCTTTAGGGATAGGCAGAAGGGGTTTGTTTAAAGGGGCGCTGGCTTTGGCTGCCAGTGGCAGTGTTCCAAGAGTCTCGTGGGCTCTGACTGGTGAAGTAAAAGCGGAAAATGTTATTTTTATACCTTTTGAATACAAGCATGAATTGCCGGTATCTGATTATACGAAGAACTTATTATTGCAATATTATGAATCAAGATATGTTGATAAAGATGCGTGGGAAGGATTCTTTAAAGATGCGGACGTTCAGGCGGTATTGGAGGATTACGAAAGAGAAATTAAGAAGTTTGAGCAAGCCGTTGGAGATTTTGGAAAAAGTATAGAGGGGGTCGCTTTAGATGTTACGCCAGATGAAGTATATATTGCCAGAAATTGTTTGAGCATAAAAAAAGGCTTGGCTGATTATTTAAGCAGTTTGGGCATTAAAAACGCGGATGAGGTTGCCGATAGTTTTATTTTGTATTTAGTTGGTCCCGGCATTTGGTTTGCCGATAAGAACAACATCTACAACATCATGCCTTTAAAGAGCAGTGGTTCTGATTCATTATCAGAAGAAATCCTCTTAGAAATAGATTCTAACCGGCAAAGATTAGTTGATTTGAAGAGCCGAAAGTCGCCACCAGAATCGCAGGAAGAAATAGGTAAAATAGGCGGTTTTATTCAAAAGGTGGAAAGGAATTCAAATAGTTTAGATGGTCTGAGGTCATTTTCTCCTGAAAAAGAATTTCAAGACAAAACAATATTGGAGTATGCCGAGGGTTATTATTATGCCGTTTACAGAAATATACTTTTTCAACGGGAAAGAGCGCAAGACATCAGCCGTCGTTTGAATAACTCGAAAAGAAATTGGGTAGTGCTGTTGCCCCTGGAAGACACTAATGTAATCCCAGGATTGCTGCATCCGCAGAGGGGTGTTCTTTTTTACAATTCAGCGATGGTCTCGGATGGTCATAATGTGGTAGCTTTTAAAGCTAACAGGGACAATAAACCCGGGAACTCAAATAAAGGGAAAATTGGATGGATCGTAAGAGTATCAAACTATGATGATCAAATGAAAGTTTGGCAAGATAATGGCCCTTCCGAAGGATCTCTGGTGGGGGTTTTTTATCTGAAACGGTATTTTACTGAGAGTTCGGGATGGCAGGTGTTAAAAGTTGAAGGGAAGGACGGCTTTAATAGTGGAGAATTAGCAGGCATAAATATTGAAGACAAAGACGGAAAAAGGACATATGTTGAATCCGCACAAATTAGGCAAGTGGAAAATATGACCCAGGGGATGTCTTCGGATAATGCCATGACGCCTGCCGATTCTGAAAAAGATATGACGAAGACAGGGGGGCAAAGGGCAGATGGGGCGATGAATGTACAACGGGCACAGTTAAAGATCGTGCAGGTGCTTAAAAATGACCGGCAGGCTCTGGAAGATTTCATTTCCATTAATAATAATGGTCAATATTCGGATGATTTAATTCTGTTAATAGCGCGGTATGTACAAATTCCCGGTATAAAAAGGATTATTTCTGACTTGGTGTGGAATGAGGGGCCTGCGCATGCGGCAGGGGTGTTGTATAATGCGTCAATTCTGGAGGATGATGAGAATTACGAAGTGCTGGCTTTCAAGCTGGATGTTACCTTTAATATCCGTAGAAAATTGGCACAAACCGATATTTTAGTCAGGGCAAAGAATGGCGGCCCTATTGAATTTGTTGAAGTGGGGCATGATTTAGGAAGAAATGTACAGCAAGCAGGGAACACGGAAGTTAATACTGATGTGTGGGTGAAGAAAGTCATGTTAGACCAATATACACGTAAAGGTCATTCTTATAATAAATTTACCCGTTATTGGGATTTGAAGAATTTTATCCAAAGTAATGTGCCGGACGTGGCAAGTAAAAAGCGGGACATACTAACCCAGATAAAAACATGTCTTGGGGAAATGCTTGGAGGACAATTAATTTCACAAATTGTCGATCCTCGATTCAGGTTTAAGGTCATTTTTAGCTTATCACTTAAATCCCAAGTTGATCAGAACGAAATAAAACGGATAATAGTTGATGCTTCTCGTAAGGTTTCTTCTGGTTTTGATATTAATGTTTTCTTCCATCCCTATAAAGCATTTAACTATGACGAACCTAAGGGGAAATCTCCCCAGATCTTTGTTAACCTAAGAAAACGTATAGATCTTGCCCAAATTACTGATAATGCCCAAAATGGTATCGGACAAATCTCTAATAAAGAATCAAAAGATGGGGCGATGAATGCCAGAGGTCGGTTCGATCGAAAGTGGTTTGTTGAATATCAATTTGCCGATATTACGTTTAGCGAATTTTTGAATCAATTATACCCTCACCAGGGACCATTGCGGATTATGGATTTAGGCAGTGGAGATACAAATCCAGAAAAATTCTTGCTGGATGTGATCAGCGTTTATCAGGGTATTGATACCGCTATTTCTTTAAACAAGGATGCCTTATTTTCTGTACACCAAGGTGGAATTCGAGAATTGGCAAAAGGAAAACCAGGACAATTAGCCCAGGAATTTGGCCCTCGACATAAAGTTGATGTCATTTTTATCAATGCCCCGTATCCTGATCGTATTAACGAAATTATTTTAGAAGCAAAAGCTTTTGCTTCACAAGGGGCCTTGGTTTTAATGCGCATGCATGAATCCGATCACGATTATTTTAACCATTTCACACCTTTTATTAAAGAGCAGGGGTTCACGATCCGGGGGGTGTTCCATGGAAATATTATCGGATATCCGACGACAGATGATATCACAAGACCTAACGAGAGCGTATATTTGTTGACTTTAGGAGACGGTCCAATGAAATCAAGGGACGTGCCGACACAAAATGCGGCGATGAAGGCAGGGCGGGTAACTGACAAGGCAATGTCAGAAGAAAATAGGACACGAGTTGAAGGATTATATCCTGAGCAATTAGCTGATATATCGATAAATGTAAATGGTGCTTCTATAAAATTGAGCAAGATTACTTACTATATTAAGATCGCCAGATTGTTATTATCTAACCTGGAAATAAATCAGCTATTTAGTGAGTTCTTAAAGTTAATATATGCTTCTAAGTCCCCTGATGATGTCATGAAAGCTTTAGGGGGTATTGGAGATTCTTCCGGGATGAAATCGGCTACTTTTTTTTATTTTAAATCAGGAGAAATGGTAAAAGATGCATGGATTGTTTTAAAAGCTTCGGTTATACAAGACGCAGATGGCACCCATTTTTTTCCTTTTAAAGTCAAATTAAGAAACGGATTTGAGATCAGAGTTGATCAGTTGGGTGGTATTTTGCAAGAGCTCGATTTTTTGAAATCGGATCCAAGCGATCCGATTATGCAGAAAATAGCGCATTACGCCGGCACATCAATACGTCAGCAGTATACCGTATCAGAAATTGAGGAATTGTCGTCCCTTGTCGATGACAAATGGCAGTTAACCGCAGAAGCTAGAAATGTAATCTTAGCAAGCACCAATATTGTCAAAGATGGGAAAGAATTGACCAGAAACGATTTCGATCGGGAATTTCAAGACTTGGTGGAAGAGCAAGCGAAAATTAGTGATTTTGATGAGATGCAAAAAATGGTAAAAAGAATGGAGGCTTTCAGGGATGGAGTTTCATATAAATATGTGTCCCCTGTTGATGTTGCGGTGACGCGGTTGGGGGCGGATGGGGCGATGAATGTCCTCTCAATCAATAAAACGTATAAGACCTATTTGGAAAGGTTACATCGAAATATGTTTGTTATTCCAAAAATATATTCATTCGGGGAAGCTATTAAAAAATTTAACCAAACGGAATCAGAACAAAAAGAACTATTTCTTTTCCATGCAGATGACCAAGAAATTTTAGCTGAACTTGAGAACCCTGATTTTAACCAATTGGGGTATGAATTTTTGTTATTAAGGATTCGTGGGACCCATGAATGGATCATAGTGAAAGGGGATCAGCGTAATGTTTCATTGAAATATGATACTGACAAGACATTGCCCTACCCCTTATTTGATATTTCAATCCATAACCACCCCAGAGAAGACAATGAACCCATCCCTTCGATGGATGATCTTTGGCTTTATTGGTTATTCAATATGCAGAGTGATGCCAGACATTTTATCAGATCAAATAAGGGGATTACGGAAATTCAGGTGAACGATGCCATACGTAAGTTGGATTTTGACACTGATCATTGGAAAGGTATTACGCTTTACAATGATGAACTGGGTCGGTTGCCAAAAGGTTCCTCGGTGTATGACCCTCAAGTTAGAAAGATTAATGCCAAGGTCATCCAAGATGAATTTATCAGTCCAGGGTATCTCAATGTGGTGTATAAGCCTTTTGCAAAAATCGAAAGCGGTTTTATGTCAGCTGTTGAAACACCTTTCTCACAGCTTTTAGTTTCCCCTGATGAATTGCAGCGTTGGCGGGCCGTGAAAGCAATCACAAAGATGTCAGTAAACGAGGTAGATAATAATTTCAAATTAGTTTTGGCAGATGTTATTGCCCAAGACCCTTCGGAACGTA
>Ga0206804_10277_pt1 | contig 13534 bp, 8 predicted proteins | sample Alteio_BWOrgCont_62_FD_152888 | JGI IMG/M metagenome (GOLD analysis project Ga0206804, IMG submission 152888) | Enriched cells from forest soil in Barre Woods Harvard Forest LTER site, Petersham, Massachusetts, United States -... | ecosystem: Environmental > Terrestrial > Soil > Temperate forest >... | reverse complement strand
CACCATTGAATCTCACCGCATTTTTACTTCGCCGCTTCAACGATTGCCATGGATTGCATCCTGCTATCGACATCTTCTACCGCTAATGCCATGGGCCATCGGCCGTTTTGATTTCTCTAAATACGACCTGATCATCAGCTCCAGCCACTGTGTAGCTAAGGCCGCCAAGCCAGCACCGGGAGCACGCCATTTCTGCTATTGCCATACGCCGATGCGATACATTTGGGACCAGTACGACTCCTACTTCGGTCCTAGACGCGCTTCATGGCCCGTACAGTTAACCATGAAAATGCTTCGCTCGCCTCTTCAGCGGTGGGACGTCACTTCAGCCTCTCGGGTTCACCAGTTTATCGCCAATTCTCAAAATGTTCGTGAACGCATTTATCGTCTGTATAAGCGTGATGCATTAGTCATTTATCCTCCGGCCGACGTCGAATTCTTTAGTCAAACCGCCCAAAACCGCGAAACCGGCACTGATCCCTTTTATCTGATTGTGAGCGCATTGGCACCATATAAAAGGGTCGATATCGCGATTGAGGCTTTTCGTCGACTCGGAAAAAAGCTTGTCGTGATCGGGGAAGGCCAAGAAGGCAAGGTTCTGCGGCATGGCGCCGGTCATAACGTGGTATTTCGAGGATGGTTGAGCAATGAAGAATTGCGCAAACACTATCAACAATCCCAAGCCTTGATTTTTCCTGGCGAAGAGGATTTTGGCATCGTTCCCGTAGAGGCGATGGCGGCTGGCTGTCCGGTGATTGCATTGCGCAAAGGCGGCGCTTTGGAGACAGTTGTAGAAAATAAAACAGGAATATTTTTTGATGAGCCGACTGCTGAGTCTCTTTATGAGGCGGTTCTTCGCTTCGAAAAGGGACAATGGGAACCCGGTGTGATTCGCCAGCATGCTGAGACTTTCAGCCGAACCCGCTGTCAAAGCGCGTTTCGATCCTTCTTCGTTGAATACCGGGACGAAATGTCTTAGAATCCTCGTCTATGAAGCGGTATTCATTTCATCTCTATTTTATAGTTAGTCTTGTAATTTTGGACCTGGCGAGTTTAGCGCTTGCGTTTCAACTAGCCTATTTCACGCGCTTTTTGTGGCCATTCTTTCTTTCCGTTTTTCCGGCTACCAAGGGAGTGCCGGATATTGCCCTTTACCATCAGGCCTTGTGGGCACTTTTACCTATTTGCGGCGTAGTATTCTTTTACGCGGGCTTTTATAACGATGCAATGCTCAGCGCTTATGATGAATTTATTTTGATTTTTCGAGGGGTTATCCTGAGCTCGTTTTTAAGCATGGCGATGACCTTCGCTTATAGAGGGGCCGAATACTCCCGATTAACCATTGGCCTCTGGGCTGCATATAGCATCACGATTATTTATCTACTGCGAGAACTCGATAAGGGTTTATTTCGTCGATTGCTTTTTTGGCTTTCGGGACCCCAACAAGTACTGGTTATCGGGAGTGGAAAAGCTCTTGAGGCCATACGCCAGATGACGCAGCGACAACCATTTTTTCGAACTCATTTTTTCGAAAATCTGCTGAACCAAGATTCTCTAGAGCGAGAATTGAAACATAAGAAAATCTCCGAAGTATTAATTCTTCAGGGTGCCGTATCTTCACAAGGGATTCTTGAAACGGCTCAACTCTGCGAACAACTTAACATCACATGCAGGATTGTGCCCGACCTCCTGGGCATGCGCCGCGGTGAAATTATCATTGACGCCTTTTGCGGCTTGCCCACATTCAGTATTCAATCCCTATCTTTATACGGCACCAATTATGCGCTCAAAAGAAGTTTTGACATTCTGGGTAGTCTAATCATTTTGACCATCTTAGGAATTCCAATAATTATCATTGTCATCTTAATTAGCATTGACAGCACTGGCCCCATTCTTTACACGCAAGACAGAATGGGATTTTTGGGGAGTAAATTTAAGCTGTACAAATTCCGCACCATGATCATGGATGCGGACGCTCACATTGAAAAGCTCAAACATTTAAGTGATCGCACAGGCCCAGTCTTTAAAATGAAGAATGACCCACGGATCACGCGTACCGGGAAATGGCTGCGTCGATTCAGTCTCGATGAGATACCACAATTTTTGAACGTTCTTAAAGGCGATATGAGTTTGGTGGGTCCCCGACCTCAAGTTCTTTGGGAAGCGGCTTATTATGATGAGCACGCCAAGCGACGCTTAAGGATAAAGCCGGGCATTACGGGACTCTGGCAGGTCAGTGGTCGCGCCGCCCTGAGCTATGAAGAAATGATCAATTTGGATATTTTTTATCTCGAAAATTGGTCTCTTGGACTGGATTTAAAGATACTATTGCGCACATTGCCAGCAGTATTTGCCCAGGAAGGATCATATTGATATGAAGATTTTAGTCACCGGCGGCGCAGGATTCATCGGCTCTCATATTGTGGATGCGTATATTACTCACGGGCACGAGGTGACGGTCGTTGACGACCTTTCAACCGGAAAGAAGAAGAACGCCAATCCCAGGGCAAGATTTATTGCGGCGGATGTGCGGGATCCTAATTTAAGCACTCTTTTCGCGGAATCTCGCTTTGAAATCGTGAACCATCTTGCCGCTCAATTGGATGTGCGGAAATCCGTACAGGATCCTTTTTTCGATGCCTCCGTTAACATTCTGGGGACCCTTCGTCTTTTGGAATGCAGCCGCGCGTACGGCGTGCGCAAGTTTATCTATTCATCGTCCGGCGGAACAATTTATGGCGAATGCCCGCAACCCGCAAAAGAAACCGATCCGTCTCGTCCGGAATCACCCTACGGTTTCAGCAAGGCGGCAGCGGAGCGCTATATTCAATTTTACGGCAATATATACAAATTGTCTTACACCATTCTGCGTTATTCTAACGTGTATGGGCCACGTCAGGATCCGCACGGAGAAGCCGGAGTTGTTGCGATTTTTATCGGAAAGCTTCTTGAGAAGAAAAGCTCCACCATCTATGGAACAGGCGAGCAAATCCGCGACTATGTGTATGTATCGGATGTCGTGGGTGCCAATGTAGCTGCTCTCACAAAAGGCGAGAACGATTCGTTTAACGTGGCCACACAGACAACCACTTCTGTGAAGGAGCTCCATGAAAAGCTTTCCCGGTTAAACAAAGACGCCAAACCTGCCCTGTATGCGCCGGCTCGTACCGGTGAACTGGCTCGCAGCGTACTGAACATTGAGCACGCGCGGAAACACTTAGACTGGAAACCTGTCATCAGTCTTGATAAGGGGCTTGAGGAGACATACCGGTTCTTCGCGCATGAATCCTAAGAAAGTTTTTAAGCCTTGGGGATGGGAGTTATGGTTTGCTTATTCCAAACATTATGTCGGTAAAATTATAGTGGTGAAAAAAGGACATCGCCTAAGTCGCCAATATCATCGCTTTAAACATGAGACTATATACACTGATAAGGGCCGATGGGTTTTGGAGATCGGGAGAAAAAAGCGCCTTATGAATGAGGGAAATTTCGCAGAGATACGCCCTGGAATTGTGCATCGATTTACTGCGCCCTACGAGGATGTCCGACTGCTTGAAGTATCGACCCCACAGGTCAAAGATGTAGTCCGGCTTGAAGACGACTATGGCCGGTCACGCTAGCGTCATTCATTTCGGAACTGACGGTTGGCGAGGCTTGATTGCCGACGATTTCACGTTCGAAAACCTCCGTAAGATTTCCACTGCTGCGGTTATCTATATCAAATCTTCCCGATCTCCAGGCAGGTCGGTTCTGGTGGGGTATGATCGCCGATTCTTATCGAGACGATTTGCTGAAGAAGTGGCACGAACGTTTTCGACCCACGGGATTACAGCCCAGATTTCAGCCCAGCCACTCCCAACTCCTGCCGTTTCTTTTAGTGTCGTCCATCGCAAAGCGTCTTGGGGTATTGTCATCACCGCCAGTCACAATCCGGCCTTATACAACGGTTTTAAAGTAAAAGATGCTCATGGCCGATCTGCGCCACCCGAGGTCACCCGCGAAATCGAAGCTTTTCTATCGACTGTCACTCATCCCTCTCAAGAATTGTCTAATCCTGTATCAACCTTTGATGATCGAACGGAATATGAGCGTTACCTCCGCAGTCGTCTCGATATGAAGATTCTGCGTACTTATAAGGCACGGGTGGTATTTGATTTTCTCTATGGTGTCGCCGCGGGAATACCTGAGCGGATCCTTGCCGGATCCAAATTAGTCTTGTCATCGATGCATGCGAAAGTTGACCCGCTCTTTGGCGGGCTGCATCCGGAACCCATTGAAAGCCAATTAGCCGAACTAAAAAAAGAGGTCCGCAGGCGCCGGGCGATTGTCGGCATCGCGCTGGATGGAGACGCGGACCGTCTTGGCATCGTGGACGATTTGGGACGATACCTGACACCGCACCAGGTTTTCCCTCTTCTCATTTGGCATTGCATCGAATATAAAGGATGGAAGGGAAAAATTGTTCAGGCCGTATCATTGGGCTACTTAAGCGAACGTATCGCCCGCGCTTATAATCTTCCCTTCGAAGAAGTCCCCGTGGGATTTAAACATGTGGCGGAACGTATGTTGGAGGGTCAATTTCTCGCAGGGGGGGAAGAATCGGGCGGATATGCAGTGCGCGGCGGGTTGCCGGAGCGCGATGGGATATTAAACGGTTTATTATTTCTCGAGATGCTCGCTGCTCGGAAGACGACGCCCTCGCAATTGCTGAAAAAGCTGGAAAAGCGCTTTGGCGCGGCGCGCTTCAAGAGAATCGATATCGCGCTTGAACAACCCATTCAAGATCACGCCTCCTTTACACAGCATATTTCAGGGCGCGTTCCGGATGCCCTCGCGGGAGAGCCGGTCGCGGAAGTAAGAACGCGTGACGGTGTTAAAATTATTCTGAAATCGGGTTCTTGGGTACTTTTACGTCCTTCCGGCACTGAGCCTCTCATCCGTACTTACGCGGAATCGGACACACTTAGCCGTACAAATCAGCTTCTCTCCTGGGCACAAAAAACGGCGAGCCTATCATGACGGTGAGGGCCATGGTCATGGCAGCGGGCGCGGGGACTCGGCTTAGACCTTTGACCCACGCCACACCCAAGCCAATGGTTCCAATTGTGAACCGCCCGGTTCTGGAATACACCATTGATAATCTCAAGCGTCACGGCATTACGGAAATGGTGTTAAACCTTTACAGCCATCCCGAATTGATTCAAAGACATTTTGGGGATGGCCGCGCCTGGGGAGTCCGCATTACTTACTCTCATGAACCTTCGCTTTTGGGCACGGCGGGAGGTGTCAAAAAGGCAGAATCGTTTTTAAGAGCGGGGACATTCCTGGTTCTATCGGGAGACGGCTTAACCAATATAGATCTTTCGGCCTTCCTATCTTTTCATCGCAGACGAAAATCACTTGGCACGATGGCGCTTACAAGTGTGGATACCCGATTCGACTATGGCATTACGTTGACGAATTCTAATGATCGGATCAGCCGGTTCATTGAGAAGCCACTTTGGAGTGATGTTTTTTCCAGTCAGGTCAATACGGGAATATATGCTTTTGAACCGGAAGCGCTGAAATTGATCCCCAAGGGAAAGATTTACGATTTTGGTAAACAGTTTTGGCCAAAACTTTTGAGGCAGCGTGCGCCCATCTATGGGTTCAACACAAAAAGTTATTGGTGTGATGTCGGTAATTTAAATGAATATCGCCGCGCGCAGCGCGATATTCTTGATGGCAAAATGGGCATTCGATTACCAGGACGCCAAATAAGACCTGGAATTTGGGTGGAAGAAAACACAGTCATTGATAGAGGGGTAAAACTCAAGTCGCCCTGCGTTATCGGTCAAAACTGCCGCATCGCTCGGGGCGCGCACGTTGGAGCCTACACCGTCATTGGGCACCGCGCGCGAATCGGCGCAAACAGCGTATTGCGTAACTGCATCCTTTGGGATGATGTGCAAGTTGCAAAACAAGTTCAACTCGACAACTGCATTCTTGGTCATGGCGCGCGGGCGGCCGAAAACATCTCGATTTACGAAGGGGCGGTTATTAATCTTTCCGTATGATTGTTGCCTGGAACTCGTCCGTTCCAAAATGATATCCTTGCTGATCAATCAAGGATGAGAATAGCTCTCATTCCATCAACGCGAAAGGACTGCTTATGGCAAATCGTTATGTTTTTACTTCAGAATCTGTAACCGAAGGTCATCCGGATAAAGTTTGCGACCAAATTTCAGATGCCGTTCTAGATGAAGTTCTCGCGCAGGACCCGATGGGCCGTGTCGCCTGCGAAACATTCATCACCGTTGGCTTGTGTATCGTGGGGGGTGAAATCACCACGAAGGGTTATGTGGAAGTTGCCGATCTCGTCCGCAAAGTGGTCCAGGAAATCGGTTATACCGATGCCAAATACGGTTTTAATTATCAAAGTTGCGCGGTTCTGAATGCTATCGGCCGCCAATCGCCGGACATCTCCCAAGGAGTGGATACGGGCGGGGCCGGCGATCAAGGGCTTATGATCGGTTACGCCTGCCGCGAAACTCCTGAGCTGATGCCGATGCCGATTATGCACGCTCACGCCATATCACGCCGTCTGTCCGAAGTCCGCAAAAAAGGCATCCTCAAATATTTGGGACCGGATGGGAAATCTCAAGTAACCGTAGAATACCGAGAGGGGAAGCCGTTCCGGGTGGACACGATTGTAGTGAGCTCCCAACACACCGATGAAATTTTGGACCGAACAGGAAAGCGCATTACAAAAGCCGCCACGGAAGAAATCATTGACAAGGTGGTTCTCCCAGTCATTCCTGCCAAAATGCTTGACAAAAATACGAAATATTACGTGAACCCAACTGGAAAGTTTGTTATTGGCGGGCCACAGTCCGACACGGGAGTCACCGGTCGCAAGATTATCGTGGACACTTATGGGGGCATGGCCGCTCATGGTGGAGGTGCTTTCTCAGGTAAAGATCCTACAAAGGTGGACCGATCTGCTTGCTATATGGCGCGCTATATCGCGAAAAACGTTGTGGCGGCCAATCTTGCAGACAAGTGCACGGTTCAACTCGCTTATGCCATCGGCGTGGCGGAACCGGTCAGTATCATGATTGACACGCAAGGCACCGGTCAAGCCGATGAGGAATCCCTTGTCCGCGCGGTTCGCAAAAACTTCCAGCTGACGCCTCACGGAATCATTGAGCACTTGAAGCTGCGACGCCCCATCTACCGAGCGACAGCGGCCTACGGCCATTTTGGGCGCACGGAAGACTCGTTTACTTGGGAAAAGACGGACAAAGTCGCCGCACTTCGCAAGGAATTAGGTTTTAGCACGATCAGCGGAAACTCTCGGGCCAACGAAAAAGGTAAAAAATACGAACTCGAATTGGCTGGACGATAAATCCGCCGCCTCTTCAAAAAGAACCGCATGCCTCTTACGAGGCATGCGGTTCTTATTTGTTACTTTTTTACAAACCCTCTATAAAGACAAACAGATGTCACGAGCATAACTCCATTGGCCAGCCAGACGGCAAACCATGGAGGCCATACGCCGCGTTGCCCCGCCGCGGTCCCACCCATGATAAGAACGTAATACAGAACAACAATGAGTAAGCTTAGCCCAAATCCGATTGATCGACCACCGCGGTGAAGCCGAATTGCTAGAGGAATACCCAAGCTAGCAAATAGAATGGGGGTCACTGCGAGCGCCCACCGCAAATGGATTTGGCAAGCCAGGATAGGGAAAGGTAAGTTTTTTCTTTTTAATTGACCGATTTCAGCACGCAGTTCTTGATTATCCATTTCTTCCAACGCTCGTTCCGAGCCGGTCTGCTTATTCACAAGTGGGATAAACAACTGATAATCCTTAAAATTGGTATAGATCCAGCGTGAAGGATCCGCAGCGTCCACCTCTTCAATCCGACCATCTTGAAGCAAAAGAGTGATCCCTTGATCACCGCTTACAGACGCTCTTCCCCGCTCGGCGAAGATTCGTAAGGGAGGGCCATTGGCTGGAATTTTGTATATCGTCACACCACGCATTTCTTTCGATTTCCGGTTCTTCCGCTCCACGAACAAATGATAATCACCGATTTCCACAAACGTTTTTTCCTCGATGTGGACGAGCGGATTTCGCTTTAAAACCTGCACATACAACTGCCGAAATGACGCGTGCGCGCGCGGAGCCCAAACCGTATTAAATGGCATCAAAAAAAATGAAGCCACAAGCGCGGTGGCCATTGGGGTTTTCATATAGCTCCAAGCCGCAAGCCCACTTGCTCGGACGGCCGTAATTTCATTGTTTTCAGAAAGTCGCCCAAAGGTCAGGAGGGAAGCCAAAAGGATGGACATTGGAAGTGTTAAGCTCAGTGAGGAGGGTAGGAGTAGAAAAAGAAGTTTCAAGGTTAAAACAATCCCGACACCCTTATTCAAGAGCAAATCTGCCAATTCAAACAGATGATCCAAAAGCAAGACAAATGTAAAAATCAGCAGGCCTAACAACACATTGCCCAAAAATTCCTTCAGGATGTACCGAGAAAGGATGCGCATTTGCAGAATTATATCGAGTTTTCAAGTTAATTTACATAAACGTTACATTTGTGTGATATTTTTCAATTGTGCTTAAAAAGACTTGCAGTTTTGCTGAATTCGGTCAACAATAGGTCGGAAATGAAGGTTAAATTAATCCGTTTGACCCTTTTTTGCGCGTTGATGGGTATCACGTTTTACACGCTACGCGGTGAAACAGAAATTCCCGACCTCGCCTTACAGTCCGTCCATCTCCTGAAAAAGCCTATAGAAGAGCTTCTTCCTGATCTTCAAGACGATGAAACGAGCCAGGCAGTCGAGGAAACTTCTCTAAACCTGGATCCATACCAAGACTTACACAATGAGCGCGAACGTTGGAACGAAATGCGCCAATTGATCGAGTCGGGCCAACCTCTGGTCGGCCCGTTGCCATCAGAAATCGCCGTATCGACCAGTCCCATCGGTCACCTCGCACCCGCCGTACCGCCACCGCCGGGGTTTACCGTTCAGTTACCCTATGAATCCCGACTGACGGTATCTGGCCGTAAAACAATTGGGTTCATCTATTCCAGCACCCAGTATGCCAATAGTGCATATGCCACGACACAGGGTGTTCCGACTTCACAAAGCGCGTTCCAGCTTCAACAAACGCTTCAGGTGAGAATTAACGGACAAATCGGCCGGAAGGTCACGGTCAATGTAGATTTTGATGACACAAAGACGGATACGAAAGACATCTCTATTGTGTACAAAGGAGATCCCGACGAGATCGTTCAACGTGCGGCTTTTGGAGACATCAATCTCTCCCTGCCACAGACCGAATTTGCGGGCTATAGCAAACAGGTCTTTGGCGCCTCCGCCGAGTTAAAATACAAAGCGGTTAAAGGCTATTTCATCGGCAGCCGCACGAAAGGGCAAACTGAAACCAAAGAATTTGTTGGCAATGTTATTTTGCAACGGGTAAACCTTCCTGATATCAGTTACGTCCGCCGCACGTATTACAACTATAGAACTCTCACCGGATCTTCGAACGACGTCGGAATCGACATCACCAAAATGAAAGTTTACCTGAACACCCAGGACAGCACCCGTATAGGTCCGCAATACGTCTCGATGACCGCCGATCAATCCCTTATACCCAATTTGCCAAGCGGATCACCGGCCACAACGACAGGTTTGTTTTTGCAGCTGGCGCCCGGCGTAAACTATACCGTGGACCCTAGCTCCGGTGTGATTACTTTCAATTCGAACACCATTCTCACCAACGTCAGCATTGTCGCCATCGACTACGTTCCGCCCGGTCAGACTCAGCCAATCAGTGTCACGCGCGGTACGCCCGGCCAGATCAAGGTCATTAAATGGGATGAAAGTCAGACCACTCAAATTCCAGCCACCGAAGAACTTACACATTACAACCTCGGCTCGTCCCCGATCGTACGCGATAACAATCAAGGCAACTTTACTCTTCAACTCCATGATTTGAATAACAACAACATCGGTCCGACTGTTGGAGTTCAATATCTGCCCAACAATGCCGGCCAAATCTATGTCAATTTCGACGCGGGGACGTTTGTTCTGACCAGGCGGTTGGATAATAACAATCCATCCTCACCTTTTGCTCCTGTCTATTTTTACACACCAACCACGCAATCAAGCTTCTTTGTGGAGTTCAGCGCCCGCGTCAAAACCTATACCCTGAGACCCAATATCGTCCTCAATAGCGAACATATCACCATGGACGGCCGGCCCTTGGTCCGTGACGTCGATTACTTTATCGACTATGCTTCCGGATTTATTACCTTTTTCAATCCAAGCCAGATCGCGGATACCACTCACATTGTCGCAACCTATGACTACTCCCCCTTTGGCATCGCCGGCGCTCAACAGGACACATTGGTTGGGACCCGCGCTGAATTATCAATGTCTCCGATCGATCCGATTCTGGCCTCAAGCTTAATCGGTTCAACGATTCTCTATGATTTCGCACCGCAACAAACAGCTGCGCCCGACATCCGACAGACCTCCGGAAGTTGGCTCATTGAAGAGGCGGATATGCATTTGAAGGATCTGATCTTTAATCCGATCCCTTTCCTAAAATCGAGTTTCTCCGCGGAGGTAGCGCGCAGCGTGCGCAATCCCAATACGTTCGGGAAAGCGCTGATCGATAACATGGAAGGCATTGCCGATGAAACGGCCGTTAATTTAAGCAAGCTCAGCTGGCAAATTGCCTCCAACCCCAGTTACCCAGGCAAGACGGTCACATATCTGAACGCTATCGGAGTAGAAAACCTTGTGAACCAACCTGGAGACAATCTGCAAAATAATCTGGTGCCGACGCTCAGTATCAACCCCAATGCCGCCGCTCTATCAGGCGACCAGACACAAGTCTTGACCATCAATTATGATCTATCGCGTTCACCCGAAGCTTCGATTGCGACCGTGCTGAGTCAAGGCGGAATCGATTTCTCCAAAAAACTTTATGTTGAAATGTGGGTGCAGGGAGACGGCACAGCGGCCGGCTCCAACCCAAGTCAAACCCAAATCAATGTGACGCTTGGTCACATCAGCGAAGATTTTGACGGCACGAATGGGGGCGATTTTTGTGACATCAGCGGTTGCTACGCGAAGGGAAACGGGAATCCGCGCACGGAAGATTTCAACCATAACAATTTGTTGGACGTTGGAGAGGACATTGGCATCCATTTTTACCAACCTGACGGCACTGTGGTCACCATGGGAGCCGGCAATAACCGTCTGGACAGTGAAGATTTGAACCGCAATGGAATTTTAGACGCTGAAGATCCCAGCGTCGGCGGAAATATCGGTTACGCCACCAGCTATCCCAATCAGAACATGACCACCATTGGCGCGCCTCCGCCGGTCGTTTTTGATCCCACCCTCCCACCGAATCGCATGGATTTCAGCGGATGGAAAATTGTGCGCGTTCCACTCAATATCAGCTCGACCACGGCTTCGAATTGGTCAGCCATCCAAGAACTGAGGATTTCGTTGTCACAGTTAGGAGCCGTCACTTCGACAAAAACAGGGACGATCAACATCGGAAAAATCTCTATTGTTGGGAATAAGTGGGCCGTTGAAGCGCCCACGGTCGTGGGGTCTTCCATCACTTCCTCCGCTATCAACACTCAGGACAACGCCAATTACATTTCTCCAGCCGGTATACCTGATTTCGATGCTCTAAATCAAGTGAACACGGCACTTACAGGGCCGACACCGACCAAACGCTTAGAGCAATCTTTACAACTCGACTATGCCTATGCCCAGGCCACGGGAACCGTCGACGCCGAGGAAGTGACTGTGGCGCCCATGGACTTCACCGCCTATGGAACAATTCACTTCTTTGTTTACAAAAACTCTGTCGACCCTGTCTCAAAACAAACCGTCACGACAAGTCCTCAGCCGGGAGCCAACCTTATCTTCAGGGCTGGCTCGGATACGGATTATTTCGAATTTGATTACCCCATAGACGATCTGCCTCCCAACGCGTGGACGGAGCTCACCATCGACCAAATCGGGGGATCCCTTCCAAACGCCTGGGCATCCGGGACAGCTGGCGGCAGCGTAGTCCAAGTTGGGTCCCCTAATCTCACGTCGGTCGCTGAGATGAAATTCGGTCTTACCAATACCAGTACAGACACCATCGCTGGTGAACTATGGATAGATGAGCTCCATGGATCGGATGTGATCACTCGAATAGGCTACGCTACTTCGTTAAAATCAGATTTTGAGCTTTACGGCTGGGGAACCTTCGGCGCTGGAGCCAAAAATATAGACCACAACTTCCAAACATTTACCAGTGCCATTACGAATCAAGATCGGCATGACCAAAACGAATATTTCAATTTGACTCGACTGGCCTGGTTCCCGATGAAATTTACGGGTCTCCAAAGCCATACGATAACCCCAGGCATCAACACCATCTCATCTACGCTGGTTTCCGTCCAACAGGTAGGTGACGTTCAAGAACGGAATTACACAGGATCAGGCACATTACAAATTCAGAAATTACCTAAGATCGGGCTCACTTACAGCACTGACAAAACAGATACGTCAGATCTTTTCCTGAGCAATAAAACGGATATTTATGGTGCGTCATTGGATTATGCCGTACCTTCTCAACGCGCATTGGTGCCTCGCAATATTCAGTTAGGTTACAAACTGACCAAAGCCGATCTTGACTATTCGGACGGCGCGTTCCTAAACGCAACCGATCCATTCAACGTATCGGACACGCGTGACACGACGCAGGATATTAACGCCAAACTTTCTTTCCAGCCCAAGGCGGGATTTACATTTAATCCCAATTTCGAGCGGTCGACGACCGTGGAATCAAAAGATCTTCGATTCGGAGCCTTTACCACCGTTGCTGGATCTACCATTCCGGTTTTTGATCCGACACAGCCGGTCCCCGCCTCCACAGAAACGATCACCTATGACAAATTGAGAACTCAAACAATGGGTTTTGATAGCTCCCTTGGCATTAAGCGTTGGTTTTCTCCAAGGCTGCGCTACACCGTTACCAATCGTGAAACGTATGGGATCCCATTGTCGATTTCAACGGGCGCGGCCCTGTCCAAAAATGTCGATCGAACAGACACGGGTGAAGTCGCCTGGGATTTCGCTTGGAAAGATTTCTCGAAAACCGCGAGGCCTCTTCAATCTCTGAACGTGGTCTCGAGTTATCTTATGCAAGATGGGGATTCCTGGCAGAATGTGGATTCGAACTACGACAGTTTGAACTTGTTTAACGTCCGCGATCCACTCAAAAGCGGCCAGATCACGAATTCCACAATCAGCGATACATTCCGCTCAACGCAGCGTTGGAGCCCATTTGATTGGGCTACCATGTGGAAGGGGTCCGCTCAACCCCTACGTACATTGTCGTTGACAAACACCTTCACAGACACCCAGCAGCGTCAAAACGCGACAGGAACAGAAACAAACATTCACACCCAGATTATCCCGGACCTCATTATCGGCATGACACAAACGGAATATC
>Ga0206804_10275_pt1 | contig 13572 bp, 12 predicted proteins | sample Alteio_BWOrgCont_62_FD_152888 | JGI IMG/M metagenome (GOLD analysis project Ga0206804, IMG submission 152888) | Enriched cells from forest soil in Barre Woods Harvard Forest LTER site, Petersham, Massachusetts, United States -... | ecosystem: Environmental > Terrestrial > Soil > Temperate forest >... | reverse complement strand
AATCCATCGATCGTCTCGATACTTCCCTTCCTTCTGCTGGTTGCAGTGTGGCGCGGGCGGCAGATCGGCGTGCCGGGGTTCAAGCGGGCGATGATTGCATTTGCCTCGTTCGTGCTGACGATGCTGCCATGGACCCTTCGCAATGAGCGCGCGCTGCACATTGCGGCGCCGCTGCGCGATGGCTTCTGGCTGGAACTGTATGCGGGAAATATCGGCGACCCGACGAACAGCAACTCGCCGTCAGCGCACCCGGCGAGCAATCCAGCGGAGATGGCGCTGTATGCGCAGATGGGTGAGCCTGCCTACATGGCGCAGAAGCAGGCGATGGCGATTGAGACAATTCGCAATCACAAGCGAATGTTTGTGCACGACAGCTACCGTCGATTCCTGAGGTACTGGACAGGCTACTGGAGCTTTTCGCCGGCGTACCTGGAGCATGAGCCGTTCGATCTGCCGAATGTGCCGTTCTGCACGACGCTTTCGGTCTTCCTCCTGGCGGGATTGTTGACATGGCGGCGCAACAGGGAGAGGTTGCTTCCGTTTGCTTTGCTCCTGCTGGTGTTTCCGATTCCCTACTACCTGACGCATGCGTCGATGGACTACCGGCAGCCGGTTGAACCTGAGCTCGCAATCCTGATTACAGCGGGGATGCTTGCGGTGCGTGACCGGGTGACGGCGCAGGCGGAGGAGCCAATCGAGATCGCGACGGACCTCGACCTGGTGCCGTCTTAGGCCTTGAGGATCGCTTAACGAGAGGGGCTCCGCCTCGGCGGAGCCCCTCATGTTTGGTTAGTCACTTAGCTTCCAGCAGAAGCACTTGACTGTGTGCTGAAGCCCGGACGCACGGACTGGGGTGCGCGAATCTTCACGCCAGGCTGGCTCGACTTTACCTTGATGCGCGTCAGCGTATCGCGCTTGCCCGCATTGGCCATGAAGCCGAGTTCGTAACTGGCATTGATGGAGCGCCCGAACTGGTTAAGATACGGCCCGATAGAGACGGGCGGAATCGAGCCGTTGTTGAAGAGAACGCCCCCAGTGGCATCGCCAACCTGCTGCAGGTAGCTCTGCCCGCTGAAGCTGCCGCGACCGCCGCGGAAGCCAGCGTCCGGGAAGTAGATGGAGTAAACGGCTACACCGGCGCGCTGTGCGTCGTTCTGTGCGGCGTCCACGTAAGGACTGTTCTGATTCGTGATGGTCGGAGCGCCGTTGTAGGGGTCGACGCCATTGGTGAGCAACAGAACGAAGCGCGCCGCGGGCTGCTGCGAGGGCCAATGTTTCACGAAGTCTGACAGACAGAAGTATGGGCTGGCACTGGAGCCGGGAACTCCCATGGTGATGCGGAGGTCATTACTAATCTCCTGATGGTCCGCGGAGAAATGGCCGGAGGAGCGGACGGTTCCATTCTGCATGTAGCCAACGAGGACCTTGACGTTCGGCGGCAAGGAGTTGATGAAAGTGCTTATCTCCTGGATCTGCTGACCGAAGCTAGTGCGCAAGCCGTCGTCGATCAGGATGCCGACCTCGACGTTGCCGGAACTGGCACGAGTCAGCGAGTTGATGGGTGTGTCATGCCCATTCACCTGCAGGTTCAGCGCCTTTGGGTCAAGTTCTACTGGATTCTTCGAATCCACACTGATGAGCGCTGTGGTCAGCACCGGACCCTCGTTCGGGAGTTCCTGGGCTAAAACCGGGCCCACAAACGCCACCAGGGCGGCGGAAAGGCAAAGTATTCGGGTGTATCTCATCGTCGTTTCTTCTCCTGTCTATTAGATGAAGACGGGCGCCGGACGATTGAGTTGCGGCGAGGCCAGATTCTGGCCGGCCTCACCGGATCTTTATTCGTGCCGCAGTTGGTTAGTCTCCGCCGATCCGCACCTTGAGGCCGCCGCGAATGGTAAGAGGCAGCGATGGGTAACCGATGGGGCCGATGTGCTGATTGTTCATCAGATTCTGGCTCTGCGCGAACACCGTCAGGCGATTGCTGATGGCGTAGGTGCCGCCTATATCGATTTTGGCGTAGCCGAAGTCGAGATCGCGGTTGGGCAGCAGCAACGTATTGCCGAAATTCGGGTCATAACCATCGAGGAAGGTGGAGTCGTCGCTGCGGCTGGCGAAGGCGCCGAGGAAAGTGACGCCAAACCTTTGTCGCGTGTACTGCACGGTGGTGAAACCCACGTGCGGCGGACGACGGAAGACGCGTGCGCCGACAAGCGGTCCCTCCGCACCAATGGGAACTCCGGGGATGTTGGGGTTCTCGGTAGGCATGCCCTGGTCCGCGGCGACGGCATCGGAGGCGAAGGACTGCAGGACGACGGTCGAGAGATAGGTGTAGCCACCGCGTACGAGAAGATGCGAGCTGGGCTGCCATTGGATTTCCAACTCGGCTCCCTGCGCGCGGTAGGCCTGGGAGTTCACGTACGCCGTGAAGATGGACGGCAGCGGGCAGATGCCTGTGCCGGGCGGCGGGCATGGAGCGCCGATGCCGAAGTACTGCGCCAGTGCCGAACTGCTGACGCCTTCGAGCTGATGATCGAAGATGTTGTGGAAGTAGCCGGCCCGAAGGACGAGCTTCTCGCCGAAGATGTCCTGGTCAACGCCAACGTCATAGGTGCGCGAGCGCTGCGCGCCCTGTGGGGTGATGTGAAATTTCTCAATGTCCTCGATGTCACCGTTGTTGAGGAGCTGCGTGTAGAGGCTGTTGAACTCGAGCGCGAGCGTGGGCTCCTGCACGCCGGTGGCGGCGTTGGCGCGGATGCGCGTGCCGTGGAAGAGCTTCGACGAGGGGCGCACGGGAACGTAGGTGAAACCGATGCGCGGTGTGCCGGCGATACCGTATAGGTGGTTCTTTTCTATCGCTCCGCCGAGTGAGTAGGAGAAGCGTCCCTTTACGTCGCCCTGGAACTGGAGGTTCCACTCATAGTTGGTGCGCTGTATGACCTCGTGCTCGAAGAACTCGGCGTTGTTGTAGCTGCCGCGCTCGTTGTCATAACGAAAGCCGAAGAGGACGTTGAAGAACGGGTTGGGGCTCCAGTCGCTCTGGTAGTAGAGCTGGTCGCGGTTGGAAGACTGGTCGTCAGTGCCTGTAAGGAACGCGGCCTGTCCGGTGGCCGAGTAGCCGTTGGCTCCGCGGAAGGTTACGACATTGCCGAAGTATTCGGTGAAGATGTCGCCGTCGCCGAAGTCGTAGGTGATGGGGTTGCCGACATTGCCGAACTGGGTCTGCTGCTCGCGCTTACGTGCGATGCCGTAACGGACGAGGTTGTGCCAGTTCCCTGCAGTGCGGTACTCCGCAGTGAGGCCGGAGTAGAGATCCTGATCGCCCTGCTTGGCAGTGTTGGTGATGTTGTAGAAGTTATAGCCGCCGGGCAGGCCCTGCGCCGCGACGGAATTGCGGATGGTGAAGCGAATGTCAGCATTGCCGCTGAAGGAGTAGCCGATGTTGGCTGCTGAAGTCGCGTCATGGAACTTGTCGTTCGGCAAGGCGTTCGAGATGTCGAAGCGCGAGAAGGCGCCGAGGTAGTCGAGCTTTCGGTAGGTGCCACCGCCCGTCACCTCGTTGCGGTACTGGTGTAGCGTGCCTGCGTCGCCGGAGTAATCGAGGACGGGCTTCAGGGTGTAGCCACGGGGCGTTTCGATAGTGACAACACCGGCTCCGGCGTCGGTGCCGTAGATAGCCGAGTCAGGACCGCGGTAAACCTCGATGCGATCGATCGCGGTGGAGCTGACGTTGCCGTAGTCGAAGGTGCCGCCGACGTCCTCTGCGGGAATGCCGTCGACCAGAACGAGATTGGCGGTGGAGTTGCCGCCACGGATGAAGAGTGAGGTGACGCCGCCAGCCTGGCCGGTCTGCGCGAGAAAGACTCCGGGCATCTGGCGGAGGTTGTCGATGATGCCGACCTGCGTGGTGAGGGCGCTCCCTGGGATGACGGTGACGGGCGCAGTGAGCTGTGGGACGGGCGTGGGGATCTCTGTGGCAGAGACGCTGACGGCCTGCTGCACGCTGACGGCGGATAGCACGACATCGTGTTCAAGGACATCGGTGGCGCCGCCGTAGAAGTCGTGGCCGATGGAGGGCAGGAAACCGCCGGCGGAGCCGAGCAGCGTGAAGCGACCGGCATCCGCGGAACGAATCTCGTAGGCGCCATCGGTGTCCGAAAAGCCGATGGCGGCGACGTTGCCCTTTTCGATGAGCTGTACACGCGCATTGGGCACGGGCTTGCCAAGCGCGTCGGTGACGTGCCCTCGAATGATGACAGCGCGAGCGGGGATAGAAAGCAGGCCGGATGCGATTGTCGAGAGAAGAACGCGCGTGGCGAGTCGCTTGCGCAAAGACGTGCCGTGCGCCAGCAGGCGCCGATTCAAAAGGTTCATTCAGGTCTCCTCCGCTTCCCCCTCGGAAGCGTGGCAGAGGCAGCGCGTGAGAACCGGTCTCCTGACTGGCGCGATTTCAAGGCCGATCGCTTTGGCGGCTCCTTCCCGATGCGATGACATCAGTGGAGGCTGCCGGAACGGACTCACCCAAGGGGTGCGCGCTTCACAGTTGCGGGGCAGTGGCGGAGTTTCACCGCGCTTCCCGAACATTCTCGAGCGGTAGCAGTTCTGGGTTAGGCAACGCGCGCAAAGGAGCGATGCAGGAAGGTAGAGACCTCAGTTTACAACGGCGGTGTGCGAGAATTCGGCGCATGAGCCAGACCTACTTTCTGAAGCTGATTGGGCCGCGGCCAACCTTTGGCTTTGACATGACGGCCGGCGAGCGTGCGCTGATGATGCAGCATGTGAGCTATGCGCGGCAGGCGTTCGCCGATGGCAAGCTACTCGCGTTCGGGCCTGTGATGTATCCCGACGATACCTTCGGTATCGCGGTGATGCAGGCCGAGAACGAAGACGAGATCAAGGCATTCATCGCCAATGATCCGACGGTGTTGGCGGGAATGAACCGCTATACCTATGCGCCAATGCACCTCGGCGGAGCGCAGGCACCGCGCGCGAGCTGAGCAAGCTCAGGGGATGATGAGGACCTTGCCCGTCGTCTTCCTGGCCTGCAGATCGATGTGCGCCTGCTGCGCTTCCGCGAGCGAGTAACGGTGGCCGATGCGCACTTTGAGCTTCCCTGCCGCGACCCATGTGAAGACGTCGCTTGCGCGGCGCTCCAGCTCGGCGCGCGTCTGTACGTAGTCCTTGAGCGTAGGGCGGGTGACGTAAAGCGAGCCCATGGTCGAGAGGCGGATGAGGTCGAACGGCGGGACGGCGCCGCTGGAGCCGCCATAGAGCGCCACGAGGCCGCGCGGGCGGAGGCACTTCAGCGAGTCCTCAAAGGTGGTCTTACCGACGGAGTCGTAGACGACGGGAAGGCCTTCGGGCACAATCTTCCTCACGGCGTCGACGAAGCTCTCCTGCGTGTAGAGGATGACGTGGTCTGCGCCAGCCGAGCGCGAGAGCGCGGCCTTGTCTTCGGTGGAGACAGTCGTGATGACACGCGCGCCGAGCATCTTGAGCATCTGCGTGATGAGTAGGCCCACGCCGCCAGCGCCCGCGTGCGCCAACACGGTGTCGCCGCTCTGCACGCGGTAGGTGTCATGCACGAGGTAGTGGGCAGTGATGCCCTGCAGCAAGACGGCGGCCGCGTCGTCGAGGTTCATACCGGCGGGCACGTGCAGAAGATCCTTCGCGGGTGCGAGCGCGTACTGGGCGTAGGTGCCGCGCGTGCCATTCCATGCGACGTGGTCACCGGCGGCAAAGCCTGTGACGTCGGGCCCGACGGCTTCGACGATGCCCGCAGCCTCCTGGCCTGGCGTGAACGGAAGCGGCGCGGGGTAACGGCCCTCGCGAAAGTAGGTGTCGATGAAGTTGACGCCGGACGCCGCAATGCGGACCAGCACCTCGCCGGCTTTGGGCACCGGCCGGGGAATTTCGACGAGCTCCAGAACCTCGGGGCCGCCGGTTTCGCTCACCTGAATTGCCTGCATGTGTGTCTTTGCCTCGCAGAGACAAGGCTATCGCAGCAGGCTCTCTTCGGACGATCTCATGCGCACGACGCGCTCGACAGCGTAGGGAGAGCGATGCGACTGGGTGAAGAAGTGACGCACCTGAAGCTCGCCGAGGAGGCCGACGCCGATGAGCTGCATGCCCGCGACGATGAGTACACTGGCGATGATGAACATCGGCGCGTGCTCGCCAGCGACATCATGGCCGGAGAGCAGTTTGTGGATGAGTAACCAGATCGCAATGCCGCCACCCGAGAGCACACCGACCGAGCCAAGACCGCCGAAGAAGTGCAGCGGGCGCGTCATGTACTTGAGCAGGAAGCGGATCGTCAGGAGGTCGAAGAAGACGCGGAAGGTGCGGCTGAGGCCGTAGTGGCTCTGGCCACTTTCGCGTGCGGGGTTCGAGATGGGCACCTCGCAGATCGTCGCGCCATACCAGCTGGCGAGCGCGGGGATGAAGCGGTGCATCTCGCCGTAGAGCGGAATATTCTGGATGACCTCGCGGCGGTAGGCCTTGAAGGTGGTGCCAAAGTCGTGAATGTTTACGCCGGAGAGCTGCGCCATCAACCAGTTGGCGACCCGCGAAGGCACGCGGCGAAGCATGAAGTTGTCGGCACGCTGAGCGCGCCATCCGCTGACAACGTCGTACCCCTCTTCGAGTTTGGCGAGAAAGCGCGGGATCTCCGTGGGGTCGTGCTGCAGATCGCCGTCCATGGCGACGACGAATTCGCCGGATGCGTGGTCGAAGCCTGCGGCCAGTGCCGACGTTTGTCCGAAGTTGCGGCGCAGTTTCACGACGAGCACGCGGGAGTCGACCGCAGCTATCTCCTCGAGCAGCCGGTAGGTACGGTCGCGTGAGCCATCATCGACGAAAACCAGCTCGAAGGTGGCCTCGACGTGCTCCATGACGTCCTTCACGCGGTCGTACAGGCGCGTGACATTCTCCTCTTCGTTGTGGAAGGGGACGACGATGGAATACTTCGGCACGAGTTAGATGATACGCCTAGGCGCTCAGCGGGCCCGCCTGAATCGTGCCTTCGCGGGTTCCGGCGCGCCTCACGATACACTGGAAGAAATGGCCCGGTAGCTCAGATGCATAGAGCAGCGCACTCCTAACGCGAAGGTCGCAGGTTGGACTCCTGCCCGGGCCACCACAAAGCCAAAACTGTCCGGAGCACGCTCTGCATCGGGGCTCCAGCCCGGGTCACCAGAAACCAACCGATTGGATCAGATCTGCTGGACCGTGCCCGAACTATCGGGAGCGCAGGGCTGAGTCCAATCGGAACAAAAGAGGAATCTTCACGGGTTCTCCGCTGTCTCCCAAGCGCAAAATCGTCTGCGCGTAGTCCCAGATGCGCGCCGCGGAGAAGTACACCGCGAACGGATAGATCGCCCACCCTACCGCCGCCCACCGCGCCAGCCGCTCACCCGAGGCCTCTCGTGCAGCGGCATAGACCGGAATGCACGTCAGCGACGAAAACACGCTGTTGATCAGTAGCGCCATAAACGCGGCCAGTGGCGTATACAGTCCGAAGAGTTTGAAGATTCCCGCCAGGATGTACGGATACAGCGGAGGCACAATCGCCGTCGGCCCCGTAATCGCTTGAAACGGCCCGCTGAAGCCGTGTCCCAGCGCAATTGACCGCGCCGTCCATCCCATCTCGAATCCGAACTCCGCGTGCGTATTTACCGGGTTCGCGACGTTCCGGAACGCGCAGCACACCACAATAAAGCGGATAACGAAGGCCAGTAACGTCACACCTGCAACCCACACCACCGCGGGTTGGCTGCGGACGAAGTCGCGAATGCGTCGAGAGACTGAAGTTTTTCTCTCGAGTCCTTCCAGGACGATCAAACGACCTCCAAGCCCGTGAAAGTTCCCGCAAGCATACCCCTAGACGGCCTGCAAATGCAGTGCGTCTACCGAGGGACGCAACCTTATTGTGGAAAGCTAGCAGTATTTGGTCTCTGAGGAAAAGACTCCGCTGTGGTTCAGCCACCGTACAACCTGCTGACACCGGGCAGCTTGAACATGACCGCATCGTCATCACTCTGGCAAAAAGCAAAAGCCCCGGAACTTTCGTTCCAGGGCTCCAGCTCTTGCCTTTGCGCGAAGCGCGTCCGCTCCATGCAATGGACTAGTACATGCCGTCCATGCCGCCGCCGTGGTTGTGACCGCCGCCCGCCGCTTCCTTCTTCTCGGGAATCTCGGCGATCATCGCCTCGGTCGTCAGCATCAGGCCGGCGATCGACGCCGCGTTCTGCAGCGCAGTCCGCGTCACCTTCGTCGGGTCGATGACACCGGCCTTGACCAGGTCCTCGTAAACGCCCGTTCCGGCGTTGTAGCCGAAGTTCGGGTCCTTCGAGTCGTTGATCTTGCCGATGACAACCGAGCCTTCCTCGCCCGCGTTCTGAACGATCATGCGCAGTGGCTCTTCGAGCGCGCGACGGATGATCTGGGCGCCGACCTTCTCGTCGCCCTCCAGCTCCTTGACGAGTTTGTCGACGGCCTTGCCCGCACGAACCAGCGCAACGCCGCCGCCCGGAACAATGCCCTCTTCGACAGCCGCGCGAGTTGCATGCATCGCATCCTCAACGCGCGCCTTCTTCTCCTTCATCTCGGTCTCGGTTGCAGCACCGACCTTGATGACGGCCACGCCGCCGACCAGCTTCGCCAGCCGCTCCTGCAGCTTCTCACGGTCGTAGTCCGAGGTCGTCTTCTCGACCTGCGCGCGAATCTCCTTCACGCGGCCCTCGACCTTGCCGTCAGCTCCGCCGCCGTCGACGATCGTGGTGTTGTCCTTGTCGATGGTGATGCGCTTCGCCGTGCCCAGGTCCTCGATCTTCACGCCCTCGAGCTTGATGCCGAGATCCTCAGTGATGGCTTTACCACCAGTCAGCACAGCGATGTCCTCGAGCATGGCCTTGCGGCGGTCGCCGAAGCCCGGAGCCTTCACGGCAGCGACGTTCAGCGTGCCGCGCAGCTTGTTGACCACGAGAGTCGCCAGCGCCTCACCATCCACGTCCTCTGCGATGATGAGCAGCGGCTTCGCCGTGCGCGCAATCTGCTCCAGCAGCGGCAGCAGGTCCTTCATCGTCGAGATCTTCTTCTCGTAGATGAGGATGTAGGGGTTCTCGAGAACCGCCTCCATGCGCTCCGCGTCGGTCACGAAGTACGGCGACAGGTAGCCGCGGTCGAACTGCATGCCCTCGACCACATCCAACTGCGTCTCCATCGTGCGCGACTCTTCAACCGTGATCACGCCGTCCTTGCCGACCTTCTTCATCGCCTCGGCGATGATCGTGCCGATCGTTGAATCCGAGTTCGCCGAGATGGTGCCAACCTGCGCAATCATCTCGCCGCTCACCGGCTTCGAAAACTCATTCAGCGAGCCGCCAACCACGTTGCCGTCCTCGTCGCGCTTGCCAATGATGGCCTCAACCGCCTTGTCGATGCCGCGCTTCAGCGCCATCGGGTTCGCGCCGGCTGCAACCGTCTTCACGCCCTCGCGATAGATCGCCTGTGCCAGAACCGTCGCGGTGGTGGTGCCGTCGCCGGCCACATCCGAGGTCTTTGAAGCGACCTCCTTCACCATCTGCGCGCCCATGTTCTCCAGGCCCTCCGGCAGCTCAACTTCCTTCGCTACCGTCACGCCGTCCTTGGTAATCGTTGGCGAACCAAACTTCTTCTCGATGACCACGTTGCGGCCCTTCGGACCGAGCGTCACCTTGACTGCGTTCGCGAGGTGGTTCACACCGCGCAGAATCGCCTGACGCGACTCTTCTCCATGCAGAATCTGCTTTGCCATTTTTGTTTCTCCGTCTTGCCCGTAGGCGACTTGAAAATCTTTGTTCAGGGCCGAAGCCCGAGGGAAAGTCACATCTGCGTGCGGTCAGCGATTGCGGCGAAGCCGCGTCTCGCCATCCGCGCAGGATTACTTGAGGATGCCGAGAACCTCTTCCTCACGCATGATGAGGAAGTCCTCGCCGTCCAGCTTGATCTCAGTGCCTGCGTACTTGCCGAAGAGCACGGTGTCGTCTGCCTTGACGTCGAGCGGGAAGACCTTGCCCTCGTCATTCGACTTGCCCTTGCCGACCGAGATGACCTTGCCTTGCTGGGGCTTTTCCTTGGCCGAGTCGGGAATGATGATGCCACCGCGAACGGTTTCGCCCTCTTCCAGGCGCTGAACCAGAATGCGGTCGTGCAACGGCGTGAACTTAGTGGATGCCATGTTCCTCTTGTCTCCTTGATTGCGGTTTGCAGAGCTGCCATTAGACCGCTTTGGGGTCGGCCCGGGAAGATTCTGGCACTCTCTGCTTCCGACTGCTAATGTAGCCAACTGGACCATCGACAGTCAAGTTTGATCGGTAAAATCTGAGTGAATCCCGCGCATATTCCTTTCTGGCGCCCATATTCTGTTTTTGAGACGCAATTCGCAATTGCGCAAGCCACTCATACCCTCCACGCGGTAGAATGCTCGGCATGAGATTCATGCATCATGCGCTGTCCGCGGCCCTCCTTGCCGCTACGATGGCCGCCCCAAACGCCCTTGCAACAGCCCAGGATCATGGCCGGAAGTGGCAGCCGCCCCCGCCAACTGCACCCGTCACCATCACCGTCATCAAAGCCTTCAACGGAAAACCTTTTGAGAATGCGGGCGTCGTCTTCCGCGCCGTCAAGGACGGCAAGACCGATGGCACGCTCGAGGTCAAGACCGACCCCGACGGAAACGCCAAGATCGACGTCCTCGAGGTCGGCAGCCATGTCCTCGTGCAAGTCATCGCCTCGGGCTATGCCACGGCAGCCACTGACTTCGACCTCACCGCCGATGGCAAGCAGGTCACTCTGAAGCTCCAACGTCCTCAGGCCCAGGTCTCCACCTATCAGGACAACGACGGCAAGCCCGCGCAGGCGCAGCCTGGCGTGCAGGAGCGCGTCATCCCCAAGTCCGCACCTCAGTCCACACCGCAGCCCAACTAACCTCGGCGATCCCCATACACGCGCCCGCACAGCTCTACGCTTGCGGGCGTCTCTGTCTGCAGCCGGTCATCTCCCTCCGGTCTTGTTGGTGTACTCGATAGCCCGCCTCACCATCGCAGCAAACTCCCTGAGTTCCAGGATCGTAATCTCATACTCCCTCAGCCCCACACGCTCCAGTATGTGTGCCCGTTGCTCGAGCCTCCTCGCAATCACTGTGAGCACCTGTACAGGCGTAAAGCGCCGCATGGCACGATTATAGCGAATAAAAAGCGAAAATAAATTCACACATCTAAGCCCTACCATGCTCACCGCGGATCTCTGTGGCGGGGGCCACGCCCACGCCCGCGCTAACGGCGACGTGAGCATCCGGACGACTGCGCGAACCTCATAGGTAAGCAAGTTATTCTGATCGAATGAGCTCTCTCAAAGGAAAGCGTGTCCTTGTTACCGGCGGAGCGCGCCGTATCGGCCGCGGTCTCGCCATGGCCTTCGCACGGGCCGGGGCCAATATCGCCATCACCTACCGCGGTTCCCTCGAAGAAGCGGAGAACGTCGCCCTCGACCTCGGCGGGCTCGGCGCACAGGCGGTTGCTATCGGCTGCGACGTCCACCACGAATGGAGCGTGGAGAACGCCATCAATGACACCATCCTCGCGCTCGGCGGCCTCGACATCCTGGTCAACAACGCCGGCCACTTCGAGACCGAGGCGCTCGAACGAATCAAGCTCGAGCAGTGGGACGAGATGTTTGCCACCAACACGCGCGGCCCATTCCTCGTCGCCCGCTACGCCTATCCGCACCTGAAGCGCACCCGCGGCCGGATTATCAACATCGGTTCGCTGGGCGGCATTCATCCGTGGTCCACGCACGCGCACTACTGCACCTCGAAGGCTGCATTGCACATGCTCTCGCAGACCATGGCCAAGGCCTGGGCGCCCGATATCAGCGTCAACTGCGTCGCCCCCGGCATGATCGTCACCACCGGCGAGATCAGCGCCGGCTACGAGCACTTCGCCGAGAAGACCCCGATGAAGCGCAACGGAACCGTCGACGACGTCGCCGCTGCCGTCCTCTTCTTCGCCACCGGACCGCATTTCATCACCGGACAGATCCTCACCGTCGATGGCGGTCTCGGTTTATAGGGAGGTCTCCTCCCGCCGTGCACGCGCTTCGTCACTCATGTCCTTTTTTGTCCGCTTCGTGGCCTCGAGGTTCCTTTTGCGCGGCATTTGCCGGGCGTAAAGTAGCGCTTGGAGGTGCCCTGATGGACTTTCAGCATCAACGGTCCGTCCGCAACGGTTCCGGGCCTGACGCAACCGCAGGAACTTCAACGGCCACGCGCGAGATTCAGGTTGTGGTTGTCCTTCCGCCGCGCATCTCGCTACTTGATCTCGGTGGTCCGCTCGAGGTGCTCCGCCGCGCCAACTTCGAGCAGAATGCGATCTACTTCAACGTTCGCTACGTCGGCGCTACGCGCTCCATCAGCTCCTCCATTGGCATCGACGTCCATCGCGCTGAGCCGCTGCCTTCATCTATTCCCGACGACGCGATGGTTCTCATCGTCGGTAGTGTCGACATCGCATCCGAGTGGGGCCGTCCGCCAGATTACGAAGCAGACTCCCAGGACGAGGCCGCCATCGTTCAGTGGCTCCGAGCGACCATTCGCCCCACCCATACCCTCGTCTCGGTCTGCTCAGGTGCGCTATTCTTCGGCCGCGCCGGGCTTCTCGACGGTCGCCGCTGCACCACACACCATCTGGATTGCCCGCGCCTCGCGCGCGTCGCCCCCGGGGCGAAGGTTCTGGAAGATCGCCTCTTTGTGCAAGATGAAAACATCTACACATCGGCTGGCGCCACCGCGGGCATCGATCTCATGCTCTTCTTCGTGAGCCATCTTGTGGGCCCCGCCCGCACAGCAGCGATCGCCCGTCATCTCGTCGTCTATCTACGCCGCACCGGGTCAGACCCACAGGCCTCGCCGTGGCTTGAAGGACGCAATCACATTCACCCGGCCGTACATCGCGTACAGGACGCCATCTCCGAAGATCCGGCACGCTCCTGGACCAGACCGCAGCTCGCCCGCATCGCCGGAGCCAGCAGCCGCCATCTCTCCCGCCTCTTCTGCCAGCAAGTAGGTATGCCGCTCATTGACTACCGCAATCGTCTCCGCGTAGCCGTCGCTCGCGAGCTTGTGCTGCAGAGTGAACTCGATATGGAGAACATCGCCGAGCGTGCCGGCTTCTCTTCCACGCGACAACTGCGTCGCGCCTGGCAGCGTGTCTACTGCAGCAGTCCCAGCGAAGCCAGAACCGCCGCGCGGCCCACCGTTTCGCTCGTCTGATCGCTCCAGAAACTAACGCCCACTCTTGTAGGCGTCAATCGTCACCCTCGCAGGGGCATTTTCAGAATTGCCGACGCGATGTCTTCAACATTGGTCTCCAGAGCAAAGTGCCCAGTGTCCAGGAACTTCACGTCTGCCTCGGGCACGTCTCGCTTGAATGCTTCTGCGCCAGGCGGAACGAAGAAGCTGTCATTCTTGCCCCATATCGCAAGCAACGATGGCCGATGCGTCCTGAGGTACTGCTGGTAAAGCGGATAGCGTTCGAT
>Ga0206804_10274_pt1 | contig 13572 bp, 5 predicted proteins | sample Alteio_BWOrgCont_62_FD_152888 | JGI IMG/M metagenome (GOLD analysis project Ga0206804, IMG submission 152888) | Enriched cells from forest soil in Barre Woods Harvard Forest LTER site, Petersham, Massachusetts, United States -... | ecosystem: Environmental > Terrestrial > Soil > Temperate forest >... | reverse complement strand
CCTTGTAATCACCATGAAGCGGATGGTCCCTATTATTGACAGGAAGGGGTTCTTGTTTAACCAACGCCTTGATGGTGCTGTCTAAAAGATCCAAATCCTGATGGCGCTTTAACTGAAGCCTATAATCTTTCTTGAATTGATTGGTGTAGGATGGTTTTAACATGCCATCACTTTTTCAAATCTTTTAACATGGTTTCCACATGAGAATAACTACGCAGATTTTTTTTATTCTCCACATCCATGATGGCATGGTAGGTTGTAGGATTTGGGATTTTCAAATCAAAAGGTAAACCATTTTCTAATTCGACACGATGGTAAAAAAGATTGATGGCTTGAGAAGCTGTTAATCCCAAAGCTTCAAAGATTCTTTCCACTTTACTCTTTAATTTTAATTCGGTACGGGCCCGGATCATAGCTGTTTTGCTCATATCGCTCTCCTAGTGTCATCTGCTTTCATCTCTAATAAGAGTGTACCCCAAATGTGATACATTGTCAAGTTCAGGCTTTAGGGAAGTTATCCTTTGCCGCAGAATTTAAAAAGGCCCGGATATCCGTCATTGGCTTGATGCTGATAATCACCGGCACAAACCCCGGGGCATTTTCCAATGCAACAAGCTGGGCCTGGTCAATGTGAAATCTGATCCCCTCACCGCCATTCCCGCCCGCCCCACCGTCATTCCCGCGAAAGCGGGAATCCACTTTGACTGAGGTCAGATCAATACCACCCCGCGTCTTCGCAGTTTCGGCAGATTGGACCAGCATCGCATTATTCTGAACTGAACCTATTTCACCGCTGCCTCCCCCAAAATTGTCTCTTCCCTTGCCCCCCTTGACCTTCATTCTTTTACCCATAATCCAATTCTGATTTATTGTTATCGTTACAACAGTTTCTTTCAAGTGGACTGTTATAACATATTTACTGCTTAACTTGGCCCAACTGACGCTGCCATTTATTACAAAAAGCTCACCCGGTTCATTAACTGAAGGATCAGCCATCATGATACGTCTTTTATCATCCCTACTTTTGTCTTTTATAACAGGATACTCGCCGGTCCTTGTCTTCATCACCACCAAATCTTTATACCGCGGTTTTATACGAAACATTATCACGCCATTTTCTTCGGTATAATCCTTATTCGTTTCACTAACAGCAGCTTCCATCGCCCCATCCGCCCCACTATCAATCCTGCCTAAATCGTCATTGGCTAAAGAAGCTTTATCTTCAGCACCAACTTTCAATACCTGATATTCTACCAATTTTTTGATAATTGCCGCCTGCCCCGCAAGGGAATGGTCCCGGATATACTTCCATTTACGGACCCTGGAATCAAAATAAGCCAGTTCTACAGCGCTGCTGTTAGGATCAATGGCAAGGATAATACTGGATACGCCATGCCCAGCCGCTATTTTTTGTGCCACTTCATTATCTGTTTCACTTTCATGAATAGGCACTAAAAATCCATGAGAATGTCCATTAACAAGGGCATATTCATCCAACCGTCTCTTTGCCTTACCCACTGTTTCTACTGAAAATGAAACTAAAGGAACAAACGATCGATTTGGTTGAAAGACATCAAAACGCAGCTCGACATTCTTAAACGACTTTTGCAATTGGATAAATTGATTCAGATCTTTAAAAGATTCGATCACTACAGGAAAACCCAACTGTAGCCGTCTAATTGTTGGGGGGCCCAATTTCTTAAGCAACATAGCTTTCATCGCTGACCAGACTGAAATACGCAATGATTCAACAGATGTTTCTAAATCAATTAAATATTCATGTACCAGACCAGATAAATCTTCAATTCCGGAATCGGGGGACATGTCTATACGGGAGGGAAAACCAAAAATGGTTTTGACCAATAATTCAATAAACTTCTCCCTGTTTGTTTCATTTATTGTTGGCCTTATTTTTCTCAACATCTCTTTAACCTGTTCTTCGGAATCATCAATATCAAAAGAATCAATACCACGCTTTGCATGCAAGGATCTGATAATGTCATTAATTTGGGCTGCAGATTCATCGAAAGCCGAAGATTTAGTCGCTCTTTTTCTTTTCTCTGTCTTTCTAAACACAAATTCAAAAAGCCGGTCTGCCCCGGACAATGGATATGTATTAATGAATGATCCCCATTTAATGGCTACCAGATCTTCTAAAACACCTCCCTCTGATCTTCTCTTTGGAAAACCATCCACCACTCCCTGTACCAGGGGACTATCTTTTTTTCTCACAACATCACCCATCCGCCAATCTTTTGCCAACATCGCCGCATCATTAGATCTCATACCAGGCAAACGGATTTCGACCATATAAGTGTTGCCTTTATATCGCCCTATGCGTCTATTATCAACCTTGATGAGATAAACATGTGACACGTCTCCAATACTCACAGGCCCGGGCAATGATGGCATTGGCCTATTATATTTTTGGGTCAAAATTGACCCGGATATTGCAAATATTACACCAGCCGTTGGCGTATCAGAATCAGCATGATTTGAACCTGTTGCCCAATAAGAAGCCACATCCGCATACCCCCAATTCCCACCGCCTGCATTATTTGTCTTTATTACGCCTGTTTTAAGAACATCATTAAATGCTTCTTGGCCATGGACCCCTCTAAAATAAAACCTTTCGGATCCAATGCTATCAATCCCCTTATGCGGCGCCTCATCAAGCAAAGCCATCGCTTCTGACCAGGAATTTATTAAAGGAGGCGATTCTTTATCCACTTCTGCCCCTTCAGCCCGCCCTCTTTCTATCATCGCCCCGTCTTTTATTTCCGAAGGGGGTCCCAGTAATTGAATACCTCCTCCTGTTTTCTTTCCACTGATTATTTCACCCTCTATAGTATTAGATTTAGAAGTCCCTTCTAAGAATAAATCCCTCCTTTTTTCATCAGGGAAAGAAAAACGCAATATTTCATCGATTGGGAGCAGATCATCTTTTCCAAAAAGATAAAAACTGCCCAAAGCCTCATCTCCCATAACTTGAATTCCATTAATATCATATTTGCTTTCTAAATTTTGAATTGTTTCAGGGACTTTCAATATTCCATAAATGTCTTTTTTATTCCTGCTTGATACCTTCAAGATTCTAAACGTGCTGTCCTCAAACACATAAGGAGGCAGCAAAGAAACCTCTGAGAATTCCCTAAGCAGAAAAAGGCGTTTACTCTCAGCCCGATACTTTGACTCCACTAAACCTAAAGCTACCGCACCCAAAATAAAAGTACCACCTATATACAAATCTTTATTATGGGTAGCTATTCCTAAATAATAACAGCTGATGCCAGCCACTGCCAAAACAGCAGCACCCGCAAGAATGTTTTTAAGACTCACATTCATCGCCCCATCCGCCCTTCCCGACAATACCTTCCCCTTATCCACCCCCGCCATCGCCGCATCTACCCCTTGCCCCGCTTCCGCCGTCTGTGTATCTTCTTCTATGAATACTCCATCCCACCCACCTTTTTCTTGGGCATATATACGGATTGGTCGCATTTTTTTATAGGCCAATGCTCTTCTATATATCGTTTTAAGCCATCCTGTGCTGGCCTCTCCCATTCGGCTTTCTGCTTCGGATTGAGAGATAAGTTCCAGTGACGCCGCCTTCCTTAGAGCGGTGTTCAAATCATAAGCTGCACCGGAAAAAGAATCATTAAGTTCAATAACATACGCTTGAAACTTCCCATTTTCACGCCTGACAATGATATCCACACCCATTAAATCAGTAGCATTTTGTGTTGCGGGTTTTAACCCATCTTCTTCCATTCCCTTATTTATTGCTTCAAAAGCACGACGGCTCTCTTCATCGATAGTCCTTTCCATTTCATGATATTCTGCCAAAGTTAATCCTAATTTCTTTGCCACTCTCTCCAAAAGCCATGGCTCTGCACTTATAGAAAGGTTGACTGCGCCCCCTTCCTTGTCCACCCTGGCAACCTTAGCAAAACTTCCATTTTTTTCTTCCGTAGCAAAGACCCTCACATTCCAGTCTAATTTGCCAAGTTCGGTATTTATATAAGGAGGCTCTATTCTCTCTTGGATCAGAAATTCACCTCGAAACTTGCCACGTTTGGAAATAACCTCTTGAACTTTTTGATCAATATTTGTCCGGTCAAAAAAAACTATGCCCTTACCATTACTGCCTTGATTTGGCTTAATAATTCCTTTTTCTAAATTATTTTCAATCAAAAAATCCATCATCCTTTTTCTTAATTCTTTTTTCAAATCATTGCCCCTCAAATCTAATGTTGTCACATTCTCTGAAGATTCTCTTTTCTTATCAATTTGAGGGATTTTTGTTTTGCGTATCGCTATTAATTGCCAGCGTGGGACATGAACCCCTCTCTTTTCCAGCTCCATCATAGTAATATCTTTAGATTCTATATAATTCTCCTGATTTGGGTACTCCGCCCTTGGTAACCCCATTCCTTTTAAAAGATTTCTGGGCCTAATTTCTTGATAATTAATAAGGTAGTGAAGCGGGATATCTGAACGATAAATGTTGAAAACCAGCCTACCATCCTTAAACATATAAAGCGGGTCTGCCTCTACATACCCTTCTTTTTGGTGAACTGCAAAAGTATTGATCGCAAAAAGATTAATATTTGAAAAATGGCTGGCAGCTTCTAATAAAGCAAGCTCATCTTCTGATGGCATCAGATTTTGATGATAGATCCCCACATTTACGGCCTGTTCCCCCACTGCAATCATATTTTTTTGCTTTACTGTCTTTGCTAATTCGTAACCATGGATACTTAATGCATGATTTAAACAATAATAGATTTGGCCTATCGCCGGCCTTCCATTCTGGTATTCTATTGAATTAGTTCCACCTATGTTATTCCTAAAATCAAACTTGGCCCTGTTCATTAAATCCGGCCGGCCCGGTTCTGAAATGATCTTGTCTAAAATTTCTATATCAAAAATGTTCACCCCTTTCGATACTTGTTTGATTAAAATATCAACGATTTGGGCATCTAATTTCTGAATGATTTCAGGATGATGAAAAGCAATGACCCCTAAAGCATATGATGCAGTTTCATTGCCTTGACTGCCAGAATTAAGTAAATCTTCGATTACAAAATTATCAATCACCGTCTTTTGTTCATTAAGCATAAACCTGAGCGCATCCAAAGCATTATTTTCCCCCTGAATAGCGGCGTTTGCTAAAGCCATAACCACTTGTAGAAAAAGGTCATTGTTCTTAGGTTCGACAAAATCACCAATTACTGCAATTAAATGCCAACCGCCTTCATATTTCATATTCTTGTTTAATGATAAATCCTCTAAAGCAGCAACAACCTGAGGCGCTAGCTTAGGTTGAGACGATGCAAGATTAGCAAGCTGATGCGTCGCCCCTCTTTCACCTGAAAGGACTCTTTGCATAAGTGTCAATACCTGAGGATTTATTATTTGAATTTTTTGAATATTTGATGTGCTAGGGAATCTTTGGCTTGCCAATCTATGAGTGACTGAAATTGCACCTGCATTCCTTGAGCCTTGAAGAGCAAGCTGGTCTAAAGCTTCGATCGCTTCATGGGCAAGGTCTGGTCTTATTTCAGAAATTCTTTGTAATGCTTTTGTTTCAAAACCATCTGCTCCATAACTGGCAGCTTTAAATAATGCGGTTACACTTAAAGGGGTTAAATATGTTGGTACTGATAACATACCTGTCACATAGGCCGCATTTTCATCTTCTCGATATTTGCTGTCTGATAAATCAAATGCCAACAAATCGAAAGTACGCTTTTTAATATTTTTCAAAAATGATCCTTCAAACGCCTCCCTTGCAGGCTTATCACCACTTAAAATAGCCTTTGCTAACAAAAGCGCACTTTGGACCCGGATATCTCTATATCCCCTCCCTATTTTGTTACCCCCTAAAAAAGCCATCGCAGACCACACCCATTTATGATCCCGGCCTGATGATAATAAACGTTTTAATACTGCAAAAATTTGTGGCGCTAATTCCGGGTGTTGACCGGATAAAAACAAAAGTTTTAACGAAACACTCGGTCTATTTATTTCCTGTGAGAGAGCTAGGACCATCGGATCTGTTATATCCGCACTTGTGCTGCTTTCTTCATTCATCGCCGCATCTAAAACCCCTACCGGCCTAGTCGAATCTATTTTTACAGATTCATCCAATAAATTACGGCCATGAAATGATCCCATTGCAAAATCACTAACTGACGTCATCGCGGCGCTGACACTTGCTAGAGAGAATCCCCCCGAAAAATACTTCCTCGTCGCCAATGCCTGCGTCACCGGATCAATCTCTTCCTTGATATAGTTATACGCCCCCTTCTTAAAGGCCTGTAAATACCGCTGATAAATCCGTTCTGTTTCCTTTGGATCATCAATATTGACCCCAGCCACCTTTTTCTTATCAGCATAAACCTGCTCCAAAATACTATCTTTAATTTTCTTCTTGTACCATGTAGCCAGAATGAGCGAGTTATAAACCTGCCGCAGCTGAGCAAAATTCCTGTCAAAATTAACTTCCCTGGTTAATTCGGGAATAACGATTTGACGGACGATTTGGCTTCCTAAGGCGTTTACCGTGTCATTGCGAGGAGCCGAAGGCGACGCGGCAATCTTTTTAACAGTATTCTTCTCAAGCGCCAAATAATCCTGCTCCAGCATTACCTTGAGCCTCGATTCCACCACATACGCCGTCCCCGCCCTTGCATTCTCATAAACAACAGCCTTTTCCGGCACAATCCAAACCTTATTGAAAGTATTGACCGGTACATTCGTCGTCCCGAATCTCTTGGCCGCTTCTTCATAGATACGTTTCCAGAATCTTTTCCCAGTCTCCCCTTCCGGGTAAATCAAACTTGCCGTTATCTGCTTGAGCATATAATCTTCCGCCAACAAATCACGCCCCATCTCTGTGCGTCCAAACGATTCAGGCACGATACGGTCTTTCTCATAAGGCGATAAATTGACCCACAGATCTTTTTCAGGAATGGTCAAAGAGGCAAGGAAATACTTGATCAATTTACCGGATTCATCTTTGAGGGCATCATTAGATAATTGGCTGTCGCCGCGGTCTAAAATAAAATCAAAACGGAAAGGATTATCAGGATGGACCTTGATCCCTTTAAGGATGGGAGGGTTAAAAGCAGGGCTTAACGGCACCATGGTGCCCGCAACAGGCAAAGCAAGATCCTGCGCCTGGGCATCCGGCAAAGGCCCCAAGGAATTAAGCAAAAAAGCAAATATAAGCCCTTGGCATATAATATGCCTTAAATTTAGATACTTTCCCATATAAGGCAAGTATGCCTTATTTTTCAGTATTTTGCCATTTTTTATGCAGTTCTATTGCCCCACTCCTTAGTCCCGGATACTCTTAAGATACAACGATGGAAAGGTCTGATTTCATCTCGTTAAATAAGGCACAGGTCAGCACGACCTTGGAGCGGTCGCCGTTGGCACGCAGATAATTCAAGACCCCTTCGACAGCCTCGGATGGATGCTAAAGACCGGCTTGCCGCAGACACAGCATTCTTTATCAAGCTTTTTAATAATTCTCTTCATAGTCAAATGCCTCCTTTGTTATTTTGTTTTTTTACGGGCCCGACACTTTTTGCAAAATCTCAAGAAACCTGGGATTGATTTTAATGCCCAACGATTCCACTTCATGCACATCTTCCCAGGCCCTGCCGTATTCTTTTAGCTGATAATAGGTGACCGCCCGGTTATAATAGGCTTCCGCATAATCAGGAGAAATTCCTATGGCCTCGTTGTAATCTGATATGGCTTTGGTGAAGTCCCCTTCCATACTATAAATATTCCCGCGGTTCATCAGCGCTTTTTCATAATCAGGATTATCTTCAATAGCTTTATTGTAATCAGACAACGCCCGGATGAAATTATTTTCTTCCTTGTAGATGTTCCCGCGATTGAAATAGGCTTCCGGATAGTCAGGGTTTAGGGCAATGGCTTTATTATAGTCTGACAAAGCCTGCGTAAGCTCGCCGTGTTTTTCATAAAAAATACCACGGTTATAATAAGCATCCGCGTAATCCGGTTTTATGGCAATGGCCCTGTTGTAATCCGACAACGCCTGGGGTGAATTGCCCTGTTCGCTGTAAACATTCCCGCGGCCGTTATAAGCATGTTCATAAAAAGGCCTTATGGCAATGGCCTTATTAAAATTGATCAGGGCATCACTAAGATCGCCTTGCTGGTCATAGGCAACGGCAAGGCTGTTGTACGGCCTTGCTTTATAAGGAGATTTTTGGATTACATCACTCCAGAGAGTCAACTGGTTTTGCCATACCTGATTGCGCTTATAGCTGGCGAGAGACAAGACCATAATAAGCACGATCAAAAACCCGGATAATATATTCCGGTTTTTAATAATATTCGCCAGGACGCAAACCGCTGACAGAAAAAACCCGAATGAGATCAAATACAATTTATGTTCAAAAATGACATGGGTCCGGGGTGCCGTATTGATGGAAAAGGTGATTAAGATCCAGGCCAGGCCAAAGGCGACAAGCGGCTGCTCTTTGCGCAGTCTAAAAATCAAAAAAACAATAAAACCGATCAGGCAAAGCCCCGCCAATGTCAGCGGCGGATGAAGAAGCCCTGTTGATAACGGATAATCGTAGTCCACGTTCTGGTTGACAGGCAGTATCAACAAGCGCATAAAAGTCAAAAACACGCGCATCTGGGTCAGGACATAATTGCCGCCGGTGATGATGTCCCCGTCGTGGGATGATGAGGGCGCAAGAAAATGAAAATAGACGGTAAGAAAATCAGTGCGTACTAATCTGATAAATAAAATAACGAACAGGGAGCCTAAACCAACTATCAGCAGATAAAGCTGCCAGGGCCTTAATTTCTTAAATTTGAATGGCTGCCTGTTCAACAAAATGAATTCAGCCGCTACCAGCATCAGGGGAACAGTCGCCACCACCTCCTTGGTCAATATCCCGAGGATGGCGAAGCCGGCGGAACAAACGGATAAAAGCATCCTATGTATATTGGAAACTGAAATGCGGGCGCAAAGATAACAATAAACCGTAGCCAGATAAAAAACCGTGGCCATGGATTCGAACCGTTGCGCGATATAGGTCACCGCCTGTGTCTGGCCGGGATGGACAAGAAAAAGCAAAGCAATGGCAAACGGAAGCTCTTTGTTTAACGCGGCCCCTCCCGCGATTCTAAAAAGCACGGCGGCGAGGGCCCAGACCAGTCCCGTCGCTAAAAGATGCACCCCGAAATTAAAAATGTGATAGCCCAGAGGATGCAGCTGGTTTAGGTGGTAATTAAGCGCGAAGGAATAAAATCCCAGGGTGCGGGTCTTGGGAAAGACCTTCCAGATATAATGCACATGGTCAAATCTTTTGATATAGGGATTGTTGACGATAAAATTAAAATCGTCAAAAACAAAATTAAACCCGAATGTCTGGCCATAGACGGCCAGGCCTAAAAGGATAAGGATGAGCCATCGCAAAAAAGGACGGACCATGTCCATCGGATTTTTTAAAGAAATAGCCTCCTCGGCGGCTTTGGCACGAAGCCCCCCTAAGCCATGATTCGCAAGCCTTATGTTGACCCTTTTATCTTTGCGCAAAGTAGATGATGCCCTTGCCTAAATTAACTCGGATTCTTTATATATAGAACAACGTCTGCCCTTTGTCAACTTTAAAGGCCATCGCGTAAAATGACCGCTTGTTTTATTCTCCACTATGATCCGAAATGATTTTAACTGGATACGGGGGCGTTTTGACTTGAATCCGTAAGGCCAAGGAATATCCGTAAGTCCGTCATCGGCCGGATATTGACAATGACTGGCGTAAATCCTGAAGCGTTTTGTATGCGCTGAAGCATGGCAGGGTCTACATTAAATTTAATTCCATTACTGCTGTTTTGTATATTCAAATCCATTTTGTTGGGGTCAAAGTCAATACCGCCATTTCTTACCATGGCTAAATCTTTTTTATTGGCCAAAGACGCTTCGGCATAGAACGCCCCTTCGTAATCCCCATCCTGCTCATCAATTACCCGTACGGAAGGAAAAACAGCTTTCAATAATTCAACTGGTGAATTATTGGGCGGAAACATCCTCAAAATTCCTTTTTTATCCATAATGGTTCTTAACTGCATCAGATGAACTATGCTTATTTCTCTGGGACTTTTTTCAAGAAGGTGGTGGATCCCCAAATGGCTATAAATTAAACGGACCTTCTTGCCTTCCAAATATTTTATATCCGTAATAAATGTTATTCCTTGAGGGGCTTCTTTCCATTCTGAATACAATTTATCCGAAAATCCGATAAGTTCCACATTATCTATTTTAAGCCTTCCCAATTCTTTTTTTAAAGCAACTAAGCCTGTACCATCACCACAGCCCCAATCTAATACATCAATCGGGATCTTTGCATCTTTGCGATCCTTGGCAAAACCCTGGATACTTTCTAATAATTTAAGACGCTCGTTGAGTAAACTAAAACCGGTACTATTGTAGCCCCAATGTTCTGCGGGCTGTAATTGTGACCCGCCTGATTGAATAGTGATTTTATAATCATTGGGACCCTCTTCAAAAGCCGACACATCAGCCTCACTAATATTGGCAGGTAAGATCAGCTTGGCCCCACCGGCAAATACAACTTGGCGAAATGTCAAATGTAAGCCAAATTTAGCTAAAGAGAAATAGGCATGACACAAACGGCTAAACTCATCTTCCCTAATGGTCACCTTCTTCATTTCTTCACTGATCGTTTGTTCGGTGATTCCATTGGCATCTTGGCCATCATTTAAATGTAAAATAAAACCCATTAATTCATAAAAAGACCATGTATTGCCAAAAGTAGTTACATAATTACTATTGACCGGTAAAACATAAATTCCTTTCGGAGTTATGCTTACACTATGGGCTATTTCCCGTCTCTGCAAATACCTGATAAATCCCCCTGTGATTTCACTTAGCTTATCAGCATCTTCCCCCTGAAAAAACAAGCCATTAGCAGGATAGCCGTCCAATCGTTCAACTGAAATCCCATCATCAAGATAGAGACTTGTAGTTTTAGCGTTCTCTAAAGGGGATAATCCTGCAGGCACCACAAATCCTTGCATATGGAAATGATTTACGGAAGCGCCTGCTTTAAGACTGTTAAAAGCCAGACGAAATCCTTTCAGAGGTTGATTGCGGACTATTCCGATAGCCAATTTCAAGTCATCTTCTTGAATAATTTGAGGCCGATCTTGACTACGTTGCAGAACAAAAAGAACGTGCTTTTCCGCAAAGGGCCATAACTGCTTTATTACTGTTAATGTCTTGCCTTGAAACATCCCTTCCCAGAGAATTTCATCAGAAGGGATCTTATTAAAATTAAAAGCGTCGGGGTCAAAAGGCGTTGTTACACTTTCAAATGGCCGGGCAGGTTGACGTCTGCCTTTTCGTCCTGGGGCTGTGACCAGATAAAAACGTCCCCGTTTTTCTATTTTAATATTAGAAGGCTGGACCTCATCCCAAACGGTTAAAAGAGATTTATACGACCCGCTTTCAAAATCGCCATCAATCGCCTTGGCATTGACCTCAATAGTCATCGCATTATCCAGCCTTGGCAATGAACGTGCGTTTGAGTTTCCTTGGTATGCTTTTTCAATTTTATCCAGATCTGCCCCTCCTGAAAAATATTTTCTTGGAAATATTCCCTGTTTCTTGATATCCGAAGCCTGGGAGTCCAAAGGAATATCTTCTCTGATATAGTTAAAAACACCCTTCTTGAAAGCTTGGAGATAGCGTAAATAAATCTTTTCGTCAGCCTGTTTGTCGTCAACATCAATGCCGGCAATTTTGGCACGGCCTACATAAGCCCTGCTCATAATGCTGTCTTTGATTTTATGTTTAAACCACGTAGCCAAAATGAGTGAATTATAAACCTGTCTAAGTTGGGCAAAATTCTGGCCCTCATTGACTTCTTTCTCAAGGGCGGGGATAACAATTTGACGGATGATTTGGGAACCCAAAGCATTGATGCCACTTTTACTCTGACCACCTGCCCCATTTTCGAATATATGAACGGAAGTATTCTTTTCAAGCGCGAGATAGTCCTGTTCAAGCATGACTTTTAATTTGCTATCGACAACAAAAGCTGATTCTTTGTTTTCATAGACTGTGGCCTTTTCTGGAACAATCCAGACTTTATTAAAGGTATTCACTGGTACATTGGTTGTGCCATACCGCTTCATAGCTTCGGCATAAACCTTGTCCCAAAACTCTTTACCAATTTTATTTTCAGGGTAAATCAAAGACGCTGTAATTTGTTTGAGCATGTAATCCTCGGCCAATAAGTCACGGCCCATTTGAGTTTGACCAAAATCCTCTGGCACAATACGGTCTTTTTCATACGGTGAAAGATTGACCCACAGATCCTTTTCAGGCACGGTCAACGAAGCTAAAAAATACTTGATCAATCTGCTTGATTCATTTTTAAGCTGGCCATTAGCTAATTTGCTATCGCCTTTATCAAGGATGAAATCAAAACGGAATGGATTGTCAGGATAAACTTTAATACCTTTAAGTACGGGAGGGTTAAAAGCAGGGCTTAAATTGACCATTATACCCGGCACGGGTAAGGTCAAATATTCTTGGGCGTGGGACGAGTGCAAAGGGCTTCCCAAAAATGCAAAAATAAGCCCTGCCACGATAAGTCGTTTAATGTTCAAATGCCGCGCCATGGTTAAACCATAGCATATATTTATATACATTGCCAAAATTTCAATGGAAGTCCTGGATCTTAAAAAACGCGCCTGGGTGGACTCGAACCCCCAACCCTCAGTTCCGAAGACTGATGCTCTATCCAGTTGAGCTACAGGCGCAGGATATTCCTTAAACAGCAGCTACCCGTTTTTTAAGCCTGGATTTCTTGAACTTGGCCTGCAGCTCTTTTTCTTTGTCTTTATTGCCAACAACCAAATCTTCTTCAGGGGCAATGAAGCGCTTGTCCTGACCCAGGACCTTTATCCGGTATTGAAACTCAACCCCTCGTTCGCCGGTGTATAACATCTTTAATTTTGTCACCCCGTCAACAAGGCCTTCATACCCTAATATTTTATGCTTGACCAATGTATCATTTTCTATCATCTCGATCCTCCGATTAAATAAATCCTGCCGGCAAGCAGGTGTCCTTTTAAATGACATGCCAGGAAAATATATCATACCACAAAATACCAGCCAATGAACGAATCACTGTCCCAGAGTTTTTTTAGGGCTAACGGCCTACAAGTTCAGCAAACAACGCTGTTTGACTGGCGGGTTTGATGGAAAGGATAACAGGGTCTAAACCTTCAATATCGCTAAATCGGGCCAGGTCCTGCCGGCTAAAGATTGGTATTCCATTCCCATCCCGCTTAATGGTCATGGCAAGGTTAGCGGAGTTTAGGTCAATACCGCCTTTATCTAGTTTATATTGCCCTTTTCCACTCATCGCCGCATCAACCGCATGAAATAAAATAACGGTAACTTCCCCCGTAACAATATTTAGTGAAAACGAAGATATAAGCTTAGTCGGCAAAGGCATTTTGAATCTATTTAGCAGTTCACTT
>Ga0206804_10273_pt1 | contig 13599 bp, 8 predicted proteins | sample Alteio_BWOrgCont_62_FD_152888 | JGI IMG/M metagenome (GOLD analysis project Ga0206804, IMG submission 152888) | Enriched cells from forest soil in Barre Woods Harvard Forest LTER site, Petersham, Massachusetts, United States -... | ecosystem: Environmental > Terrestrial > Soil > Temperate forest >... | reverse complement strand
ACTTTCATTTTCTGAGGCACGCCGGCGTTGCCGCATACCCATGAAATCGGCACCACTGGAACTCCATCGACGATAGCGGGGCGCAAAGTGAGTTTTTGGCCGGAGAGATTGCGATTCGACCGGTTGCCGAAAACAATCGAAATCGCTCCTTCGCTGACGCTGATCCCGGTAACGTAGCTCCCAATGATCTTATCTTGGGGTGGCAGTCCAGCGGCCACGTTGTCCTTTGGCATTTGGCGATTGCGCGCGAAGTAGGCCTGCACGGAATCCTTCACGAACTGGGAGAGATTGATGCCTTCGCTAACCTGCGCGCGAATCACCCGGTCCTGATAAGACGGAACTGCCAGTGTCGACATGATGCCAATGATCGCGATGACAATCATCAGCTCGATCAGCGTAAATCCCCGAATTGCCTTCATCATGTCGTTTCCCCCGTTCATAACGAGCCCAATTTGAAGATAGGCAAGTACGTTGCAATAACCACAAACCCAACGCCCGTGCCCAGTGCGGCGTACGCGCCAATCCACAGAGTCTTCTGCAAGCGCAACAGGGCCCGGCGCGCGTCAACTTCGCTCAAATCCACCGCATGCGCCAGCGATTCTTCCAGACTGCCGGTTCGTGTTCCCAAGTCGACGAGAAGCCCCAGCCGGCGCGGCATGTTGGGAATATTTTTCAGCGCGGGAGTTAGAGCTTCCCCCCGCTCCAGGTTCGCTTTGAGTTGCGTCGACCAGGCCACAATTGTGGGATTCGTCTCGGAAGCGGCAAGATAGGTAGCGGCCAAACCGGGCGCCAGCTTGCCCTCGGTGGCAACGCGAAGAATTTCTGCCAAGCGTGCGATGAAGTTCTTCACCAAATAGCTGCGTACCACTGGAGTTTTCATGGCCAGCCCCGTGCTAGCGAGAGCTCGCTTGCCCCGAGCATACAAAACAATCACGGCCACCAATACAACGAGCGCCAATCCTATCCACCAGTAGTCGACAAATAGATCCGAAACCGCAATCATGACAAGCGTCGGTCCCGGCAACTCGGCGCCGAAACTTGCGTAGACTTCCTTGAAGGCGGGAATGACAAACAGCATTAGTAATACCAACACCATGGCAAGAAATACTGCCAGCGTGGCGGGCCAAGCGAGGATGGCGTAGAGCGCCGATTGTCCCTGCGCCGTCCGCGTGTAATCGCAGGCTAGAACCTTCAAGGCCGCTGGCAATACCCCGGTATCTTCAGCCGCGCGCACGAGCGCGACCGCCTCCGTTGGAAAAATCTTCGGAATCTCGCTCATGGCGGTCGAAAGGGATCGGCCTTTTCCAACGCTGTCGGCCAGAACGTAGATCGTGTTGCCTTGCCGCGACAATTCCTCATCCTGCCTCAGGATCGCCAAGGTTTCGGCAAGCGAGTATCCGGATTCTGCCGCTATCGCAAGTTGGTGAAAAATGAAGGCGTTGGTGCTCGCGTGACTTCGTTTTGTCTTCATCGTCTAAGACCTTCGCTGCACGGCAACACTGAAAAAGTGGAAGGCAAGCCGTAAGGTAAAGGCGGCGCTGGGGAAACGAAGCCAGGAGGCGTGGCTTCGTTACCGCACAGCCAGATTACAGTTTGGTGATAGCCGTCATCCGCGACAGCCGGCCTGAGCGAAACCCGGAATGGCAATTCTCCGAACCCGCGAAGGGTTCCTGTCGCCACAACTGCTCCGCTTGTGAACTCCAGCCGCATGTTCTTCGAATAGGAACGGCCCGACAATTCCTCCTCGATGTTTCTGGACTCCGGGTCCGGCCCTAGCCATTCTCCGTTGAGCGCATAGTGTTCGACCATGCGTATGCGCTGCACACCGAGCCGCTGGAGTAGTTCGGTGGATTTACCTTTGAAAGTTGCGATTCTATAGGTCGGCACAATCAATCCGATGGCCGTAAAAATTACCAACAGCGCAATCACCAATTCTGTTGTGAACAGAACCGCTATGGGTGTATTCCAGGTTGCCGGACGTTGCATTGGTGAAGGAACTCTTGAGGTTGTTCCACGTTGCGGACTAACGGCAACCCGCTGGCAAGTAGCGCGAAAGAATTTTGTTGGGGGCAACCTGCCCAATCAGATCAAAGCCTTCCAGTGTCGTCTGCGCGCCGCAGACCCACGCCAATGCACTCGTCGGATACGCATGATTCATTGCGGGCCGCATCGACAAAGTGGGTTCTTCAGCTTGGGTTTTTGTCGAACTTCCGTAGAGGCCCTTCGGGGAATAGCGAATTGCGACCGCGCCCTCAATGACCTCAATCGAAGCCACGGCTTTGCCGCGCGCAGCAGCAGGTTCCGGCAGGCCGGCGGCCGCGTTATCGGCAGGCAAGCGTCCCCAACGGTCGTAGTATTCGGACACGGCGCGTTGCACCTCCCCGGCGAGCAATAACCCCTCGGAGGCTTTCGCGCGGACCACGTAGTCCTGGTAGGCGGGTAATGCAACCGCCGCGAGAATGCCGATGATCGATACTACGAACATCAGTTCAATCAGCGTAAAGCCTCTGGCGATGCGATTTATCAGCATGATTTTCCCCTATTGCGTCTTCCTCAGGCGGCTATTGCCGGTTGGTGAGATTATTCCGCAAAGCGGCGTTTAATCTTGTCAGGAAATTCCCGACAATCGCCATTATTTACGATACCTGCGCCGACGGCCACTTTTGGCAGCCGATAACTGCCATCCGCGATTTTGCCCGAAATTTGCCATCGGCGACCCGAAGGCGATTAATGTACCTGGATTAACGGGAGACCAACCCGTCGCCGAGAACCACAATTGCGGCAACTCGGGGTAGACAACGCTTTTCGTCGATTATCGCGAATGCTAAACCGTGGTTTGTTCCGATTTATTCGCAAGTGTCCCAAGACGCGCATCGGCTTTTTCCCATAACGCAAGCCAACCGTATACCGGCTCTCCCTTGTCGAATCGGACTCGGGTCGGTTCCATTCGCAACACACGAAAACCGCACTTGCTCGCAAGCGCCTCGAGAAAAACCGGGGAATGCGCAAAGCGTCCGGGCCGTGTCAATGCATATCCGTCCGCCCGCGAATTGCCGGCGACATCTGTTTCTGCTGCGTCGAGGTCTTCCGCCGAAAAACTGAACAGGCCGCCGTCGGTCAGCAGCCGGTGCGCTTCCACAAATACAGTGTCGAGCTTGCCCAGGTATATGAATACATCCGCGGCAGAAATAATGTCGTAGCTTGCAGCCGCCTCCTTGCGCATGAAATCGGCCAAATCTTCCTTTATCAATCGCGTATAAATTCCCTTCTTCTCCGCAATTGCCAGCATTTTTGCCGACAGGTCGACTCCGGTGAGATGTTCTGCGTGCGCAGAAATTGCTTCGGCTACGAGGCCGGTGCCGCATCCCAGATCGAGAACCTTCCATTTCGCGGTTGACGGGGGCGCATATTCCCGCAGCAATGTCGCCATTTTCTCGGGAATATCGTACTTGAGGTCCTGCACCAGGTAGGTCTCGAACTTCCCCGCATAACCATCGAATACCCGTTCGACGTATTCCCGCGACGCGCGCTCCAGCGAATTGCCCGACAGTGCCGCAACGAGATGGAACGCGATGGGGTGGTCGGGAACAAAGCGAACCACCTGGCGATAGCACTCGAGCGCCTCGGCACGACTGCCGTTGCTGTAGTGGACGCCGCCGAGATTGAACCAGGCTTCGGCGTAAGAAGGATTGATGGCTACCGCCTCCCGGTAGCAGTGAGCTGCCTCTTCATGTTCCCCGCTCGACGCAAGCAAGTCGCCGAGATTTTTTCTGGTCTCTGCGTAACCGGGTTTGATATTTGCAGCGTGCCTGAAGCATTCAATGGCGTCAGCAACCTTGCCCAGTTTGAAAAGCGCGCAGCCCAGGTTATTGCGGGCTTCTGCGAAATCGGGCCGGATGGCGATTGCCCGGAAAAATTCGGAAACTGATGCATCCAAGCTGCCAAGCGCGAGGAGAACAAGGCCAAAGTCGTTGTGAACATCGGCATTTTCCGGCAGCGTTGCCCGTACGCGCCGCAGTAATCCCTCCGCCTCCTGCAGATTCCCCATCAGGTACGCAGACATCCCTAATGAGTGAAGGACATCCGGGTAGTCCTGCGATTCCGCCAGCATCTCCCGATACATGGTGTCGGCCTGCGCAAGTCTGCCGGACTGATGGTGGTCCAAAAGCTCGCGCAACTTCGCCTTGAGGCAGTCATCGGAAACGCGTTGCCCGGCCCCAGGCAAAGCGTTCGCCGGCGATCCAGCTTGACCGCGACTGTGCTTACCGTGGTCGGTTCCCATTTACCCTGCAAATTGAGAAAAGATTAACGAATCGACGTGCGTTAGCTAACGCACGGCCTCAGCTGCGTCCGGGTCTTCGAGGCCGGCGGCGATGCGCGTGAAAATTGTCGCTCGTTTGCAGAACCCCGGGTCCGTTGACGGCCACTCGCCAGCGAGCCGCGAATCGGCGTATTCAGGTGCCATCTTGCGCGCAACCTGATACTCGGTTTTCGCGCGTGCGATATCGCCAAGCCCCACAGAGTTCAGCGCCAGGGACAGATGTGCCGATGCAAAGCTCGACGCGGCTCGAATTGATTGTCGCGCCGCATCGGCCCCTTTTTCGTATTCGCGGGCTGCAAAGAAAGCCTGACCCTGCAATACGAACAAATGGTAGCGAAGGTTGTCGCGCGGGCTCAGGCGAAGCGCACGAGAAATGTATTCGATACCTTTTTGTGCTTCACCCAATTGTGCCTCATGAAATCCGAGGCCCGCGAGAGTAGTGGCGTCATTGGGATTGAGTTCGTGCGCATGCCGCATTTCCGCCATCCCCGTATCCTGTTGGCCGGATAAGAACAACAGCTGTCCATAAATCCGATGCGCAACGTGATTCCCGTGGTCAGTTGCAATCGCTTGCCTGCATGCGGCTAACGCTTCATCGCGTGATTCTTCAACCGATGTTGCCGTAGCGTAGTAGATGTGTTGCCATTGCGCGTAAGCAAGTGCCTGCAATGCATGGCCGCAACCAGTGTCAATCGTGAGGGCCTCTCGCGCAAGTTGAATTGCCTTGTCGCGAGATTCAGGATTGGATTCGCTCATCGACGTTAGCGCGGCGGCCCATGCCCGCAATCCGATTTCATAAGCAGTAAAGTTGCCGGGTCGCACGCGTCGCACCCGCTCCGTCTCGGAAATCTCGATTTGCGGTGCGATCGCACCGACGATTGCCTGCGTCACCTCCTCTTGCACGGCGAAGATGTCCTCCAGAACGCGGTCATATTTTTCTGCCCAGATATGATTTCCGCTCAGTGCATCGATCAGTTGGGCCGTCACTCGAATCCGGTTCCCCGCGCGCTGGATGCTGCCTTCCAGCACGTAGCGCACGCCGAGTTCCCTGGCAACGTTGCGCACGTCGACTGCCTTGCCCTTATAGGTAAACGTGCTGTTTCTGGCGATGACGAATAGCGACCGGAATCGCGACAACTCGGTGATGATGCCTTCGGTGATTCCGTCTGTGAAATATTCCTGCTCGGCATCGCTCGATAGACTGAGGAACGGCAATACCGCAATTGAAGGTTTGTCGGGTAGCGAGAGGTCGATCTCGCCGGCAACCGGCGATGGCTTGGCAGGTTCGCTCTCAGCCTTTACGCGAAATGCGCGCACCGGATCCGCGATGTTCTTAACTTGCTGTTCGCCCTGGTCCTCGAAGGCGGCGCTTATCTTTCCCTTAACCGCGCCGCGGACCGCGTCTGAAACGGATATGCCACTCGCGTCGGCCAGCCCCTCCAGCCGTGCGGCGATGTTCACGCCGTCGCCGTAGATCGTGCCGTCTGCTTTTTCGATGACGTCACCCATGTGAATACCGATGCGAAAACGCATACGCCGGTCGTCCGGCATTTCGCTTGTGGCAGCGTTGAGTTCCTGCTGGATTGCCAGAGCGGCTGAGACAGCCCCAATCGCAGTCTCGAATACGGCCAGCACCGAGTCGCCGGCCATGTCGATGACACGGCCATGGTTGACTTCGATCTGTGTGCGAAACACAGCCCGTGCGGCATCCAAAGCGGCGACAGTCGCGCGCTCGTCAGCCGCCATCAGACGGGAGTAGCCCGCGACATCCGCGGCCAATATTGCCGCCAACCGTTGTTTGAGTTCCGAACGACTCACAGCTTCCAGCGCTCCCAAGGCCGCGTAGCGGACCGATATTACACCCTGAGAGCCGGGGTCTCAGCAGTCTCCAAAAGTGGAGGTTGCAGAGGGCTGGCGTTATTAAATGCGCCTTCCCGCATTCGCCCAGTGCGGGTCCTTCAGTTTGCGTTTGAATATCTTTCCCGTTTCTTCGCGCGGCAGGGATGCGTGGAACTCGATGTGCCGCGGCACCTTGTATCCGGCGATTCGCTTCGCGAGAAACATCTTTACGGCATCGCTATCTGCGACATGACCTTCGCACATCTGCACCGCCGCCATGAGCGCCTCGCCGTATTCGGCGTCGGGGATGCCGAACACCGCACAATCCTCGACTCCCGGCATCCCGATCAATACGTGCTCGATTTCGGCCGGGTATATGTTGACGCCACCGGAGATCACCATATCCGAAGCACGGTCAGAGACGAAAAGATACCCGTCGGCATCGACGTAACCCATGTCGCCAACGCTAATCAGTCCGTGGCGCTCTATCGCTCGCCGCGCCGCGTCATTGTTGTTGTAGGTGAAATCCGGGAAGAGGGTTTGGCGAGCGTAGATCGTGCCCACAGTACCGCACGGCACCTCGTTGTCGTTCGCGTCAAGAATTTTGAGCAACGCGCCCTCCATCGGCTTGCCGGCAGAGCCGGGCTTTTGCACAGCCTCCAGCGAGGTGATGAACGTGATCGGGCCGAGCTCGCTCGCTGCGTACTGCTCGTGTATTACCGGGCCCCACCATTTGATCATTTCGCTCTTGACCGCCGGCGGGCATGACGAGCCGGTGCACGCGACGAAACGCATCGACGACAAATCATATTGCCGGCGCACGCTTTCGGGCAGGCGCAGAAGCCGCACCATCAGCGTCGGCACCAGATAGATATGATCGAGTGCGTGTTGCTCGATCAACGACAGAACGCGCTCTGCATCGAAGCGCGGTTCGATGACAATCGTGCTATCGGAAATTGCCGCGAGCAGGGCGACGACGTTCGGAGCGGCGTGATACATCGGCGCTACCACCAGGGTTTTCATCCCCTGCTCGATGCCATACGAGCGCCGATTGAGTTCCAGTATTCGGGGCACGATCTCGGCGGCGGCGGGCTCGCGCCGCACGCCTTTCGACCTGCCCGTCGTCCCTGAAGTGTACGGCATGAAACCGCGCGGTCTTCGCTCCGGCCCCGCGTAAGCGGGCTGCTCTTCGATCCATTTGTGCCAGGCAGTCATGCCATCCGGCAGTGTATCGTTCGAGGAAGTCACGACCAGCACCGGCATGCCAACGGGTATGGCACCTTCGATCTGCGGCAGAAATTCGGCATGAATCACCAGCAATTTCGCGCCGGAATCACGCAGGATGTAACTCACCTCGTCAGCTTTGAAGTGCCAGTTGATCGGACAGTAGTAAGCGCCAGTCTTCCGCGTCGCCACCATCGCTTCGACGAATACCGGGTCGTTCTTGAGCATCAGTGCAACAACGTCCCCGTCGCCGATGCCAACGCGGTCAAGCCCCCCTGCAATGCGCGCGACGCGACCAGAAAATTCCGCCGGACCGATGACGTTCGGGCCAGCAACAAGAGTGGTCATCCGGAGTTCTCCAGCGATCGCAGAGAATATTTGCCAGCCCGTCAGTTGCTGATGACGTCGCCGAACAATACCCACTGCTTGCCGTCGAATCTTGCGAGGCGCATCTGCCTGTTCGGGTAGAAATTCGTCGGGCTTGTGTTTAGGGCGATCCCTGGCAACAACATTGATAACTGCAGGTTCCTCAGATTGGCAGCTTGCTTCATCACGTTTTCGCGTGTTAGGTTGTCGCCGCACTGACTGAGGACCTGCACCAGCGTTTGCGCCGCGATATATCCATACACGGTCACGCCGTCGACCGCGCCATCTGGATAGTATTTTTTCATGAAGGCCCGATAATCCTTCATACCGGAATCGTTGTCCCATTGGCTGTCCGCGGGATCCTTGATATACGCCGCGGTGACCAAGCCCACCGATTTGTCCAGACCGGCCGGCGTCAGCGTCGTCGCCAGCGATGCGGATGCGTTAATCAGGTATTGCACCGGTTTCCAATCGATATCGTAGGCTTTGCGTATTGCCTGCGCCGCCGCTTTTGGCGTGGAGAAATTCAGGAACACGTCCGCTCCCGAACCTTTGAGGGTCACGATCTGCGAATCCACGGTTGGATCGCTTACTTCGTAGGATACTTCCGCTACGATCATTGTCGCGCCCTTGTTTCCCAAGACCTCCTTGAGGCCTTTCAGAAAATCCCTGCCGAAGTCGTCGTTCTGGAACAACACGCCGATTTTGGCATTCGGCTGATGCTTCAAAATGTAGGCTGCATAAATTGCCCCTTCCGTCTGATATGCCGGATTAAAACCCATGGTCCACGGGAAATCCTTTGGATCGCCAAACTTTGTGGCGCCGCTTGCGACGAACAGTTGCGGAACTTTTCTCGAATTCATGTACGCACGGGTTGCGGAATTTGTCGCGGTGCCGAGCCCATTGAATATCAGCAACACCTCGTCCTGCTCGACCAGCCTTCTCGTGACCTCGACAGTCTTCGAAGGGTTATAGCCGTCATCAGCGCTGACAAAAATGATCTTGCGGTGATTGATGCCGCCCTCATCGTTTATTTTCTGGAAATACGCGGCCTCCGCCTTGCCAATGGTGCCGTACGACGATGCGGGTCCGCTGTAGGGCATTATGTTGCCGATCTTGATCTCGGTGTCCGTCGCGCCAGAGTCATATTTTTTCTGGGCATGCGAAGTCAGTGGCGTAACCAGAACCAGTGCAACGAGAACGGTGCGCAGCGTCGGCGAATGCAAGTTGCCCATAGGATCCTCCCAGATCATTGTTATCGGCGAACACCCACGGCCATCGGTGGATCTACGCCGGCTAGCCCGCCCTGGCGGACGTTTGGTTTCTAGACTGCTAGCTTAGTTTGCTCTGTCTTACAAAATCAAGAAAGGAATTCCAAATATCAATCTTCTCGGGCTTTCCATTGAAATGTTTGAATTGGTGCAGTGCGAGTGACCAATCGATTTGCAAGTATCTTGTTACAAATGATCGCACCACGCGATGGATAATTCTGGCCGTGCTCTTCGGCCTAGCGTGCCAATTCAGAGCGGCGCCAAAAGGCGATATCGACCGTCAGAACCCGAACCGCTGAATCGGAATCTGGTTGCCGTTCGGAAGCGTCAGTGTGCCCGCCGTCGGCGAGGCGAACTGAATAGTGAGACTGCCTGCGTCGCTGGTGCCGGTCGGCGGCTGGTACGTTCCCAGCAAGGTCTGGCCGCCGGAATACGAAGTCCAGGTGCCTTGGTATGTGTTGTCGCTGGTAAGTGATGCCGGGCCGGAGGCGTACCACACTGGATTTCCGGAGCCATCGTACATATACGCCGCGATGAATGCCGTGTTGTCCTGTACTTCCACCGAATACCCACGCCCAGGCTCGGCCGGGTTCCACCACCAACCGGTTTGCGGTTGCGTTGCCGTAGGCGGTGAGGTCAAGCCATTCGCTGCGAAGGCAAAGCGCGTAATCGGGATCGTTCCGCCCGGCCAAGTGAGCGTGCCGTCGGTCGCATCGGCGAACGTGATTGAGATGTTGCCCGGGGACGCGCCCGGCGTTGGCGCCCGGTAACTGCCGGTCAGCGTCTGCCCGCCCGAATACGCGGTAAGCGGAGTACTGAAGGTCGAGCCGTTCATTGGCCCCGGTCCCGCGCCGTACCATGACGAGCGCCCGGAGGCATCGTAAAGAAACGCCGCCATGAAGACGGCTGTGCCGTTGGATTCGATGAAATAGCCGCGCCCGGCCTCCGCCGGGTTCCACCAGTAGCCGGTTTGGGGCATTTGCGCCAACGGCACTGTCTGGTCGGCAAACACCAGCGACTGGATGTTCCTTAGCGTGTCCGGTCCTTCCGCCGTCGCGGCCGAGGTCACGAGCCACGACCCGTCGGCTTGCTGGGTGACGGTGTAATTGCTGTAGGGTCCTCGATAGACGACGGTATTGACGCCGCCGCCGCCGTCGATGCTATCGCTGGTATTGGCAAGATAAGGCGAGGCGATCGCAAATGCCGATCCTGGAAAGGTGATCGAGCCGTTGTTTGAATAAGTGAACCCGGGATTGCTCGCACCATTGGTATAGGTACCGGAGGACAGCGGTATCGGCACACCATCCAGGGTAATCCCGAGAATCTCCACGTTGGAAACCTGGTTCTGATTTACATACGTAGCGCCGGTGACGACGATTGCCACGGCCGAGATCGGCAGGAACGCACTGACGTTGACTTGAAAATCCTGCGTGCTGGTCTGGTAAATGGCGGTGATGGGTGTTGGACCGCTCACGGGTTGGCCATTGATATTGATCGTGACAGAAGGGACCGTGCTGTTTTTGTTGGTGGACGCAATCTGAAAGTCCAGGATGTTCTTGAGCGCGGCGTTGGCCGGGTGGGCGTAGATGGTGTCGTTGCCGGCGCCGCCGGTGATCGTGTTCTGCCCTGGCCCGCCGATGAAGGTGTCGCCCTGGTCGCCGCCGGTCAACGTTGCCTGCGAAGTCAGGCCGCCGGACAAATAATTTACGAAGTTTGGCGTGCCGGTTACCGCCGGGTTTGCCGGAACCGCCATGAACATGAACGGCCCGGTCGCAAAAATATTTGCGGTCTGTTGAGCCGTCGTGACCGAAGGCACCCAACCCAGCGCCGAGTAGAACGCGAACGACGGGAATACGGCGCTTTGATCGGTAAGCGGATACGGGTAATCGTTGCCGAACACCGGAATGCCGGCGCCGTTGTACAGCGGCGCCAGTGTGGATAACGTGTACTCGGCGTTCGCCGTTCCCTTGTACAGCGACATGGTGCCGTTGGTCGGGTCCTGCTCCCAATACAGAACCTCGTTGAAAATGGCGTCGAGATTTTTGAGAACGGGAGGGTTGGCGAGGCCGATTCGCGTCGGGTTGTTGCCGATGAGATAGAAAGGCCGCGTCAGATTCTTACTGTTGACGTAGGTTCGTATGTCGGTCAGCAACTGCGCGAGCGCCGGCACGGCGTTCGCGTACACCGGGTCGCCTTCGATATTCCCCGCCGACCACTCGGAGTCGGCGCCGAGCACGTCGAGAAAAATGCCGTCGTAACCGTTGGCGGTAATTTCGTCTATCAGCCCGAAAATCAACGGTTCCCACGCCGGGTTCCAGTACTGAACGGTATACAGGTTTTTAAATCCTGGATTGGGGTTGCCGAACCACGAGGGAACTGTTCCATTCGCGAACAGTTGCGGATACCACTCTGGGGTGGCTTCGGCGACGTCGATATAGCTGACGATGAGTTTGTTGCCGTTGGGATTGGCGAGACTTCGATTGAGCGGCGTGGTGTAGTTGCCGCCCCCGAGGATGACGAGATCCGACGGGCTGCTCGCGATGAGCTGGTATATATTCGACGGGTAAGTATCGCTCGCTGCAATCGCGTACTCGAACGAGCGAACCTGATTCAAGGCGGGTTGATTTGCCACGGTCGCCGCATGGCCAAGGCAGCTCATCGCTGCGCAGACTGCCAGGCTGAACCATTTGAACGGTGTCATGTGCCCCTCCCGCTTCGCTCACCAACAAGTATCCAGCGCTTATCTAAGCCGGTTGCTGACGAGCCGGCAATCGGGTAACCGCAATGCTGTTGGCATGCGCGAAACAGTACGCCACTTTTCTTAACCGCTGATGTCAGCGGTTGTGTCGGATGATGTCCGTGGTTCTCCGACAAAAACCGCAGATCGAATCGCGGCCGGCTGACGCAAAGCGGTGGGCGCGAATATCAAATGAGCATATTTTACAAACCGGACACGCTGCACCACGAACCAGCATGTATCCGTATATTGCCGATGGGACAGCGTGGAACCGCGTAGTCAACGCGCAATATGGTTTGGCCGTTGCACGTTTGTCGCGGACAATATGCGCACACCGATCATGAAAACCTTCGCCGCGTTTTGTACCTGCCTGGGCCTGCTAGCGATGCTTGCCGCGTTGCCCGTTTGCGCGCAGCAAAGGAAAATGCCGGCGATTCTTACCCAGTCGCCGCCGTCGTACACGCTGCAATCGCTTTATCCACAATTTCTGAATACGCAGATCCCATCGTACGCGCAGTACGCGTCACCCATATCGCCGGCAACGTATGAGCCTGCCAATGGCGATTACCAGGCGCAATTTACGAGTCCGAGCGGCAAGCAGGTCTCGATCGTCGTCAAGGTGCCGGTGATCAATGCCGAATACGATGTGCCGCCGATCGCACAAGGCCAGGACGTATACGACTATTTCAACAACGCGATGTACGACGCGAACGGCAACCCGCTGAGCAATACCCTCATCAAATTTCCCGCGAATACCTACAACTTCACGTTTCCGCTGAACTCGAATTGCAACAACAACTACGTGCACTGGCAGCCCCCTTCCGGCGCCACGGACCTCGTGATCGACGGGCAGGGCTCGACAGTCAACTTCTCCGATTTCTGCCTCGGGCTCAATTTTCCCGACGTAAATCGGGTAACGCTGAAAAACTTTACTTTCGCCTGGCCGAACCTGCAGATTGCGACGGTGGGAACCATCGTCGCCGTCGGCGGCAACGGGACGACGGGTTATACCTACGACGTTCACATTCCCCCGGCGTACACGCAAAACCTGCCCAACGTTCTTGCCGCAATCAACGCCTGGGATAGCGTCGATGGCCATTGGGATACCGTAAACACCAGCAATGTCTCTTATGGGGATGGGGTGACCAGCAGCGTTCCCCTGCAATGCGTCGAATCCCCGGCGCAACAACAAATATCGGGATGCACGGCGCAGGGTATTACGAGTTACGGCGTTCAGTTCCAGGTCGGGCAATCGGTGCTGCTAAGACATTATGACTTCGCAGTCGCCATCAGCTCGTCCGGGACCGATATCACCCTGGACAACATTACCGTGCAAAACTCGATCGGCGCGGCATTCACCGCCGGCCCAGGGCGGGGATTCCGCATCACGAATTCCGCCGTTACGCGCCTGGGAACACAACCGATCTCCGCCGCCGGCAACGGCTCCCTGATCACCTTCGAAAGCGGCGACGTGGTCTACGATCACGACGCATTCGAGTATACGGGCGACGACCCGTGGGACATGAATGCGACATTGGTGCAATTTACGCCGACGCCGGTGAACAACACGACGCCGATGAATACGTTCACCTTCGATGCGTCCACGCCAAACCAGCTGCAATGGCCGTCCTACAACCCGGTGCAAAACGGCGACTCCATCGCCTTGTTTACCGACGCTCTGGCGTTTGCCGGCGGAGCAACGGTGCAATCGGTGAATACGCCTGCGAACAGCGCCACCAGCACAATTACCCTGAACCAGAATATCAGCAGCAGTTTGAGCAATGCGGCTTTTATCGCCGCCGACATCACCAATTCCGGCGGGGCGCGTTATCTCATCAGCA
>Ga0206804_10018_pt1 | contig 13625 bp, 16 predicted proteins | sample Alteio_BWOrgCont_62_FD_152888 | JGI IMG/M metagenome (GOLD analysis project Ga0206804, IMG submission 152888) | Enriched cells from forest soil in Barre Woods Harvard Forest LTER site, Petersham, Massachusetts, United States -... | ecosystem: Environmental > Terrestrial > Soil > Temperate forest >... | reverse complement strand
ACTATGAATACAAGGCGCGGGTCTATCTCTCCGCGACCGAATGCGCCGCGGGCCGGGAGCGCCTGGGTGAAGCCAGCAAACCGATCCTGACCTTCAACACCCGCAGCAAGGAAGTCGTGAAAAACTGGCCGAAGGATCGCTGGCAGGAACTGCTCGACCGGCTGGGCCCGCAATTCGAACTCGTGCAGTTGGGCGATGCGACGGAGCCGAAATTCCCGGGGGTGCGGAGCTTCGCCGGGCAGCTCACCCAGCGGGAATCCATGGCCGTATTGGCGGGGGCGCGTCTGCATCTCGGGCCGGATAGCTTTCTCATGCACGTGGCCAATGGGCTCGACGTGCCGGCCGTCATCATTTACGGCGGATCGCGCAGCCCGGGCAATTCCGGCTATGCCGGGAATATCAACCTCTTCCGGACAATGCCCTGCGGGCCGTGCATGATTCACGCGGTGCGCGGGGAAGTCTGCGAGTTCGGCCTCGAGTGCCTGCACCGGATTACCGTGGAAGAAGTTCGGACCGCGGTCGGTGAACTTTGGGCGCGCCTGGAAAATCCATGAGCGCGTCATCATTGCATTTACAAACAGCCGCCGGAAAAACCACCCTCGCGGGTGTGAAATTCGCCACCGTCATCCCAGTCTACCAGGCTGTGGCCACGCTGTCGGCGGTCATCGAGGCATGGCGGAAGCCGAACCAGCAACCGGAGGAAGTCCTGGTGATCGACGACGGCTCCACGGACGGGTCCGCGGCCGTGGCGGAGGGGGGCGGGTGCGAGAGTCGTGCGCCTGCCCGAGAATGTTGGGCGCGGGGCCGCGCGAGCCTGTGGGCTGCGGGAGACGACCGCGCCGTTTATCGTCATGAACGACGCGACGATGCTTCCGGTGGACGATTTCCTGGACCGGGCGCAGGTGTGGTTTATGGAAGCGAAGGTGGCCGCTGTTTTTGCCCGCGTCACCCAGCCCCCGCCGCACTCGGTGGCCGACCGCTGGCGCGGGCGTCACCTGTTCAAAGAGGAGGCGCCGCCTTTGAACCGCGGCGCGCTGCTCGCCACCACGCTCTGCGTATTGCGGCGCGAGGCCGTGGAACAGGTCGGCGGCTTTAATGCCGCCTTGCGGTCAGGTGAGGATGCCGATCTCGGGAGGCGCTTGCTGGCGGCAGGCTGGGAGGTCATCGGCGATCCCGGCTTGGTGGCCATGAGCTTGAGTCGGGAATCGGCGCATGCGCTGCTCGCCCGGTACGCGCGCTGGAATTCACCCAACGGCGTGCGCGGGCGGGCCTGGTGGCGGCAGCTCAGCTATGCGGTCAAAAGCATGGCGCGCGAAGATTTGCGGGCGGGCGATCCGCTGGCTGCGGTGCTCAGTGTAGCCGCGCCTTTTTACCAACTGCGCCGGCGATGAAATGGAGCATCATTGTCCCCACGCGTCATCGACCGGAGCTGCTGGCCCGCTGTCTTCGCGGACTCGCGGGGAGCGACGCGGAGGTCATCGTCACCGACGATGGCCGCGATGCTACAACGCGGCATTTGCTCGAGCGCGAGTTTCCCGGCGTGCATTGGGTGGCCGGGCCAAGGCGTGGGCCGGCGGCGAATCGCAACCACGGCGCGTGGGCGGCTTCCGGCGACTGGCTGGCCTTTGTCGATGACGATTGCGAGCCGCAATCGGGCTGGATTGCGGCTTTGGCGCAGGCGGCCGGGGAGGCCGATGTCGTGGAAGGGCGCACGCTTGCTCCCGGGGCGACCGATTCGCCATGGGAGGAGCATGTCGAGAATCCGAGCGGTGGAGTGTTATGGAGCTGCAATCTAGCGGTGCACCGCGACGCGTTTTTGCGGCTCGGCGGCTTTGACGAAGACTTTCTGGAAGCCGGCGGCGAGGACATGGAATTTGCCTGGCGCGTGGCCCGCTCCGGATGGCGGGTGCGGTTTGCGCCCGATGCGTTGGTCCACCACCCGCCGCGGCGGATCGGGTGGCGCGGATTGTGGCGGCGGACCTGGATGATCCGCTGGATGAGCCTCTACCGCTTGAAGACAGGCCAGGCACGGTCTCTGCCGGTGGCGGCGCTGGATGAGGTGGTCCTTTTGCTGCGGGTGACTGTCCAACTGCTGACCCGCCGGGATGCGCGGTGGCCACGCAGTCAGTTCTTCATGGTGGGTTGGCGCTGGGTCACCTTCCCTTTGGTGCTTCCTTACGTGTTGTTTTGGAACTGGCATTTCCGGCGGGTCCTATCCGGAGAGCCGCCGCGTCATGGAACTGCCTGACCATTATTGCAACGATTGGGATCGGACGGGCGCACCGCTGATGGATGCGGTGCCGGTTCGCGAATGGCTGGCAGCAGGGCATTCGATTGGCTCCGATGACCTCACGGCATGAGCACCTCGATTCGACTAAGCATTGCACTGCTCACGCGCAATCGTCCGGAAACCTTGCGCCGATGTCTGGCCAGCTTGCGGGCGCAGGACGTGACGCCGCTCGAGGTCTTCGTGTCCGACGACAGCGATGACCCCACGGTGGCTGCGGCCATTGCGGCGGAATTTAGCGCACGCCATGGGCGCGGTCCCCGGCGCGGTCTCTATGCCAATCGCAACGCGGCCGCACTGGCCTGCGCGGGCACCCACATCCGGACGATGGACGACGACCACACCTTTCCGCCGGGACACCTCGGTTGCTGCCTGGCCGCGATCGAACGTGATCCACAGGCGATTTGGGCTTGCGATGAAAGCGGCTACCACGACGGCCATCTGCACAGTGAGAGACACCCGGCTGCCCAGCTTCACCCGGCCGGGGTCGGCGGTCCGGTGGACGATCCGGATAACTGCTGGGCGATCGCCGATGGCGCGACCATTTATCCGCGAGCCGTCTTCCTGGATGGCCACCGCATGGTGGAAGACTTTGGCTACGGGTCGAGCTACCTGGAGTTTGGCGCGTATCTCTACCGGCATGGTTGGCGGTCGCGCTTGCTGCGTTCGACCTGGATCGAGCATCGTGCCGAGGTGGCGACCCTGGCGTGTGGTGAACCGCGCAGCCAGCTCTTCGCCAGCCTGTGTTTCAATCTGCATTTTCGCCCCGACCGTTTTCTTGCCGCCCGCCATGTCATCTCCCAGGCCGTAATTCGCCATCCCGCCCTCTGCCTCGAACTGCCCGCGCTCTTGCGCCGGGCGCGCGAACGCTGGCAGATACGGCCGCCGGAGGACGGCAGTTCGATCGAATGACCCAATCCATGTCCGAACCCTTGGTCACTCCTTCAATTCTCTCCCGCGGTGCGCGCCTGGCCGCGTTATGGCGCCGCTCGGGCTTCCGTCACCTGCGGCTCGCTTCTCTCCGGCCTCCGTTTTCCATCGCCATCCGGGGGAACCGCGCCAGCCTGCTCTGCGATGGTGGAGCAAGCGCGAAGACGTGTTATCGCGAGGTGGTGGTCGAAGATTGCTACCGCATTTTCCGGTTGCCCCGAAGCTTTCAGCCGGAGCAGATCGTCGATATTGGGGCGAATATCGGGACCTTCAGTAAACTCTGTACCGTGATTTTTCCGACGGCGCGGATCCATGCCTACGAGCCCGATCCGGGTGCTTTCGCCTGGCTGGAAAAGAATGCCGCCGGCACGCGGATCGCCGCGCATCCATCCGCGGTGGCGAAGGTGGATGGAACAGTCGCATTCGATCCCGGTCCGGATTCGGGACTCGGGCGGGTCGACGCCAGTGGCGTGCTGAGTGTTCCGGCGGTGGGGGCGGCGCGGGTCGGAGAATCCGGGCCGATCGACCTGCTCAAGCTGGACTGCGAAGGCGGCGAGTGGGCGATCCTGGAAACGCCGGAATTGCTTTTGCGCACCCGGCGCCTGTGCCTGGAATATCACCTGACGGATGACCACAATCTTGCTGAACTGGAGAACCGCCTGGCGGCGGGTGGCCACGAAATCACCTGGCTCGACGATCAACCGCAAACCCGGTCGGGGCACCTCGCTTCGATTCGTCGGTGATTCCCTGATGGGCTGGAAACGCACAGCATTGGAACTCGCGACGCGCGTCTGCGCCTTGCGGGCGCCGCGCGCCGCGGCGATGCCGGAGAATCCACGGTCGATCTTTGTGCTGCGCAACAATGGGATCGGCGATGTGCTGCTGTGTACGCCGCTGCTGGCCGCGCTGCGCGCGCGTTTCCCGCGGGCCAGGATCGTCGCGGGAGTGGGCGCCTGGGCCGTCGATGCGCTCGCCGGAAACCCGGACGTCGATCTGGTTCTGCCCATCAATGCGCCGTGGGGAAATCACCTTGTCCAACCGCAATCGCTGGGCGCGGTTGTGCGTTACCTTCGCTCGAAAGAGACGCGGCAACTGGCTCGGGAGCAGTTCGACATTGGCATCGATGTGATGGGTTCGTGGCGGGGTTCGCTGCTGCTGATGCGGGCCGGAATTCCCTGGAGGCTCGGGGTCCGCGGCTACGCCGGAGGACATGCGACGGCCCAGCAGTGCATCGACTACCGGAAAGACGAGCACGTCGCGGCAGCCGCCTTGCGTTTTGCGATGTTACTCGGCGCCAGCGAAATGTCGGAGTTGCGCCCGCGCGTGTTCGTGGAGCCGGAGGCGCACGGAGCCATCGTCATGGCGCCGGGTGGCGGCTACGCCGCAAAATGCTGGCCGCTGGAGAACTTTCTTTCGCTGGCGCGGTTGCTGGCGCCGCGGCGGATCATCGTGGTGGGAGATGAGGCGGATCGGCCGCTGGGCGCGGCATTGCGCGAGGCGGGCCCGCAGATGGACGATCGCACCGGCCGGCTCTCCCTGCGCGAAACGTTGAGCGTGATTGGTGGGGCTTCATTCGTCGTCTGCAATTCGAGCATGGCGATGCACGCCGCCGCGGGATTTACCCGGCCATGCTACGCCTTGCTCGGCCCGGAATTTCCCTCGGCGCGCGCGCACGCCCGGCAGTGGGGACATCTGGAAACCCGCGTGCTGGGGCGAGAACCGGAGCGCGACTCCCTGGCGCCGCCCGAAGAGGTGTTCGACATCCTGCGCACAGACGGTTTGCTTGTGTCATGAACCGTCCTTGGCCGCTCCGGATCGCCCCTGCGGGGCTGCGCGTGTCACTTTATTACCGGTTCTATCGGGCGCGCGCCGCGCGCCGTCCGGGGCTCTATGCCGCGGCCTCTCTGGCCGCTGCGCCTGGGGTGCGGATGCGGCTCGAGCCGGGCGATGAAATCCACGACTGCATTGCCTATACCGGCCTCTACGAAGCAGCCTTGACGCAATGTTTCATGCGGCACGCCCGGCAGGGGGGACTGCTCGTCGACGTCGGGGCAAACTACGGCTATTTCTCACTGCTCTGGGCGGCGGCGGCGTCTGGGAACCGCGTCGTCGCCTTCGAGCCTTCGCCTCGCAACGTGGCCGGTCTCCGACGCAACGTGGAGAATAATGGCTTCGGGGAGCGCATCCGCGTTGACGCCCGAGCGGCCAGTCGCGCCTGCGGCAAAATGGCCTTCGACTTTGGTCCGGCGGAGCAAACCGGCTGGGGGGGAGCGGTCAGGGAAAACAAAAGTGGCGCCGCTGGTGTTCCGGCGGTGCGGCTTGATGAAGCGCTGGCCGGCGAGCGGTGTATCGACGTCCTCAAAATCGACGTGGAGGGTGCGGAGCCGTGGGTGCTCGAAGGCGCCACGGCATTGCTGTGTGAGCGGCGGGTGAAGCAGATCTTTTTTGAAGTCAACGAGCCACGCCTCGCGGCGCTCGGTCTGGCCTCGGCAGCGAGCGAAACGCTGCTCCGGGCGGCGGGCTACGAGGTTGCGCCCCTCGGCGACACCCGCGGGGAAGTCCGGGAATTCAGCGCGGTCCTGCGGGCCACATGAAGATCGCGTTCGTCACCAGCGGCCTCGAGCCGGAACGGGATGGAGTCGGCGATTACACCTCGCTCCTCGCGGCGGAATGCGCACGTCGAGGACATGCGGTGACGCGCCTGGCGCTGAGCGATGGCCATGCGCAGGAGGTCATGGAGGAGCCGGGGCTCCTGCGCCTGCCACGAACCCTGGACTGGGCAGAGCGCCAGAAATTGGCGCGTCGCTGGCTCGAGGCGTTTTCGCCCGACTGGGTCAGCCTGCAGTTTGTGGCTTTTGGATTTGATCCGCGTGGTCTGGTCGGACGCCTCGCCGGCTACTTGCTGGCCGTGCTGGCCGGGTGGCCGGTCCACATTTTTCTGCACGAGCTCTGGCTGGGAGAGGAGGAAGGTGCGGGTTGGAAGCATCGTGCCTGGGGCTGGCTCCAACGGAGAGGTGTCCTCGCGGTGTTGCGTGGCCTCGACGTGCGGATGATTCACACCAGCAATCCTGCCTACGTGGCGCTGTTGGCCTGGCAGGGTGTGACGGCCCGGCGGTTGCCGCTGTTTGGCTCTCTCCCTTTGCCGATCGTGGAAAGACCTGCGGCCAATGACGCCGTGGTGTTCGCTCTATTTGGGACGCTGCACCCAGTGTGGCCCGCGCGGCCCTTCTTTGAATACTTGCGCGAGTGGCCGCGGCCCGTGGCGATTCATCACGCCGGCCAGATCGGTGCGGGCGACGGATTGTGGCGGGATTTGGAGGCCGCTTGGGGCCACGAATTTCAATTTCGTCGTCTCGGAAGATTGGCGCCGCAAGCGGTGGCCGACTTTTTCGCGGGTGCGGACTTTGGAGTGGCGACGACGCCCTGGGCACTGATCGGAAAGAGCGCCAGCGTGGCGGCGATGCTGGACTGCGGCCTGCCGGTGGTCGTCAATCGCGATGACATTCACTATCCCGGCCTGGATGAGGATTCGGCCGATTCTCCGTTGTTGATCAAGATGAGCGACGACCTGCCGGGACAACTTCGTGCCGCGCGCCGGCAGCCGCCGGAATTGCGGAAGGGGGCGGTGGTTGATCAATTTCTTGCCGATTGGGAGGCCGCCCGATGAATGCGGGAGACGTCCCAATTCTGGAAACACGGAAAGCCTGGCGCCGCCATTTCCCGGCGCGGACTGCCATATGAAGATCCTTCTGTCCTCCCACTTTTTCGCACCGAGCGTCGGAGGGATCGAGACGGTCAGCGAGATTCTGGCGCGCGAGTTCGTGCAAGCCGGTCATGACGTGACGGTCGTCACGCAAACCAAGGCCGATGATGGCACGCGTTTTCCTTTTGCGGTCTATCGCCAGCCCGGTCCGGGCGAACTCTTGCGGCTGGTCGCGAAGTGCGATGTCTATTTTCACAACAACATCTCGCTCCGCTCCGCCTGGCCGCTGCTTCTGAAAAGGCGTCCTTGGGTGGTCGCGCACCATACCTGGATTATGCGTGTCGACGGACGTGTCGGCTGGCGCGATCGACTGAAACAACTGGTCGTCCGCCGGGCTCGCAATATCGCCGTGAGTGAGGCGCTGCGCGCGCAAATCGCCGCTCCGGCCGTCATCATTGGCAATCCCTACCGCGACGATCTTTTCCGTTGCGACCCCGGCGCGGCCCGCGATCGCGAACTCATCTTTGTTGGACGCCTGGGCTACGAAAAAGGCCTGGATTTGCTTTTCCACTCCCTGGCTCTCATCCGCCCGAGGGGGCTCGCTCCCCGGCTCACCGTGGTTGGTGAAGGCCCGGAAGAGACCGCGCTACGGGCATTATCCGTCCAGTTAAAACTCGAGGACCAAATCACATTTGCGGGCAAGAAAACGGGATCGGATCTCGTGTCTCTGCTCAATCGCCACCGGATCATTGTCGTGCCGTCGCGGTTGCAGGAGCCATTTGGTCTCGTCGCGCTGGAGGGCCTGGCCTGTGGCTGCGTGGCTCTTGTGGCCAATTGTGGCGGGTTGCCGGATGCCGTGGGGAAAGCTGGCGTCGTCTTCCGACACGAGGACCGCGAGGATGCCGCGGCGCGGATCGAGGAGTTGCTCGATCCTCGCACGGATCTCAATGTTTACCGCAGTGCGGCCCGCTCCCATCTGGCCGGACACTCGGCGAGGACGGTCGCCGCGAAATACCTGGGCGTCATGGAGGAGGCGATGCGGCGATGATTCTGCTCAGCCATCCCACGGTAAACGCTTTTAATCGCGCCCTCGCGGAAGCATTGGAGCGGGCCGGCCGCCTGGCCGCCTTCCACACGACGATCACTTTTGGCCGACGGTCCGTGGCCGTACCGCGGCAAAGATTGCGCCACCATCCGTGGCGCGAACTGGGCCGTCTCACGACGCAACGCCTGGGCTGGCGAAACCCACCCGGCCCCTTCGGGATCGACGCCGTTTATCGGTCGCTGGATCGCGCGGTGGCGCGGCAAGTCGGCGGGGCGCGGGCGGTCTATTGCTACGAGGATGGCGCGCTCGCGACTTTTCAGGCGGCCCAGGAGCGTGGCCTGCCGCGCTTTTACGAATTGCCCATCGCCTACTGGGAAACGACGCAACGCCTGCTGCGCGCCGAAGCCGAACGATGGCCGGAGTGGGCCTTCACCCTTCAGTCGCCCGACGATTCCGCAGCCAAGCTGGAGCGCAAGGCTCGGGAGTTGGAACTGGCCGATTTGGTCATTTGTCCGAGCCGTTTTGTCGAGGCCAGCCTGCCTCCGGGGACGCCCAGCATTGTGGCGGAATTTGGCTCGCCGCCGCCCGTCGATCCACCGGCCGACCGGCGTGAAGACGGGCCATTGCGGTTGCTTTTTGTCGGCACCATGAGCCAGCGCAAAGGTCTGGCCGATGTCTTCCAGGCGATGCGGCTGCTCGATCGGCGCGACGTCGCACTTTCGGTGCTCGGCACGCCCCTCGCGCCGTGGTCATTCTATCGCGGTGCCTGTCCGCAATTCACTTTCGAGTCGCCGCGTCCGCACCGGGAGGTGCTGCGGTTGATGGATTCCTGCGACGTGTTGATTCTGCCGAGCATTGTCGAGGGTCGCGCGCTCGTGCAGCAGGAAGCGCTCAGCCGGGGCTTGCCGCTGCTCGTCACGCCCAACGCCGGGGGCGAAGATTTGATCGAGCCGGGCGTCACCGGCTGGCTCGTGCCGATCCGCGACCCGGCTGCTCTGGCGGATCGCATCGCCTGGTTTGCCGATCACCGCGGCGAATTGCCGGGCATGCGACAGGCCGCGCGGCGGATGGCGGCGACGCGTTCCTGGGACGTTTACACCCGGCGGATTATCACCGCCATCGACGAACTTTGTCCTGCCGCGCATGAGTGATTCACAGAAGACCGTGCGCCGGCTGGTCTGGCTCTATTTCTGGCTTCTCCTTTTCGAGGGCGCGTTGCGCAAATGGTTGGTGCCGGGACTTTCGAACGCGCTGCTCATCGTGCGTGATCCTGTGGTCGTTGCCATCTACGCGCTGGCTTTGCGCGATCGTATTTTTCCCATCTCGGGATTTGTCCTGTGGACTCTCATCCTGGCCGCGCTTTGCTTTCTGACCTCGTTCGCCGGTATCGGCACTCTTCCGGTGACCATTTACGGTCTGCGCGCGAATTTCCTGCATCTACCGCTCATTGTGTTGCTGCCGCGCATTTTGCGCATCGAGGACGTTCGCAAGATGGGGTTTGCCCTGCTCTTGCTCCTGACGCCCATGGCGCTCCTCGCGGTAAAGCAGTTCATCGCCGGGCCAAATTCTGCCTGGAATGTCGGCGCGGGCGGCGAAGTCGGCGGACAGCTTTTTGCCGCCGTCGGGCGCGTGCGCGCTTCCGGCACATTTTCTTTTGCCACCGGTCTGGCGACCTATCTGGCGGTCAGCGCGGCGTTTCTGCTCTATGACCTGCTCGGACCTCGTGGCTATCCGCGTTGGTTGACTTACTCCGCGGTGCCGGCCATCGCCCTGGCCTTGATTATCTCGGGCAGCCGGACCGCGGTCATTTCGGTGGCGATCGTCTGTTTCCTGGGGCTGTTGGTCGGGGTGCGGAGTCCCGCGCAGATTGCTGCGGCTTTCCAGCTTATTTTATTGAGCGGCGTGGCGGTGGCGGCCCTGGCTTGGGGCACGTCGATCTTTCATCAAGGCATGGAGGTGCATCGGCAGCGCTTTGAAGGTGGAGGAGGAGTGCGTGAAGGCATCCTGATGCGCTATGGACAGGAATTCATCTCCGCTGGGGGCGCCTTGTCCAACGCCACCCCTCTGGGCCTCGGGTTGGGCGTGGGCACGAATGTCGGCGCCGCGCTGCTGCGCGGCCACCGCGAATTTTCGCTCGGGGAAGGGGAGTGGCAGCGGGTGATCCTTGAAAGCGGCGTGCTGTTGGGAGGATCTTACATCCTTCTGCGCGTCGCGATGCTGTTTTCCGTGGCCGGGCGGGCGCTGCTGGCCTACCGGGCGGGGCGAATCCTGCCGCTTCTGCTCGTCGGCGCCGGCGGGCTTGATCTGGCGAACGGACAGTTCGGACAGCCTACCACCTTGGGTTTTGCGGTTTTTGTCGCGGGTCTCGCGCTGACGGCGACGGAGCCCGAAACGACCAACTCCCCGTCGTCACCCTTGCCTCCGCAACCCGCGAAAACCGAAGTTCGAGGAAGATCGGTCTATGCGGAGCGTTTGCACGGTTCGAACGAAAAGAACGATGCCCCGTGAAAGTGTTGCTCGTTTCCAACTACGCTCCTGACCGGCAGGAAAGCATGCTGCGATTTGCGGCGGCGCTGGCGGATGGACTGCGCATCGCGGGTGTCGACGTGCAGGTCGTGCGTCCAGAACCAGTTTTTGGCCGGCTCAAGGCCGGCGCTACCGGTGCGGGAAAATGGCTGGGCTACCTGGACAAATTCCTTCTTTTTCCCAGGCGCCTGCGTCGACTCGCGGCGACGGCAGATCTGGTTCACATCTGCGACCACTCGAACGCTGTTTACGTGCGGCATGTGGCCGCCCGGCCGCATCTCGTGACCTGCAACGACATGCTCGCCATTCGCTCAGCGCAGGGAGAGTTTCCGCAGAATCCGACGGGCTGGACCGGCCGAATCTTGCAGCGCTGGATTCTCGCCGGTCTTCGGCGGGCGAGCCGCTTGACCTGCATCTCCGCGGCCACGCAGCACGACGTGCTCCGGCTCGCCGGCCATCTCCCGGAGAAAGTCAGCGTGACTTATATGGGGCAGAATTTTCCCTACGCACCCGTTCTGGAAATCGCCGAGGCGGCGGCCCGTCGGCGGGGTGGGGCCACCGGCGATGAAGCGGTCTGGGCGCGCTATGGATTGCCCAGGGGACCGTACATTTTGCATGTCGGCGGGGCGCAGTGGTACAAGAACCGCGCCGGCGTGGTAGCCATGCACGCCGCTTTGCGGAGCCGCCTCGGGCCACGGGCACCGCGGTTGGTGCTCGTCGGCCCACCGTTGGTAGGGCCGGATGTCGAAACGATGGCGAACGTGGATAACGAGACACTGGCCGCGCTTTATAGTGGTGCGGAACTGCTGCTCTTTCCGTCGCTGGAAGAGGGCTTTGGCTGGCCGATTATCGAGGCGCAAGCTTGCGGGTGCCGGGTCCTGACGACCAACAAGGCTCCGATGACCGAGGTGGGAGGGACCGCCGCCTTTTACCTGGACGATCCCACGGACGCGCAGGCCGGCGCGGTCGCGCTGGAGAGAATCTTAAGTCAGGATGAAGCGGCGCGGGCCGAGTCGGTGCGGGCCGGAATCGAGAATGCGGCGCGCTTTTCCACGAGCCGCATGGTCGGCGAATATCTGGCCATTTACCGCGAGGTGCTCGGGACATGAATCGCCCGATCCTCCATGTCCTGCACTCGCTCAATCCCGCGACCGGCGGGCCTGGGGAAGTGGTGCGTCAACTTTGCCGGGCGCACGCGGCTCTGGGCGTGACTTCGGAGGTCGTCACGCTCGACGCTCCCGAAGCGTTCTGGCTGGCGGATTGGCCGGTCCCGGTGATTGCTTTCCGCGGGCGCGGCGGTTACGGCTGGACGCCGACCTTGGGACCATGGCTGCGGTCCCAGGCGGAACGGTTTGCGGAGGTCTTTGTCCATGGGCTCTGGCAATGGCAGGGCGCAGGGACCCGGCGAGCCTTGCAGGGAACCGGCACGCCGTATGCCGTGTTCCCTCATGGGATGCTCGATCCTTGGTTTCGTGAGGCCTTCCCGTGGCGGCACGCGCGCAAAGTCGGCTACTGGAAGCTCCTGGAAAGCCGCGTGATCCGGGATGCGGACCGCGTGATTTTTACGAGCGAGGAAGAGCGGCAGCGAGGTCGCGATACCTTTTCCCCCTGGAGGGCGCGAGGCGAAGCGGTGCTTCCGTTGGGGACGACGCGACCGCCTCGGGACGCGGAGGCATTGCGGGACCTTTTCTTCGCCCGGTTTCCCGCCTTGCGCGGCCAGCGGTTGCTGCTTTTCCTGGGCCGCCTGCATGAGAAAAAGGGGTGTGATTTGCTGGTCGAAGCCTTTCGCCGCGTGGCGCCGCCTCTGCATCTCGTTCTGGCCGGACCGTGCGCGAATGCACGCTATGAAACCGAACTGCGGGCGCGGGCGAGGGGACTGCCCGTCACGTTTACGGGGCCGCTGTATGGCGATGAGAAGTGGGCGGCTTTGGCGGCGGCAGAGGTTTTTGCGTTGCCTTCGCACCAGGAGAATTTCGGCATGGCCGTGGCTGAAGCGCTGGCCAGCGAACTGCCGGTGCTCCTGTCTCAACGGGTGAATATCTGGCGTGAAATCGTCGAAGCCGGTGCCGGTTTTGCGGAACCGGATGATGTGGACGGGACGAGCCGGCTCCTCGAACAATGGCTGGCGGCCGATCCCGGGCCGTTCCGGCTGGCGGCTGGTCGATGCTTTGCCGCGCGGTTTGACATCCGTCGAACAGCGGAGAACCTGCTCGCGCTGATTCCCCCTCGCACCTGATGGCTTCCACCTTTTCCGTCCAGCATCGCCTCGCTCGCGCGGCTTGGAATTTGACCTGGCTGCTTCTCTGCCGCTGGACGCCGCGTCCGTTGCACGCTTGGAGGGCCTTGGTCCTGCGCGTCTGGGGAGCACGGGTCGGGGCGCGCTGTCATGTCTATCCCGCTGCGATGGTCTGGGCGCCCTGGCAATTGACTTTGGGTGATGACGCCTGCGTGGCCGATGGCGCCGAGATCTACAATGTCGCACCGGTCACCCTGGGCGCTCGCTCGGTCGTTTCGCAGGGCGCGTATCTGTGTGCGGCTTCCCACGATCATCGCCAGCCCGATTTCCCGATGATCAGCGCCCCGATTCGGCTCGGTGATCGCGCCTGGGTGGCCGCGCGCGCCATCGTGCTGCCGGGAGTGACGATTGGGGACGGCGCCGTGGTCGGTGCGGGCAGTGTGGTGACGCGCGATGTTCCCGCCGGCTGCACCGCGGCCGGCAATCCGGCGCGCGTCGTCCGCGAACGGGAGGCGACCCCATGACCAAGGTGCCGGTCAGCTTTCTCATTCCCGTCCGCAATGAAGCGGCCAATCTCCCGCGCTGCCTGGAGAGTATCGCCTGGGCGGATGAGATCTGGGTGGTCGATTCGCAGAGCACCGACGGCACGGCGGCCATTGCGGAAGCGGCCGGGGCGCGCGTCGTGCAATTCCATTTCAATGGCCGATGGCCGAAGAAACGGAACTGGGCCCTGGAAAACCTCGCCTTCCAACATGAATGGGTTTTCCTGATCGACGCAGATGAAACGCTGCCGCCGGAGGCGGCCGAAGAGTTGCGCGCCATTACCGCCGGATCGGGCGATTGCGATGCTTACCAGATCGACCGGCGCTTTTGGTTTCTCGGGCAATGGCTGAACCAC
>Ga0206804_10272_pt1 | contig 13653 bp, 6 predicted proteins | sample Alteio_BWOrgCont_62_FD_152888 | JGI IMG/M metagenome (GOLD analysis project Ga0206804, IMG submission 152888) | Enriched cells from forest soil in Barre Woods Harvard Forest LTER site, Petersham, Massachusetts, United States -... | ecosystem: Environmental > Terrestrial > Soil > Temperate forest >... | reverse complement strand
AACGATATCGGAATACTGGAGCGGCGGCTCGCTGCTCAGTTGCATCTGCGGGTCGGAAGCCTTGCCGTAGACGTAGGCGTGCACCAGGTAATCGCGGGCTTGCGAATCGGCCTGGATGTCGAGTGAAGGCTGGAAGGGAGCGTCCTTGTTGAAATAGACGAAGCCGCGGGAAATGCTCAGCGTGCTGAAGGGCAACGAGGCCTTGAATTTCTCGATGCGGACCGCGCCGTCGAGGTACGGCGCGAGCCCGGTCCCGGCAAACTTGAGATCGATGGCGGCCGCGCCGTTGGCGAGGTTGCCGCGAATGAGGAAGGGATCGTCCGGCTTGGTTTTGACGGCGACGTCGAATTTCCAGTCGCGCAGCGGAGGCTGGGGAAAAGACACCCCGGTATCGAGGCTGCGCGCGGTCTTGGGCGCCGGCTTGGCCTTGCCCGGCAGGGAGATGGGCAGGATGTCGATCTCCTTGAAGAAGCGCGAATGCGTGGGGTAAACCGTGCCGCTGACGCTGGCCCCGGCGAGCGGTCCGGCCAGCTTGATATCGGCATCGGCCCGCACGGTGATGGAATCGTTGCGCATGACGAGGACTTCGTCGGATTGCAAATGCAGGTCGAAGACCGGCTCGGTGAGTTTGGCCAGCTTGACCGTGCCGCCGAGCTTGAATTTGCCGCCGCCCAGTTCGCCCTCGAAGGTATTGAAATGCAACGTGTCCTCGCTGAAGGCGAGCTTCGCCTGAAAGGCGCCGATGACCGGGACGTTCTCGTTGTCGAGCCGCGCATTTTTAAGGTCGACCGTGGCGGAACCGCCCAGCACCGGCTTGTCAAAAGTGCCGCCGACGTGGACATCGAGCCCGGCGGTGCCTTCGATGCGACGCACCTGCGGGCTGAGCTTGGTTACTACGGCCAGGGAGGAGGGGGGAAGCTGGATCTGGATTTCGAGTGGGAGCGCCGGGTCGATTTTGGCGTTCTTGACCGTGGATTCCAGATCGAGCGGGACGTGGCCCTTGATGGTCAACGGCTGGATTTGCGGCTGGCGCACCGTGGCCGCGAGGGAGAGTTCGCTGTTGGAGTAGTGCAGGTCGAGATCGAGATCCGCCGGGTCGAGGGCCGCGACCGCCTTGGCCTTGAGTTTCCGGCCTTGGAATTTCAAGTGACCGAGCGGTTGCAGGAGCGTGCCGCCGGCTACGAGATTGGTGCTGAACGTCCCGCTGGCGGGAGAAGCCTGGCCGAAACTGCTCAGCAGTTTCTCGATGTCGAGATTGGTCGCATTGACGTTCGCGGCGATGCGCTCGTCCAGCGGGATGGGCTGTTGGGGGTGGTCCAGGTCGATGGGCAGGAAGATGTAGCCGGTCAGCACGGTCAGATTGCCTTGGGAGAGGTCGATGTCCTTGAGCCGCAGCTTGCCTTCCTTCATTTCGAGGTTGCCGCTGAAACTCGTGGGGCCGGTGACAAACTTCAGATCGGTCGATTGGGCGAAGCCCGGTCCGTAGAGGCCGCCGATCTTGATTTCCGTGAGGTCGATCTTGTCGAACCGGCCTTTGGTCACGGCCAGGTTGAGCTGGCCGCTTTGGTCCAGGCTGGGCGCGAGCGGCGGTCGAATCGTAGCTTTTTCGCCTTTGCCGGACCAGTCGAGGTGCACCGCGCCGGTCAGGGCTTTATCCATCCCGAAGACCAGGAGCAGGGGACGCAGCGCGGCGAGGTTCTTGATGTCGAATTGCAAGGCGCCTTCGTAGGGAAAAGGAGCCCGCAGGTCGCTTTGCCCGGTGATGGCGATCTGGTCGGTCGGAGTCAGTTGCAGTTCCAACTTCTCCACGGTGGCCACGCTGTCCTGGATCTGGACGAGCGCGGCCAGTGGCCCGGTCTTGAAATCGCCCAGTTGGAAATCACCTCCGTCGAGCTGCACGCGGCCATTGAGCAGACCCTTTTCCGTCTTCACCTGGCCTTCCCCGGCTAGATGTCCGGACACGGGATGGTTGCTCACCTGGATGCCGAAGTCTTCGAGCTTGGGCAGGGCGATGGAAAACTGCGCGTCCACCGGCGCCATCGCGGCGTCTTTGAGATCCGGCGGAATCTGGTAGGTCGCCTTGGCGGTGATGGAATTCTCCGCGCGATGCACTTCGACTTTGTTCAACGCGACGCGTCCGTTGCGCGTCTCGATATCGAGTTGGACCGAGTCGATGTTGAAATCCTGGACGCGCAGCATGGTGACCTCTGCGGTCAGATGGCCGCTCAGGTCCTCGAAGGGAGTCGCGGGCGCCGGGGTGAGGCGGTCGTCGGCGGTGAGGTGAAGCTGCGCCATCTCCACGTGCAGCGTTTTGTTCGTGATCGCCTTCGCCGCGAGCGTGAGGTCCGCCGTGACCCGGCCCTGATGCATCTTGATCGGGCCGCCGCCGCCGAGGCTACCGCTCAAGGGATCGGGCAGCATGCCGGTCAAGGCGGGCAGATCGGGCGCGTTGATTTTCAAGGTCGCGTCCACTTCGCTTAGCGGGAAATCATTCACCGAAGCGGGCAGACCGACGGTGGCGGTGAGCTGGACGTCATTTTTGCCGGCGGTGATATTGACGCTGGTGATCTTCGCCTGGCCGTTGTCGAACAACGCCGCGAGTTCTGCGCCGTCGATCTTGGTTGGGCCGGCCGCGAGCGCGGCGACGCGGGCCTCGAGATGGCCTTTCCAGGTGCGCGGCATTTCCGGCTCGCCGGTGAAAAGGAGATTGAGCGTGGTGAGTTTGGCCACGGGCGGCTGGGGCGCGCCGAAGTATTTGGCGGCGGCATCGAGAGCCACCTCGGAGGCCTCAATCTGCAATTTGGTATCGTAGCTTTTGGCGAGGTTCTGCCCTTTTTTGTCGAGCTGGCTGCCGCTGAGGGCAAAGTGGAGCGAACCGCCGAAGAGTCGCGCTTTCACATCGACACTGCCCTTGTGCTGGGCGCGTTGTGACGCGTCGAAGTTGATTTCCTCCAGGACCAGTTCCGGCGCGAGGATCAGGTGCTTGATGAAGAAATTGCGCTGGGCGTAGCTGGTTTCGGCCTGGATGTTTTCCCACAGAGGCACGCCGGGTATTTCGAGCCGGGAGACACGTAAGTAGCCTACGGCCTGCGGATCCAGAAACAGATGGAAGCCTTTGACCACGGTGATGTTGTTCTCCGCGCGCACCGTGATATTGAAATTCTCGATGCGCACGCGGTCGGCGTAGGCGGCGGGCTGGCCGAGCAGGTTGTTCAGATCCTGGGCGAGCGAGACCTTTTGCTGTTTTTCCCCTTCGCTCTTGCTCGGCAGTGCGACGAAATCGAGATCGGCATTCGTGACCTCGTAGCTGCGGAGAAACTCGCCGATCCCGTGCCGGATGAGCATGGGAATGCTGTAGTCGAGCCGCACGCGCTCGATATCGATCTTCCGGACGGGGCTGGGGCCGGCGCCTGTCGGGACGGCGTGCACGCCTTCCACGATCAAGTTGGTGAAGATGGTGCCGCCGAAGTGCACATCGAGTTTGAGGTTCTGTTTGGCCGCGACCTTGATCAGGATCAGACGGACACCGGTGTGAAAGAGCGGCCGATGAAATACCGCCACAATGAGGAGGAGCAGCCCCAGCCAGCGCAGGGTGCGCCGGAACCAGCCGCGCTTGGGCGGTGGAGTGGTGGACGGCTTCTCGGGTTCCGGCATTGGCGGCTAGGCTACCAGTCCATTCGCATGCTGCAAGACACCCGGAGGTTGGCAGATACGAAAATTTCCATCTAGAGTCCGCGCCGATGACCGCTTTCCAACGATTCCTCCGCCGCTCCGGCCCGCCGTTTCGGCTCTGGCTGGTGCAAAGGGGGGCCATCGTGTGGCGGGCGATCGTGAAATATGACGAGACCGACGGCGAGCAGCGCGCGGCTTCTTTCGCTTATTATGCCTTTTTTGCGATGTTCCCGCTCTGCGTGCTCCTGATCACGATCGGCACGAGCTACTTCGGCAGCCAGGCGGTGGCCTCGGCGAAAATCATCGACTACGTCTCCAACTATCTGCCGCTGGACCGGCAGGACTCCGACATCATCACCGGCACGATCCAGGGCGTGGTTCGATCGAGAAAGAGTGCGGGCTTCATCGCCTTCGGGGTGCTGGCCTGGACCGCGCTGAAGTTTTTTCAAGCCCTGGTCCAGGGTGTGAACCGGGCCTGGGGCACCAAGCAGTACCAATGGTGGCGCCTGCCAATCAAAAACGTCTTCATGACCGCCATTCTGGCCAGCGCCTTGTTGGTCGGCATTGTGGTTCCGACCGTCCTGACCAAGATCGAGGATTACTACTTCATCCACTCGCGGAAGGTCGGCCTCGACTTTGGATTCTTCTGGTATCTCTTTTTGTATGCCAAACAGGCCGTCCCCATTCTCGTGCTGTTTTACGGGATGAGCATGTTTTACAAGTTTGCCCCACGACGTCGGACGCTGTTCAAGGAAGTTTGGTCGGCGGCGCTCTTCGTCACGGTGACCCAAGGCGTGTTGCAGCACTTTTTCATCCTCTACACGCGCAACATCGGGCATTTTAACGCGATCTACGGGACGCTCGGGAGCGTCATTGCCTTGCTGCTCTGGATCTATCTGAGCGGCTCGACGATTATTCTCGGCGGGTGTCTGGCCGCGGCGAAGTACGAAATTGAGATGAGTTTGACCGACCAGGCCGAGTCGAATCACCCGCGGGATTAGAGGGTGAACGCAGATTCAAAAGGCGGGGATCCGAATGCCTTCGCCATTCTCTTTCGATCGGAGTCGGGTCACTTCTTCGGGGCCAGATACTTTCCGGGTGAGATGGAGTCCCGGTTCAGGGTCCGGAGATCGGTGGTGAGTTTGCCGGTCTTCAGGTCGTACACGCAGCGCCAGCTCTGAATCCAGATGGGTTCACCGGTGCGTCCCTTGGCGATGCGCAGGAGCAAGGCTTTCGAGTCTTCGCCCCAAATCTCTGACTCCACAATACAGTCGCCCTCGCCGATCATGTGCTCACGGATGCTGGCGGGGTATTTGTTGTAGCGGACAAAGAAGTCGATCGCCCTGGCGCGGATCCGGGCGGTTTTGACTTCGGCGAACTTCAATCCCGATTGGTGCTTGAACAAGCGCGGCGCACACTGACCGCGAAAGGGCCGGTCGTTGACGATGAACCATTGGCCATCGGGCGAGAGCTCCGCTGTCGCGGCCCGGTCATAGGCAAAGAACAGTTCTTTCCGTGACGGATCGGCGAGTGAACTCAGGACGATCTTGAAGGCAGGACTGTCATCCGTCCTGCGGCGGTACACTTCCGTGACGATGTCGATGTGGGGTCCGCCGAAGAACTCGGCATCCGCGTCGGGTTCGACTTTTGAAACCAATTCATAGTCCGGCCCAGGCTCGGCGGCAAAGCACGAGACTGTGGTGAAAATGGCGAGCAGGAAAAGGTGCAGTTTGGCTATAGCGGACAAAAGCCTAACGAAAAGCGGATAAGAGGGGTGGTCGACGTGCATGGAAAGAGCGGGGAGATGGTGGGCCCTATCAAGACTGGGGCTTCGGTAGGCGGCTGCGAAGTGACAGAGGTCAAGACGGCGCGGGGTTGGGGTGGCAGTTGGATTTGGTCCTGGGTTTCCACTCAATGGGATACGCAGAATCCGGTCGGATTCTTTCAGCGATGTTGGCACACTATTTAAACTGCTCTGGTGGGTACGGGAGGATTTGTCTGGCGGTCTTTCCCGCCGTCGGGGTTGCCAAATCGCCTGGCAGACGCCATTCAATGCCGCGTGTTCGTTCGTCCCTCTCCATCCGTGGCTGATTTTTCCTTGTGAGCGACGAGGCTTCTCCCGTCCGACCGCGGCGCAAACTGGACTTTGGTGAAATCATCACTCTCCTGGCCTACATCCGCCCGTGGCGGGGGCGGTTTGCCCTGGCCATCGTTGCGGTCATGGTTTCCATGGGCTTCGGGCTGCTCTTTCCGCTCCTCGTCGGGCACTTGATCGATGCGGCGCTGCCCACGGCGGCGGGGACGCATTTGAATCGCTGGCAACCGGGGATCAATGCGGTCGCGCTGCTCCTCGCGGGCACGCTGGCCATTCAGTCGGTGCTAACGTTTTTCTATTCCTACACGTTCAACTTCGTCGGCGAGAACGCCGTGGTCCGTCTGCGGCAGCGGCTCTATGGGACGCTGCTCCGCCTGCCGATGAAATTCTTTGGCGAGCATCGCGTGGGGGAGTTGACCAGCCGTCTCTCCAGCGACCTGACCCTGCTCAGCGAGACGCTCGCGGGCACCGTGCCGCAATTTTTGCGACAGATGATGATGCTCTTCGGCGGCGTCGTGGCCATCGTGACGATCTCGCCGCGGCTCTCGTTGGTCATGGTTTCGACGTTTCCCGTGCTCATGCTGGTCGCGGTCTTTCTCGGGCGCAAGGTGCGGCGGATTTCGCGCGAGGCGCAGGACCGGCTGGCCGAGAGCGCGACGATCGTCGAGGAGACGTTGCAGGGCATCGCCAACGTGAAGGCGTTCGCCAATGAAGCGTTTGAAGGGCAGCGTTACGGCGCCGGCTTGCATGCCTATCTCGACGTGACCTTGCGCGGGGTTCGACGGCGCGCGGGGCTGGTGGCCTTCATCATTCTCGGCATCTTCGGATCGATCACGCTGGTCATGTGGTACGGCGCGACGCTCATGCAGGCCGGCAAGCTTTCCCACGGACAGCTCACGACTTTTACTCTCTACACGCTGTTTGTCGGCGGAGCGGTCTCCTCCTTTGCCGAGGTTTTCAGCCAGCTCCAGCGGACCCTCGGAGCGCAGGAACGGGTGCGCGAGCTTTTGCGCGAGACGGGGGAGTCCGAAGAGATGAGCGAGGGGCCCCACGACGAACCGTCAGCCGCGGCGCGTTTCCGGGGCGATGTGGAATTTAGCGGGGTGCATTTTGCTTATCCATCGCGTTCGGATTTGCCCGTCTTGCGCGATCTTTCGCTTACGGCGCGCGCTGGGGAAAAGATCGCCCTGGTGGGGCCGAGCGGTGCGGGAAAATCGACCATCGTCTCACTGCTCCTCCGCTTCTACGAACCGGATGCGGGCTGCCTCCGGCTCGACGGCCTGGATGCGCGGACACTCCCGTTCGCGGCGGTCCGTGGGAACATGGCGATCGTGCCGCAGGAGGTGCTGCTCTTTGGCGGAAGCATCCGGGAGAACATCGCCTACGGCCGGCCGAACGCGACCGAAGAGGAAGTGCTCGCCGCCTCACATCGGGCGCATTGCCACGAATTCATCAGCCGCTTTCCGGAGGGCTACGGAACGCTGGTCGGAGAACGAGGCGTGAAGCTCAGCGGAGGACAGCGCCAGCGGATCGCCATTGCCCGCGCGCTGCTCAAGGACCCGGCCATCCTGATTCTCGATGAAGCGACGAGTTCATTGGATAGCGAGAGCGAGGCGCTCATTCAGGAAGCGCTTGCTGAACTGCTCATCGGGCGCACCTCATTCATCATCGCGCACCGGTTGAGCACGGTGCGGCAATGCGACCGCATCTGCGTGGTGGAGCAGGGGACGATTGTGGAAAGCGGGACGCACGCCGAGTTGATGGAACATGCGGACGGAGTCTACCGGCGCTTGGCGGAGAGGCAGTTTTGGGAAGGGGGCAGAACTGCCAACAGCCCCCCTCCCACAGCCAGCGTCCCGTGAATTCCGACCCGCGAGCATGACAATCCCGCTCCGACCGGCTATCCCGGCTTCATGCGTTTCCCCCTCCTCGCTCTGATTCTCCTTACGGACGTCCCGTTTGCTCAGGCCGATCCGGCGCCGGTGACCGCCGAGAGTCTCGGTTATCGACTGGCTTGGGCGGATGAATTCAACGGCTCGGCGCTCGATACCACCAAGTGGCAGACGAACTACGCGCCCAAGGTCCATCCGCTCGGGACGAATGGAGAACTCCAGTCTTACGCCCCGGAGAATGCGACGGTGCACGACGGCAAGCTCTGGCTGCGGGCGGAACGGCTGACGCGCGAAGGGCTGCCGTTTACCTCGGGGATGGTCTCGTCGCACGACAAATTTTCCCAGCGCTACGGTTGGTTTGAGATCCGGGTCAAGCTGCCGCAGGGGAAGGGGTTCTGGCCGGCGTTTTGGTTGCTGCCGGAAAGCCGGAAATGGCCGCCCGAGATCGACATCATGGAGCACAAGGGCAGCCTGGTGAATCACGTCTGGCTCACGGTGCATCGTCCGCAGCCGAACACCTGGCGGCCGAAATCGGATGGCGTGGAGTGGACCGGGCCCGATTTCACGGCGGCCGATCACATCTTCGCCGTGGACTGGAGGGCGGATCGCGTGGTCTGGTACGTCGACGGGATCGAACGGCATCGCTGGCAGGGCGATGCGGATTTTGGGCCGATGTATGTTCTGCTCAACCTCGCCGTGGGCGGGCAGTGGGACGGTAAACCCGATGCCCAGACGCCGTTTCCGGCGGCGATGGAAATTGACTATGTGCGGGTCTATCGGTTGCCGGAAGGTGCGACGACGCATTGAGCGCAAAATCCAGGTAGTCACCGTAATTTCGCGTAATCCCTTCGGATTCCTTCGCTTGCTCCTATAGACTCCTATAGATTGTCGGTTGAATTTCGCCTCGTTTCACTCTCTATTCACCACCCACCGCTTCGCCTGCATGATGAAGCAATCGGTGGGCCTATGGGCGAAACCGCTTCCCACTCCAGACCGTTGTCCGCGTATCTCGCGGGTGGCCTCGTGCTGGCGTTGCTCGCGGCGGGCACGGTGTTCCTGCTGAAGACCGAGGCTGGCCAACGCGCCCTGCGATGGGCGCATTTGGGTAAAGGCGGGGCCGCCGGCCACGTCTCGCCGGCGGGTGGGCCTGGGGTGGACTTCGCCCGCGATGTTCAGCCGGTGCTCAATGAGAATTGCGTGAAATGTCACGGACCCGAGAAGCAGAAGGGCGGGCTGCGTTTCGACTCGCGAGACGCGGCGCTCAAGCCAGGGGATTCGGGCGAGATGGCCATTGTGCCCGGTGACGAGGCGAAGAGTGGGTTGCTCCACCGGATCGTGTCGCATGATAAGGACGAGCAGATGCCTCCCAAGGGTGAGCGTCTTCCGCCGGCATCGGTAGCGATCCTGAAACGTTGGATCGCGGAAGGGGCTCCCTGGTCCGACGCGGCGGAAGCCGCGGCTGCGGTGGTCCAGGAGAGAAGCAAACACTGGTCTTTTCAGCCGCTGGCCCGGGTCGCGCTGCCCACCGTCAGGCAGAAGGCTTGGACGGTAACTCCGATTGACCGCCTGATCCTCGCCGCGCAGGAAGCCCAAGGGTTGCACCCGAATCCCGAAGCGCCGCGCAGCACGTTGATTCGCCGGCTTTATTTCGACGTGCTCGGGTTGCCGCCTACGCCGGAGGACGTGAACGCTTTCGAACGTGATCCCTCGCCGGCCGCTTACGAACACCTTGTGGACCGGTTGCTGGCCGATCCGCACTATGGTGAACGCTGGGGTCGTCACTGGCTGGATGCGGCGCGCTACGCGGACAGCAATGGCTATGAAGAGGATCGTGCGCGGGGCAATGCCTACACCTATCGGGATTTCGTCATTCGCGCTTTTGACTCCGATCTGCCCTATGATCGCTTTATTCAGTGGCAGATCGCGGGCGACTTGCTGGAACCAAAAAACTCCGAGGCCATCGCGGCCACCGGCTTTATCGCCGCGGCGCCGAATGTTCGCCCGGAATTCACCAATTTCCGCAAAAAGGATCGTTGCGACGAGTTGGACAATGTCGTCTCGACGATGGGCAGTGCGGTCCTCGGCCTGACGATTGGTTGCGCCCGCTGCCATGACCACAAGTTCGATCCCATCCCGACCGCGGACTACTATCGGCTGACGGCCTATTTCACGGGCACGGAGCGCGTGCAAAGTCCCGTGGATCAAAGCCAGGGCAAGTCCTACGAGAAGGCCATGGCGGCCTTCGACGAAAAGGGCTTGCTCAAGATGAAGAAGGAGGAAAAGGAATGGCGCGATGAAAAACGGGAAGTGGCGCGGCAGGCGAAGATCGAAACGCTGCCGATCACGGGCGCGGAGAAAGCCCTGATGCGGGCGCCCAAGGACGAGAAGAACATTTCGCAGGCGGAGTTGTTGAGCCAGTTTAATCAGGCCCTGACGATCGACGATGCGGCCCTGCATCAGACTCTGGGCAAGGAAGATCTCAAGAAGTGGGCGGCGTTCATCAATGCGGAGGTTGCCTTCGAGGCGAAGAAACCGCGTCCCATTCCGCGCATGCTCGCGATCCACGAAGGACCGCCCAAGAAGGCTTATCTCCTGGTGCGCGGCAATCCGGAACAGGAAGGCGCGGAGGTGAAGCCGGCGGTGCTCTCGCTCTTTCCGCCGCCGCCGCGGTGGCCTGTCATCGAACGATTCTTTCCAACGAAAACGACCCGCGCGGAACTGGCCGAGTGGCTCACGGATGTGGACCACGGCGCGGGCGCGCTGACCGCGCGAGTGGCGGTCAACCGGCTCTGGCAGCATCACTTTGGGCGGGGGATCGTGGATACGCCGGGCGATTTCGGTCTGCGCGGGGATGCGCCCTCCAACCCCCAATTGCTCGACTGGCTCGCGACGGAACTGATCCGCGGCGGCTGGCGGATGAAGCCGCTGCACAAGATGATCCTGATGAGCGCGGTCTATCGGCAGGACATTCAGTCCGATACCGTGCGGGCGGCCATTGACCCGGCCAACCGGCTCTGGTGGCGACGCGAACCGCAGCGGATGGAAGCGGAGGCGCTGCGCGATTCCATCCTGGCTGTGAGCGGAAATCTTAACCCGGCGTTTTTCGGGCCGGCGGTCAAGCCGCGCATGAATCCCGAGTCCATCTCCGTGACCAACCGGGTGAAGAACTATGACGAATGGCCGGCCGATGTCACGGACGGTCCGGCGACCTGGCGGCGGAGCGTCTACATTTTCGTCAAGCGCTCGAACCTCTTCCCTTTTCTCCAGACCTTCGATGCGTCGGACGCGATTGGGAGTTGCACGCGCCGGAATCCGACGACCGTCGCCCCGCAGGCGCTGGCCCTGCTGAATGATCCCTTTGTGCGCGAGCAGGCGCGAGATTTTGCCCAGCGCCTGATCGGGTTGGACTCCACGGAAGCCCGCGTGCGGGCCGCCTTCCGCATCGCTCTGGGCAGAGAAGCGAGTCCGGACGAGGTGGAAAGCTCCGCGCGGTACATTCGCGAGGCGCGGAGGGAATGTCGGGAGCGGGAGGAGCCCGCAGAGGCCAAGACCGAATCGTTGGCCGACTTTTGCCAGGGGTTGATGGCGCTGAACGAGTTTTGCTATATCGATTAAATCGCCCTCATGAACACCAGCGATCCATTTTACCACTCGGGTCAGCCGCATGCCTGCGGCGGATACACGAACCGGCGGCAATTCCTGCAAAAGGCCGGGGCCGGGTTTGGTGCGGTAGCGCTGGCGGCGATGCTCGATCAGCTCGGGCTGACCAAAGCGGGGGCGGGGATCACGGCGGCCGGCGCCAACCCGATGTTGCCCAAGCCGCCGCACTTTGCTCCGCGGGCCAGGGCCGTCATCTTGTGCTTTATGAATGGTGGCCCGAGCGCCATGGATCTCTTTGACCCGAAACCGGAACTCGACCGGTGCGATGGCATGAAAATGGACAAGGGGCCGCTCGTCACCTTCAGCAAGAAAGTGGGGCCGCTGATGAAATCGCCGTTTCGCTTCGAGCGTTATGGAGTTTGCGGCCAGCCGGTTTCCGAGCTGTATCCGAACGTGGCCCGGCACGTGGATGACCTGGCCTTCATTAAGTCCTGCCATGTGGAAACCAACGTGCACGACCAGGCGCTCTTCCAGGCGAATACCGGAATGACCCGGCTCGGTTATCCGAGCGCGGGATCATGGCTGACCTATGGCCTCGGCAGCGAAAACCAAAATCTGCCCGGGTTTATCGTCATGCACGATCCGCGGGGTATGCCGGTGGGCGGCCCGCCGTTGTGGTCCTCGGGTTTTTTGCCCAATGCCTATCAAGGGACGATTTTCAATGAGGGAGCGAGCCCCATCATGGATCTACAGCGCCCGGCGCAAATGAGCGAAACGGCCCAGCGCCGGCAGCTCGATTTCATCGGCGAGATGAACGCGCGGCACCAGGCTCAGCATCCGGCGGAAGCGGATCTGCTCGGCCGGATCTCGAGCTTCGAACTGGCCTACCGGATGCAGACGGCCGCGCCGGATGCAGTGGATCTGTCCCAGGAATCCGCCGCGGTGAAACGGCTCTATGGTCTGGATCGCCGGGAATCGCGGACCTACGGCGCGCAGTTGCTGATGGCGCGCCGGTTGGTCGAGCGCGGTGTGCGCTTTGTCCAGGCCTACAACGGCGGCGCCCCGGAGGATTGGGATGCGCATGAGAATGTCGCCTTGAACCATCGCAAGCGCTGCCTGGAAACCGACATACCCATCGCCGGCCTGCTCACGGACCTCAAGCAGCGCGGGTTGCTGGACTCCACGCTGGTCATCTGGGGCGGCGAGTTCGGGCGTCTGCCGATCACGGAAACCAATGGCGGGCGGGATCACAATCCCTATGGCTACCTGCTCTGGATGGCGGGCGGCGGGATCAAGGGCGGAACGAGTATCGGGGCGACGGATGAAGTCGGCTACCGGGCCGCGGAGGATCCGGTTTCGATCCACGACGTGCATGCCACCATCCTGGCCTTGTTCGGACTGGACCACACCAAACTGACCTATTCCCACGACGGTCGCGAATTCCGTCTGACCGACGTCTCGGGAGAAGTGATCCGCCGGATTATCGCCTGAGGTTCGGGTTCCACAGGGTATCGTGATCCCTTCATTTTCCAGCAACCAGTCGTCCCGGATCGCCCGGCTTTCGGCGGAAGTCGCCACGCGGCCGGGCGGCGTCGGGCCGGCGGTGGTGGCGGACCGATGGCTTCGCCGGGTGCGGCTTTCCCTGGCGGTCAAGCCGCACCTCACCGCACTCCTCGTGATCGCCGGGTTGTTTGCCGTCACCGTCGCGGTGCTCGCGTTTTTCGTGGACCGCATCGAGGCGCGGTACGTGCACGCGGTCCTCGCTGCCGACAAAGGATTTCACTCCTTGCGCAGCCTGGCGCTGGAACGCGTCGCGCTGCGGCAGACCGACCTGCTGCCGCTCTACGGCAGTTCGGAATTAGTCAAACCGGTGCCGGACCGGGCGACGCTCTTCTTTCGCAACTACCCCACGGGCTTCAGCATCTTTCCCGTCGGGAAGGCGGGCACTTATCCGCTCATCATGCTCCAGCATATCGCGAGCATGGGCCCGGAGTTGCGCGGTAGGAAAGTGGCCATTTCGCTCTCCTCGGGCTGGTTTCGCGAGGACGAGTTGATCGGCGATCAATATCGCGGGAGCTTCCTGTTGCCCACGGCGCGGGAGTTTCTCTTCAGCACCAATATCAGTTTCAGTCTCCGGCGGGCGGCGGCGCGACGTTTCCTGCATTTTCCGGATACTCTGGCCCACGATCCCGTGGCCAACTTCGCCGCCCATCGGCTGGTCTCCGGCTCGCGGTTGAGCCGGTATGGCTACTGGTGCGCGTGGCCGCTCGGGCGGCTGCAAATCCTGGTCGGGCGATGCCAGGATCATTTTGAGGTATTGAAGGCGGCGTGGCGACCGGCCATGCGGCATGTGGCGGTGTCCCGAATCCCCAAGGAACTGGACTGGCCGAAACT
>Ga0206804_10271_pt1 | contig 13661 bp, 11 predicted proteins | sample Alteio_BWOrgCont_62_FD_152888 | JGI IMG/M metagenome (GOLD analysis project Ga0206804, IMG submission 152888) | Enriched cells from forest soil in Barre Woods Harvard Forest LTER site, Petersham, Massachusetts, United States -... | ecosystem: Environmental > Terrestrial > Soil > Temperate forest >... | reverse complement strand
TCAGTCCGCGCCGCGTGGCCTGGCTTTCGGTGGCCGCGTTTAGCGCGCTTTTGCTCACGCTGGGGGGTCTCAATTTCATCGCGCAGAAAGGGACGCTGTAGCCATGGAGATTCTCTGCCTTGGACTCAGCCATCACACCGCGCGTCAGGATTTGCGGGAAAAGTTTGCCATTCGCGAGAGCGAAGCCACCGCTGTGGCGACGCAGCTTTTGGCCGCGCCGGGAGTGAGCGAAGCGGTCGTGCTCTCGACGTGCAATCGCGTGGAGTTTTACGTCGCGGCGGAGCAGACGGCGCAGGGTTTTGCGGCGGTGAATGAATTCCTGACAGCCCGCCTGGCCGAGGCGCCTGGTGAAGCCTTCTTTCAACACCCCACGGCGGCAGCGATCCGGCACCTGTTTCGTGTGGTCAGCGGGCTGGACTCGATGGTCCTGGGTGAGACGGAAATCCTCGGTCAGGTAAAGAAAGCCTACGCGGCGGCGAGCGAGGGCAAGACCACCGCGAAACACCTGAATAAGCTCTTCCAGCGCGCTTTCAATGTGGCCAAGGACGTGCGGACGAATACCAATATCACCCGCGGCTCCGTGAGCGTGGGTTCGGCAGCGGTGGAACTGGTGGAGCGGACTTTTGGTCGGCTCTCGAACTGCCAAGTGATGATTCTTGGAGCGGGCGAGACCGCTGAATTGACCGCCGGGGCGTTGTGCGCGCGCGGAGTGCGCTCGATTTTTGTCGCGAACCGTTCTTACGAGCGCGCTGTGGCGCTGGCGGAAAAGATGAACGGGAAAGCGTTCCATTTCGACGACTGGCCACGCGAGTTTCACGAAGTGGACATCCTCATCGGCTCGACGTCCGCACCGCACCATGTCGTGACCGCGGCCCAGCTCGCGCCGCTCCTGCGGATGCGGCCGGATCGCCCGCTCTTTTGCATCGACCTCGCGGTACCTCGCGACATCGAGCCCGCGGTGAACGATCTCGACGGCGTCTACCTTTACGACATCGACGCTTTGCAAAAAATCGCTGAGAAATCGAAAAGCGACCGCCGTCAGGAATTGGCGGTTTGCGAGACGATGATCGAGCGGCATGCGGTCGAATTTGGCGAGTGGCTGGCTGGCGGCTGGTCGCAGGCTGGCGTGCGGTATTCCACGGCGGTTTCGGGAGGACAGACTTGAAGTCGATCATCCTCGGAACCCGCGGTTCGGCACTCGCCCTCGCGCAGGTGGAATTGACCGCGCAGGCCCTGGCCGCGGCCCGGCCCGGTCTGGTGGTGGAGCGAAAGGTATTCGTCACGCGGGGCGATCAAAAGCTCGACCTGAGTCTGATCCGCGCCAATGAGGCCGGGGGCAAAGGGCTCTTCACCAAGGAACTGGAAGACGCGTTGCTCAGTGGGGCGATCGATGTGGCTGTTCATAGTCTGAAGGATTTGCCGGGCCAGAACCCGCCGGGACTCGAGGTCACGGCGGTCCTGGAACGTGCGCCCACGGCGGATGTGTTGATCACCAAGTCGCCCCAGTCTCTCCGGGACTTGCCGCAGGGGGCGATCCTCGGCACGAGTAGCGTTCGGCGCGCCCGGCAGTTGCAATGGCTGCGGCCCGACGTGCGGATTGAGGAGTGGCGTGGCAATGTCCAGACGCGCCTGCGCAAACTGACCGAGCGAACCGAGGTCACCGGCATCATTCTCGCGCAGGCCGGACTGGAACGGCTGGGGCACGACCTGCGCGGAGGCGCGCTGGAGACGGAGCAGGGCAGGTTTTGCGTGGCTTCCCTCGAAGAAGATCTCCTGCCGGCGATCGGTCAGGGGGCGATCGCCTTGCAAAGCCGCGCGGACCGTTTGGAAGTCACCGCGGTATTGCAACAGATTGACCATCCGCCGACGCATCTGGCGATCCGGACGGAACGTGAATTGCAGCGCCTGCTGGCCGGCGACTGCGCCTTGCCGGTCGGTGTCCGTACCCGCCTTTCCGCCGGTCGCATCGCCATGAAGGCGATCCTTTTTGGCGCGCCGGAAGCGCCGCCGAAACTCGCCGAGGCCGAAGGCGAAACGCCGGAAGCCGTCGCGGCCGCCGTGTTTGCGGGATTGATTTGACTGGGGCGTACCCGCTGCAGCTTTCAAGCAGGAAAATAACGCTCGTTACGGCCTCATTTTCTTACTCTTGTTCTTTTTCATTTTCCACATCGGTCAGCGCGGAAAAGAAAATGAAAACGAACAAGAGTAAGAAAAAGAACGGCGACAAACCGAAGCGAGGCTGGCACGCTTTGCACCCATGAAGACGCTCGGCTATCTCCTCGTTCTGGCGCCGGTGGTTTTGCTTCCGGCGTGTGCGACCATCACCACGAAAAGGGACTTCGATGCCGTGGCGAAATTTGGGGAATACAAAACCTACGCGTGGGCTCCCGAGCCAAATACCCAAACGCTGGCGACACCCGCTGTCGACCAGGCCATTCGCGACGCGGTGGACAAGGACCTGGCGGCCCGTGGTTTCACCAAGGCCCCGGGCAACGCCCCGGACTTCTACGCCGTCTACCATCTCACTTCGGTGCAGAAGACCGATGTGCGCCATTATACCGACTGGGGGTTTGGCACGGCTTATCGGGCGGGCTACGGCTATTACCTGGGCTGGCCGGTGAAGACCAAGACGGATGTAGCGGTGGATCAGAATCCGTTCGGGGCGTTGATTCTCGATTTTGTGGAGGTCCGCCGACAGCAACTGGTCTGGCGCGGTGTGGCCTCGGCGGCCTTTCTGGCGAGTAACCCCGACGGCAACACCGCCCGGTCGACCGAGGCCGTCCACGCCTTGCTGGCCAAGTTCCCGCCGGAGGCGATTCCGCCGAAGCCGTAGGACAGAGGAAAACCTTGGCGGATAGGTGGACCGGCCTTAGTTTGCCCGCCCTTTTATGAAACCCGCCAAAGCCCAAGCCGAAGGAATTTGTTATCTCGCTGGTGCGGGACCCGGAGACCTGGGCCTGGTGACGTTGAAAGTGAAAGAGGTCGTCCAGGCCGCCGAGGTCATCGTCTACGACTACCTGAGCAATCCCGAGATTCTCGCCTGGGCCCCGGCCGGTGTGGAGATCATCTATGCGGGCAAGAAAGCCGGTCAGCATACCTTGAAGCAGGAGGAAATTGACGCCCTGCTGGTTGAGAAGACGCGCGCCGGCAAACGCGTGGTGCGTTTGAAGGGTGGCGATCCGTTTTTGTTTGGGCGCGGCGGGGAGGAGGCGGAAGCGCTGGCCGCGGCGGGGCTGCGGTTTGAGATCATTCCCGGCGTGACCTCGGCCATCGCCGCACCGGCCTATGCGGGCATTCCGGTGACCCATCGCGATTTCGCGGCGCAACTGACGATTTTTACCGGTCATGAAGATCCCGCGAAGACCGAAAGCTCGTTGGATTTCCGCCAGTTGGCGACTGCGCCCGGTTCGAAAATCATGCTCATGGGCGTGGAGCGCATCGGTGTGATCACGGGGCGGTTCATCGAGAATGGCGCCGCGCCGCAGACCCCGGTGGCCCTGGTGCGCTGGGGGACCACGGGCCGGCAGCAAACCTTGCGGGGGACGCTCGCGGATATTGCCAAGAAGGTCGAGGACGTCGGTTTCAAAGCTCCGGCCGTGGCGGTGATCGGGGATGTCGTTGGGTTGCGCGATCGCCTGAACTGGTTTGAAACACGGCCGCTTTTTGGCAAGCGCATCGTCGTGACACGCACGCGCCGGCAGGCCGGTGGATTGACCGCGGAGTTGCGGAAGCTGGGGGCGGATGTTTTTGAGTTGCCGACGATTCGCATCGAGCCGCCGAAGGAATTACTCGAGTTCGGCGAGTTGGTGCAGGATGCGCACCGCTATGACTGGCTCGTCTTCACCAGCCCGAATGGCGTGACCGCCTTCTTCGAGATGTTTTATAAGCTTTTCAGCGATGCCCGGGAAATTGGCGGAGTGCGCATTGCCGCCATTGGTCCGGCGACCGCCGCGCGGGTGCGTGACTTCCGCCTGCACGTCGATTTGCAACCCGAGGAGTTTGTGGCGGAAGGAGTGATCCGTGCCTTTCAGAAGGACGGCTCGGTCGAAAATCTGAAAATCCTGCTCGTGCGGGCCGAGCAGGCGCGGGATGTCCTGCCCAAGGAACTGGCCAGACTCGGGGCGATCGTGGACGAGGCCGTGGCCTATCGGACGGTGCCGGAAACCGACGACGTGAGTGGCGCGCAAGACCGCTTTCGGGAGGAAGGCGCCGATCTGATCACGTTCACCAGTTCCTCGACCGTTGAGAATTTCCTGGCCCTGAAGCTTCCATGGCCGTCCGGTTTGAAGACGGCGTCGATCGGCCCGATTACGTCGAAGACCATGCGGGAGAATGGTTTAAAGGTCGACGTGGAGGCTAAACAGTACGATATTCCCGGCCTGACTCAAGCCGTGCGTAAGTTCTACGGAGTGCCCGACGCGTCCGCATAATTGAGAATTTTACCTCGTTTTTCGGCCTTTCCGGGCGAACTTTGGCCCCACTCGCGCCCTACGCGACATTACGGAGCTTTGGGATTGTTAAATTAGATGCGGCAATTCTGAAAATTACAGGTCAGTTGGCGTGATTTTCGCTAAGTCTTGTTCGCGTATGCCTCAACAAGAAGAAAATCTGGACGCCGATTTCGACTCCCAGCTCCGCGGTCTGTTTCAAGAGGCGACCCAGAGTATTGAGGATCGGGATGCCGCGGCCCGGCGTGTCGAAGAAGAGAAGGAGCAGGAAATCGTCCGGCGTGTTGAGGAGCGCATGGCCGAGTCGTACGTCAAGCTGCCGACGGCACTGCGCCCCCTGGTTCAGGGACTGGAGGCCATGACCCGCGCGACGGGGGAGAATACCACGGTCCTGCAAAAGCTCGACCGGGTGAGCGACCAGGCGGTGGCTGCGAATGAGGCTCTGCCGGGTCTGATTGACGGGCTCAAGACCTTGGTCGATCAGAAGAACGGGCTGAACCAACGGATGTTCGACGCGCTCCATGAGGAACTGAAAGGCTACAAAGATGGATTTCTCCTCGAATCGGTGCACAAACCGATCATTCGCGATCTGATTTCACTCTACGACGATCTCACCACCATTCACCGGCAGATGCAGGAGGCGGTGCTCGATGCGGCCAAACTGCCCTCGTCCGTCGCGAACAAGCTGCTCGAACGGCTCAAGACCATGGACACGAATATCGAGCACAATTGCGAATTTATCATCGAAGTGCTCGCCCGGTTGGAGGTTTCGATGTTGCCCATCGGCTCGGGTAAACTGGATAAGTTGTCGCAGCGCGCGGTCGCGGTCGAGATCGCCGAGGATCCGGACGACGATGGCAACGTCGTGCGGGTCGCCAAGCGCGGCTTCTGCTTGAAAGGACGGGTGCTCCGCGCCGAGGAAGTGATTATCAAAAAGTGGAAAGAAGGCTTTCTGGTCGCGCTTGCCAACCCCCTAAACCAAAAGTAAGTGCTTTTCGCTGCAAGGTACGTATCCTGCGGACAAATTACTGGATACTGATTTTGACCACTCAACCATGAGCGCTTCCGACAACGCCCCTTCCTCCCGCAAAGCCGTCGGCATCGACTTGGGCACGACCTTTTGCGCCATTGCGCACATCGATGCCTACGGGAAACCCCAGATCATCCCCAACTCGGAGAGCGAGCGGATCACCCCATCGGTCATCCTGTTTGACGGCACCAACGCCATCGTCGGCACCCTGGCCAAGCAGAATGCGGTCGCGGAGCCGGAGAAGATTGTCGACTTTGTGAAGCGCGAGATGGGCAAGAGCAAGGCGCAGTTTCATCGCGAATTCAACGCGAAGATCTATTCCGCGGAGGAACTTTCGGCCCTGATCATCAAAAAACTCAAGAACGACGCGGAGAGATATCTTGGTGAACCGGTGACGGACGCGGTGATCACGGTGCCGGCCTATTTCAACGACGCGGAGCGCACCGCCACCTTGCACGCCGGCCAATTGGCCGGGCTCAATGTGCTTCAGGTCATCAACGAACCGACGGCCGCGGCGCTGGCCTACGGGCTCGATAAGCTGGATTCCGACCAGACCGTCTTCGTCTTCGATTTGGGTGGGGGAACGTTCGACGTCACGATCATGAAGATCGAGACGCACCACATTCGCATGATGGCCAGCAATGGCGACCACCGCCTGGGGGGCAAGGACTGGGACGACATTATCGTCAACTGGGTGGCCGACGAGTTCGACAAGGTGCATGGGGAAAACCCGCTTCTCGATTTGCAGAGCTACCAGGATCTCTACAACCGCGCGCTGACTGCGAAGATCCAGCTTTCCAGCCGCTCCCGCACGACCATTGTCCACAGTTACAACGGCAAAAGCGTCAAACTGGACCTAACCCGCGACGAATACGAGAATCGCTGCCGGCACTTGCTGGAGAAGTGCAAAACGATCTGCGAAATCGTCATGCAGGAGGCCAACCTGAATTGGGGCGGCATCGATCGGATTCTGCTGACTGGCGGCATGACGCGCATGCCGTCCGTGCGCGACATGATCAAGGCCATTTCCAATGTGCCGGTCGCCGACGACGTGAGCCCCGACGAAGCGGTGGCCATCGGCGCCGCGGTGCAGGGGGTCCTTTCCCTGCTGAACGAGGAGGACCGGCTGGGCGAGCGGGTGCTGCCCCAAGAGGTGCGCGACCAGTTTTCGAGCGACGACGGTTCGCTGATCAAGGTGACGAATATCACCACCCATACCCTGGGGGTGGTCCTCTGGGACGATGGCAAGATCGAAGAGTATGTGTTCCCGATGATCCGCAAGATGACGCCGGTGCCGGTGGAGACAAAAAACTCCTTCGGGACGGCCAAGGCGAACATGAAGAACGCGATCGTGCGGGTGGTGGAAGGAGAGAGCACGGTCCCCGGTGAATGTACGCCCCTGGGGATTTGCGACATTGAATTGCCTCCGTTCCTGCCAAAAGGGTCGCCGGTCGAACTGACCTACAGCTACAACGAGAATCAAGTTCTCGAAGTGATCGTGGACGCCTACGGACGCCAGAATCGCGTGCAAATCGCCCGCAACACCGGCCTCTCGGAAAGCGAGATCGAAACGGCCACCGCGGATTTGTTGCAAATCAAGGTTGTCTGACCGGCGGGTTTGACCTCATTTTCGGACCGTGGCTCTACCGACCCCGCTTCCCGACAATCCCATGCGCTGGGACGGTTGGAGAAACTACAATTCCGACGACCTCTACGCGCGGCTCTGCCTGACCTACGAGTCCAATCCGAGCCCGGAGCAGATCGAAGAAAACTGCCGGCAACTCCTGGTCTGGTGGCAGAAGAAGCTGCCGCTGAAGAACCAGACGAGCAACCCATTGGCGCAGATGTTGCGCGCCGGTCTCGACGAAGCGCCGGCTTTTCTGGCGGAAGCGCGAACCAAACTGCTCGATGCCGAGGCGCGGGCCCAGTTCGATCTTCTCTTGCACGGGCAGATCGTCCAGGAGGCGCTCGGCGAATTCAGAAAGCTGCTCGCCTTTGCGCTGGGGGAAAACAAGCTGCGCGAAGAGGACGAAAATCGCCTTTATGAACGCGGCCGGGGCTTGGGCCTGACGCGTTCCGACATGCAGGCCGCGGTCGAGGGAGAACTCACCCGGTTGGGTGCGGAAAGGGTGGCGGCCACCATGTTCACCGCTCCCGCTCCGGTCGTGATCTCCAGCGCAGCCCCCGCCGCCGGGGTGGCCCCGGTGGACGCGCGCGATCCCGCAACCGAATTCCGCCGCATGTTGCGGCTGTCCAAGCTCTGTATCGACGGCGATGAGATGACCGACGACCAGCGCGACGCCATGTGCAACATGGGTGAGAGCCTCGGGTTGACGGGCGGGGAAGCGGAGGACTTGATCGATGAATATCTCGAAGAGTGCAGCGGCATGACCCCGCCTCCGCTCGCTCCGGCCCCGTCCATGCGTCCAGCGGTGGCAACTGCTCCGACGGCCAAGCCCGCGGTGGCCAAGACCGCGTCGATGGCGCCGGTGAAAAGGCCGGAAGCTGCTCCCGTCGCGACCGCTCCGAAGGAAGTCATCAATACCTCACCCCTGGCCCGGGCGCAGGAGCGCCAGCAATTTCCCAACTTCACGAACTCCGCGGGAATCGAGATGCTCCTGGTGCCGTCGGGCGTGTTTTTCATGGGAAGTACGGCGAAAGATGCCGCTCCGCATGAACAGCCGGTGAGCCAGGTTTCGCTCAGTTGCTATTACATGTCGCGCTTTCCAATCACGAATGTGCAGTACGAAAAGTGCGATCCCACGCACCGGACGAAGCGGGCCGCAAACGCCGGCGACAATCATCCGGTGGTGTATGTGAACGCCAAGGAGGCGGAGAAATTCTGCCAGTGGATGTCCAGGGACGGAAAGAAATACCGGCTGCCGACGGAAGCGGAATGGGAGTACGCCGCGCGGGGCATGGATGGACGCAGCTTTCCCTGGGGGGAAAGACTCGATTCTGGAAATCTGGCAAACTTTGCCGACAAACAGACCAATTTTCCCTGGCGCGATGCGGTGATCGACGACGGGTACCCCGAGTCTTCGCCGGTGGGCAGTTTTCCCCGTGGGGCGAGTCCCTTTGGCCTCGAAGACATGGCGGGCAATGTCTTCGAATGGTGCCTCGACTCTTTTGAAGCCTACAAGACCAAGGAACGGGTGAATCCGCGCAGTTCCATGAACAACACGAAGCGCATCTACCGCGGCGGGAGTTGGAAGTCGCGCGTTTCCAATTTGCGGACCAGCGCGCGCAATTTCAATTTGCCGAATTACTCGTCGAACGATGTGGGGTTCCGGATCGTTTGTGAGTGTGAGGGGTAGGGCAAAAAAGAAAACAGCCAGCCCTTGTGAGGCTGGCTGTTCAAAACTGGAAACCAACTCGGGCCAATGCCCGGATCTGTTGGGCCCGGATCAGTTGGCCGGAGTAAAGCGGAACTTCGCTTTGGCGCGCTTGGCGTTGGACTTGGCTTTACGCTTCGACTTTTGCGTTGGCGTTTCGAACGCGCGGAGCCGACGGACTTCGTCCATGATTCCTTCAGCGTCGAGTTTGCTCTTCAAGCGTTTGAGAGCGCGATCGATAGGCTCTCCTTTGCGAACGATAACTTCAGGCATTTTGATTTCCCTTGGGGTGATGGTTTTAAAAAATTCGGTAAGCGGGCTGCCATCGTAGGAGGGGAACAGCCCGGCGTCAATGATGGGTTCCGAGTTTTTTCTGCCGGTGGTCGGCTGGTCGGCTAAAAATGCCTGAAAGAGAGACTTTTACTCTTAAAAAAGCCGCTCCCGATCCCTGGATTGATAAACTTATTCTTCATCGATTCTCTCGCTTAACCGGGCTTTGATTCGCGCATATTCACTCCCTTGCACTTTCTCCAAACAGGCTCGCGCCTCGGCCTTGTCCCCGAGTTTCATTTGAACACGGGCGAGATTGAGCAGCGCAAAATCCTTCTGCGGTGAAATCGCCTGGAAGTGTTGCCACGCTTGCAGGGCCGCATGCCAGTCGGGCTTCGCCACGGTATAGAATGCCTCGGCAAAGGCGCGCGCGTAATCTGCGTTGAGCGGTTGTAGACGGACTGCCTCGGAAAATTGCTTCAGCGCTTCCGCGAGCACGGATTCCGAATCGGGATGGGTGGCATCGTGCAGATCGTGCCGGAACAGGAACGCCACGTTGGCGTAGGAGAAATGATAGGCGGCGTTGTCCGGGGCGCTGGCTATGGCCCGGGCAAAATAGCCGGCGCACTTTTTCACTTCGCCCGCGGCGAGGAAACTGCCTCCCAGGTGATCCAGCACCGCGGCGTTGGCCGGATCGATTTTTTCCGCGGCCAGCCACGCTTCGACGGCCCGCTGCCGCTCATCGATGCTCCACAGAAATTCCGCGTGGCCATTCATGATGTTCGCATTCCGCGGATACTTCGCTTCGAGATCCAGGTAGACGCGCTCCATCTTCTGCCAGTCGTCCTGGCCGGCCTGGCGGGCGTAGAGCGCGGCTTCCAGGAGCTTGGCGGCGTGCAGTTCCTCCTGGGCCGAGGGGGGCGGTGGCACCGGCACTCCGCCCCGCGCCGGAAGGCCGGCGAGGAGCAGGGCGAGGGCGATGACCCGCAGTTGACGGTGCCCGGCATCGTGTTTAGCTTCGGCGCGCAGTTTGGAAGAGTGATTCATATGCACCAACTGAGCGGAGTGTAAGCGCGGGTTCGTCCGGCGCCAGCACCCGTTTGTCAGTAGCTTCCTCGCGGCGCCCCTTAACCTATGCAGAAACTCGACTTCGGTGAAAAACTCGACCTTATCGTCCAGCATGACTCTCGATACGACCGCGAGGCTTATCATTTCCTTCGCGACGCCCTCGAGTTCACGGTCAAGCAACGCAAGAAGGCCAAGGAAGGCTCCGACCACGTCACCGGACAGCAGCTTCTCGATGGAATCCGGTTGTACGCCTTGAAAGAGTACGGACCGATGGTTCTGACCGTCCTCCATTATTGGGGCGTGCGCCGTGGCGAAGACTTCGGCGAAATGGTCTACAATTTCATCCGCGAAGGGATTTTCGGAAAAACGGAGACCGATTCCATCGAGGATTTTGGCGGCGGCTACAGTTTTCACGAGGCGTTCGTCGTCCCGTATTTGCCAGAAAAGAAGGCGCCCGCCCATCCGCACCGATCAGCCAGCGAAATCGCGGAAGAACTGCATTGACGGTTTCGGCCCGCGCGGGCCAGCCGCGCTCTCTTCGCCCATGACGTCCCAATATTCTTCCAGCGGCTCGGGAGCCGCAAAAAACATCACCTACCCAGCGGTCAACGCCCGCACGTGGACGCTGCCCAATGGGCTGCGCATCATCGTGCAGGAAGATCACAGCGCGCCGGTGGCGAGTGTGCAGGCCTGGGTCGAGACGGGCAGCCTGCACGAGGGTCGCCATCTTGGGGCCGGCCTTTCGCATCTCCTCGAGCACATGTTGTTCAAAGGGACGCCCACTCGCGGGGCCAGCGCTTTTGCCCAGAGCATCCAGGATGCCGGCGGTTACATCAACGCCTACACCTCCTTTGAGCGGACGGTCTATTGGATCGATATCCCGGCGCGCGGCGTGCCGGTCGCGCTCGACCTGCTCTCCGATGCGGTCATGAACTCCACCCTGCCGGTGGAGGAATATGGCAAGGAACAGGAAGTCATTCGCCGCGAATTTGCCATGGGGAATGATGACCCGGACCGCGTGAGCAGCCAGACGCTTTTCGCCACGGCTTTCCGCGAACATCCCTCCCGCCACCCGGTCATCGGGTACCTCGACGTCTTCAACAGCCTCGAGCGTGATGAAGTCATGGCGTACTACAAGAGCCGTTACGTCCCGAACAATCTGTTCTTTGTCGTCGTCGGTGATGTCGATGCCGAAGCGGTCCACGCGAAACTGGCGGAATTGTTTGCCGCCCATCCGCGCCGCAGCCTGGCGCCGGTGTTCGTCCCGCAGGAACCGCCCCAGTTGGGCCGGCGCACGAACCACATTGAATTTCCCACCGAACTCACCCGGCTGCACCTGGCGTGGCATATTCCGCCGGTTTCCCATGCGGACCTGCCGGCGCTTGACGTTGCCGCGGTGGTCCTGGGCAGCGGTCGTAGTTCCCATCTCTACAAAGCCCTGCGGGAAGATCTCGCCGTTGTCCATTCCGTGGATGCCTGGTGCTACGCGCTCAGTCACGGGGGGCTCTTCGGCATCGATGCGATTCTCGATCCCGACAAGCGGGAGCAGGTCGAAAACGAAGTGCTCGAGCTGGTCGCCCGAGTGCGCGACTCCGGCGTGACCGCGCAGGAATTGAACAAGGCGAAGAAGGCTTCGCTCAGCCAGCAACTCCAGGCCGTGACCACGATGCGCGGACGCGCCTCCGATCTCGGCTCAAACTGGCTGCTGACCCGCAACCTCGATTTTTCCCGGGACTACCTCGAAGCCCTCCAACGCGTGACTTCGGCGGATATTCAACGGGCGCTGGGGCATTATCTGATCGACCGCAACCTGACCGTGGTTTCGCTCAATCCACCCGGTTCGCTGGCCCAAAAGCCCAGCGCGGCGGTGGTGTTGAATGCGGGCGCCATCCAGAAATTCGAGCTTTCCAACGGGCTCCGCCTGCTGGTCCGCGAGGATCATCGCCTGCCCCTGATCTCGATCAATGCCTCCTTCAAGGCCGGGTTGCTGGCCGAGACCGCCGCCGACAACGGGCTCACGCGGCTGCTCTCCAAGGTGCTGCTCAAGGGCACGAAAACTCGTACCGCGGGGCAGCTCGCCGACGAAATCGAGAATCTCGGCGGCGTCATCGGCAGTGATGCGGGCAATAACAGCCTGAGCGTTTCCGCGCGGGTCATGCAGCCGGACTTTCGGGCCGGGCTGGAGATTCTCGCCGATGTCCTGATGAACGCGACGATGCCGGAAAAGGCGGTCAGTCGCGAGAAGGAAGCGCAACTCGCCGGCATCAAGGCCGAGGAAGAGGAAATGACCGTGGTCGCCCGCAACATGCTTCGCGCGGAGCTTTTCGGGGCGCACCCCTATGGATTGCGTGCCTCGGGCACGCCGGAATCCGTCGCCGGTCTCACTCCGGATGCGCTCCGGGTCTTCCGCGACCAGCACCTCGTGGCGCGCAACGGCGTGCTCGCGATCTTCGGAGATGTCCAGGCGGCGGAAGTGCTCGCGCTCGCCGAGGAATTGCTCGGTGCCCTGTCGGCCGGCGAATCGGCTCTGACGACCATCCCGGTCCCGCCGGAACTCGGCGCGTCTCGCGAAGCGGAAGCGATCAAGGACAAGGAGCAGGCGGTGCTCATGGTGGGATTTCCCGGCGCGGACTTGTTCAGCCCAGACAATGCCGCTCTCGAGATCATCGACGAAGCTTGCAGCGATCTGGGTTCACGCCTGTTTCTGCGCATTCGGGAAGAAATGGGCCTGGCGTATTTTGTCGGGAGCAGCCAGATGAGTGGACTCGCGCGCGGGATGTTTGGTTTCTACCTCGGCACCGCGCCGGAAAAAGTGGACGAAGTGAAAGCCGCCTTGCGGGAGGAGATTGCCAAGCTCGCGGCCGACGGCCTGACGGTGGAGGAACTCGCCCGGGCGAAAGAAAAGAGCGTCGGCCAGCAGGAAATACGCAATCAGAGCAATCAAGCCTTTGCTTTCCAGGTGGCGCTGAATGAACTCTACGGCCTGGGCTACGACTATCATCTCGAACAACGACGCCAGATCGAAGCGCTCACGGTCGAAGAGGTGCGTGCGGTGGCCCGCCGGTACTTCACCCAGCCGGCGATCACCGTCGTGGTCCGGCCTCCGGTGTGAGATGGAGCAGAGCCTGGTCTCCGCAATCCGCCGCCCGAAAATTTACTTCGCACCGTTGCTCACCCGCGCGTAGTCTTTTCTTATGGCTGAAGTCCAAACCCAAACTGACGCGGGCGAGATGACGCAGATTTTCATCGAGTTCGTGATGATGCAGGCGCAGAACGCCGCGCTTTGCCTCGGGCAGATTAACGACCCACGCATGGGCCAGCCCCAAGTGAATATTCCGCTGGCCAGGATGTTCATCGACCAACTCGCCGTGATCCGTGCGAAAACGCACGGGAATTTGTCCGCCGATGAGCAAAAGGTGATCGACAATGCGCTGGAGCAAATGGAGCTGGCCTTTGTCCATGTGGCCTCGCGGACGGAAGGTTACCATGAGGGAGAATCGCTGGCGCCCG
>Ga0206804_10270_pt1 | contig 13661 bp, 13 predicted proteins | sample Alteio_BWOrgCont_62_FD_152888 | JGI IMG/M metagenome (GOLD analysis project Ga0206804, IMG submission 152888) | Enriched cells from forest soil in Barre Woods Harvard Forest LTER site, Petersham, Massachusetts, United States -... | ecosystem: Environmental > Terrestrial > Soil > Temperate forest >... | reverse complement strand
GTCCAATTCCGAAGGCGGCAACATTCAGCTCATCAATACCGACGGCGCCCGCCCCGCCCGCTGGATCCACGGCCTCACCACCCTCACTGTGAACACCCTCCCACCGACGAAGTAGAAAAGGTACTGGGTGCCATTGACGAGAGTGAGCGAGTGCGAGGGCGGGACGGGCGGCTTGGCAGGCATTTCCGGCATGCCGCCGGGTTCGTGGGCCTGGGCGGCGAGAGCGAGGGGCGAGAGCAGGAGAGCGGCGGCGAGTAAGAGCTTCATAAGAGCTAGGGTATAGGGTTCAGGGTTTAGGGTCTAGAAGGCAACAACAAAGCAAAAACTTTGAACGCAAAGTACGCAAAGTACGCAAAGTACGCAAAGGAAGCACAAGGTACGCAAAGGAAGTCCAAAGCCATGACGAGGAAAGCGGAGGTCGTATACTGGATATATGTCGATTGTGCGAAACATCGCGGCGATTGCCACGGGGATGAAAACCACGCTGGGTGAGGCGTTTAAGCCGACCGAGGTGGAAAACTATCCTGACGGCAAGGGGCCGCTGCGGGGAGCTGTGTTCCAGGAGCGGTTTCGCGGCAAGCACCAGTTGCAGCGTGATGAGAATGGACTGGAGAAGTGCGTGGCGTGCTTTCTGTGCGCGGCGGCGTGCCCGGCGAACTGCATCTACATTGAGGCCGCGGAGAATACGGCGGAGACACGGATTTCGAGCGCGGAGCGATACGCGAAGGTCTACAACATCGATTACAACCGCTGCATTTTCTGCGGGTACTGCGTGGAGGCGTGTCCGACGGACGCGATCACGCATGGACATGGGTTTGAGCTGGCGAGCCTGAACGCGACCGGTATGGTGATGCGCAAGGAGGACCTGCTGGTGTCGATGGCGACGGCACTGGAGAGTCCGGGAGCCCATTCGGGACGGCAAGAAGAAGAGGCGCTGGCTTAAGGCAGATACGAGATTCGAGATGTGAGATTCGAATGCGGATGCGGCGAGCCGGTAGTGGCTCGCCGTTGTTGCGAACAGAGCGCGTGAGATGCCGCGCAGGAGATTGAGATGACAAAGACGAACGTACATCCGTTGGAAGAGGTGTTACAGAAGAAGATTGCGATCATCGATGGGGCGATGGGGACGACGATCCGCACCTATGGGATGACGGAGAAGGACATTCGCGGCGAACGGTTTAAGGATGTGGACAAAGACCTGCTGAACAACGGAGATTTATTTTCGTTGACGCAGGCGAAGATGATTGGCGACATTCACCGGCGCTTCCTGGAGGCGGGTGCGGACATTATCGAGACGAATACGTTCGGCGCGACCTCAATCGCGCAGAGCGAGTTCTTTGTCGAAGACCCGAGAGAACGCGGCGGACGGAAAGACCCCGAGTTTTATCAGAAGATTGTGGACGACAAGGCTCTGGGTGAACTGGCGTGGGAGATTAACGAGCAGTCGGCGCGGCAGTGCCGGGAATGGGCAGACCGCGTGGCGAATGCGACGGGCGTGCAGCGGTTTGTGGCGGGAGCGATTGGGCCGCTGACAGTTTCACTTTCGAACTCACCGGACGCGGACGATCCCGGGTTTCGCGTGGTGACATTCGACCAGGTGAAGACGGCGTACAAACAACAAATTCGCGGGCTGATTGCCGGAGGTGTGGATACGCTGCTGGTGGAGACGATCTTCGACTCGTTGAATGCGAAGGCGGCGCTGGTGGCGATTCGCGAGGTTTTTGAGGAAGACAAGCTGGAGTTGCCGGTGCAGATTTCAGCGGCAGTGGGTCGCGGCGGCGAGACGATGATTTCGGCGCAGACGGTGGAGGCATTCTGGACGGCGATGAAGCATGTGCGGCCGCTCTCGATTGGGCTGAACTGCTCGCTGGGGCCGGACTTGATGTATCCGTTTCTGGAGGAGCTGGCGGAGAAGTCGGATGTGGCTGTGTCGGGGTACCCGAATGCGGGGCTACCGAATCCGCTTTCGGAGACGGGCTTCGATCTGAAGCCGGAGGACATGGGGAGATTCCTGGGCGAGTTTGGACGCGGAGGGCTGATCAATATTGCGGGCGGGTGCTGCGGGAATACTCCAGAGCACATTGCGGCGATTGCGAAGTCGCTGGAGGGCGTAGAGCCGCGCGGGTTTGGGCGAGACGAGGTGGCGGCGTGAGCGAACATATCAAGCCGCTAAGGCTTTCAGGCTCGCAGCCGTTCACGCAGCAGCCAGGCGTGTTCATCATGATTGGCGAGCGCACCAATGTGGCCGGGTCGCCGAAATTCGCGCGCTTGATTATGGATGGCAAGTACGAAGAGGCAGTGAGCGTGGCGCGGCAGCAAGTTGAGAACGGCGCGAACGTGATTGATATCTGCATGGATGAGGGGATGATTGACGGCGTGGCCGCGATGAGCCGCTACCTGCAGCTGCTGGGCAGCGAGCCGGAGGTGGCGAAGGCGCCGTTCATGGTGGATTCGTCGAAGTGGGAGGTGATTGAGGCGGGGTTGAAATGCCTGCAGGGGAAGGGCATTGTCAATTCGATCTCGCTGAAGGAGGGGGAAGAGAAGTTCCGGCAGAACGCGCGGACGGTGCTGAAGTATGGCGCTGCAGTGGTGGTGATGGCGTTCGACGAGCAGGGGCAGGCAGCGACGTTTGAAGAGAAGATTCGAATCTGCGAGCGTGCGTACAAAATCCTGGTGGATGAGGTTGGGTTTCCACCGGAGGACATCATCTTCGATCCGAACATCCTGACGGTGGCGACGGGAATGGAGGAACACAACAACTACGCGGTGGACTTTATTAACGCGACGCGCTGGATCAAGCAGAACCTGCCGCACGCGAAGGTGAGCGGCGGCGTGAGCAACGTGTCGTTCAGCTTTCGCGGCAACAATGTGGTGCGTGAGGCGATGCATTCGGCGTTTCTGTATCACGCGATTGCAGCCGGCATGGACATGGGCATTGTGAATGCCGGCATGCTCGAGGTCTATGAAGAGATTGAGCCTGAGCTGAAGGAGATGGTTGAAGACGTGCTGCTGAACCGGCGGCCGGATGCAACCGAGCGGCTGGTGGAGCACGGCGAGGCGCTGAAGGCGGCGGGCACGGATAATGTCGCCGCAGAAAAAAAGGCTGAGGAGTGGCGCAGTGGGACGGTGGAAGAGCGGATCACGTATTCGCTTGTGAAGGGCATTGATGCATACATCGAGATCGATACGGAGGAGGCGCGCGCGAAGCTGGGGCGACCGCTGCTGGTGATTGAAGGGCCGCTGATGGCGGGCATGAGCGTGGTGGGCGATCTGTTTGGGGCGGGCAAAATGTTTTTGCCGCAGGTGGTGAAGTCCGCACGCGTGATGAAGAGGGCGGTTGCGTACCTGACTCCGTTTATGGAGGCGGAGAAGGCGGAGATGGAGGCTGCGGGCCACGTGGTGAAAGCGCAGGGCAAGATTGTGCTGGCCACGGTGAAGGGCGATGTACACGATATCGGCAAGAACATTGTGGGTGTGGTGCTGGCGTGCAACAACTACGAGGTAATTGACCTCGGCGTGATGGTGCCTGCCGAGAAAATTCTTGAACGCGCGAAGGAAGTGCGCGCGGACATTATCGGGTTGAGCGGACTAATTACGCCTTCGCTGGACGAGATGGTTCACGTGGCGAAGGAGATGGAGCGGCAGGGCTTCAAGTTGCCGTTACTTGTGGGCGGAGCGACGACGAGCCGCGCGCATACGGCGATAAAGATTGCGCCGCATTACAGCCAGCCGGTGGTGCACATTGTGGATGCGAGCCGGGCGGTTCCGGTGACGACGAGCCTGATGAGCGACGACGGCAGGGCAGAGTTTGTGGAGCAGCACCGAGCGGAGTATGAGTCGGTGCGACTGGCCTATGTGACGCCAAAGCAGAAGGTGGTGCCGATCGAGGAGGCGCGTGCTCGAAGGACTCCAATTGTGTGGAAGGCGGAGGACCTGGCGGTGCCTGAGGAGTTTGGCATTCGTGTGATGAAAGACTATCCGCTGAAGACGCTGCGGGAGTTTATCGACTGGTCACCGTTCTTTCATACCTGGGGGCTGAAGGGAATCTATCCACGGATACTGGATGACGAGAAGCAGGGTGCGGAAGCGCGCAAGATTTTTGCGGATGGTCAGAAGTTGCTGGACCGGATGGTGAAAGAGAAGCTACTGACGGCACGCGGCGTGTATGGGCTGTTTCGTGCGAGCGCAGTTGGAGACGATGTGGAGCTGTACACCGACGAGACGCACGGCGAGGTGGTGGAGCGGTTCCACTTTTTGCGGCAACAGGTTGGCCGAGAGGGTAAGGAGCCGTGCCGGTCTCTGGCAGATTTTATTGCGCCACGCGAGACGCGGTTGCACGATTCGATTGGAGCGTTTGCGGTGACGAGCGGGATTGGGTTGAAGGAGCTGTGCGATCGGTTCCGCGCGAAGAATGATGATTACAACGCGATTATGGCGGAGGCGCTGGCGGACCGGCTAGCGGAGGCGTTTGCGGAATGCCTGCACAAGCATGTGCGCAACGTATGGGGTTATGGCCGCGTTGAGAACCTGACGCCGCAGGAATTGATTTCAGAAGGATACCGTGGGATACGGCCGGCGCCGGGATATCCCGCGTGCCCGGACCACACGGAGAAGGGAACGATCTGGAGGCTGCTGGATGTGAAGGCGGCGACTGGGATCGAGATCACTGAAAATTTTGCGATGTGGCCAGGGTCAAGCATCAGCGGGCTTTATTTTGCGCATCCGGAGGCAAGGTATTTCAGTCTGGGGAAGATTGGGCGTGACCAGGTAGAGGACTACGCGAAACGCAAGGGATGGAACGTGACCGAAGTGGAGCGGTGGCTGGGGCAAAACCTCAACTACGAAAGAGGGTAGAGAGTAGAGGATAGAGTGTAGTGAAAAGCGTGAAGCTCGAGAGCGAGAAAGACTATGTTTGGCCGGAGCTGCGGTGGGAGGATTGGTCTGCAACGGCGGAGACGCTGCACATGTGGACGCAGATCGTGGGCAAGACTCGGTTGGCATTGAGCCCGATGCAGGCGCACTGGTGGAACGTGCCGCTGTATGTGAGTGCGCGTGGTTTGAATACTTCGGCGATGCCGTATGGGGAGAACTTTCTCGAGGTTGAGTTTGATTTCATCCGACATGAGCTGCTTTTCAGAACGAGCAAGGGTGAAAATGCGGCGCTGCCGTTGCGAGCGATGAGCGTGGCTACGTTCTTTGCGGAATACAAGAAGATGCTGGCGGAGCTGGGTGTCGATGTGAAGCTGCATGGGATGCCGCAGGAGATGGCGCATCCGATTCCATTCGCGCAGGACGAAGTGCATGCGTCGTATGACGCGGAGGCGGTGCACCGGTTCTGGCGGGTGCTGATGAGCGTGGACCGGGTATTCCAGGAATTTTCCGCACTATTTCTGGGCAAGGTGAGCCCGGTGCATTTTTTCTGGGGCAGCTTCGATCTTGCGGTGACGCGATTTTCAGGTCGGCCGGCGCCGCTGCGCCCGGAGATGGATCGAATCATGCGCGTGGCATACTCGCGTGAGGTGATCAGCGCGGGATTCTGGCCGGGCAATGGCGGATTTGGCAAAGCTGCGTTCTACTGCTATGCGGCGCCGGCGCCGAATGGTTTCGCTGCGGCAAAGGTCAAGCCTGCGCAGGCTGCCTATGATGAGAAGCTGGGCGAGTTCATCCTGCTGTATGACGATGTGCGGAAGGCTGCGTCGCCCGAGGAAATGTTGATGACGTTTTTGCAGAGCACGTATGTTGCAGGCGCCGAGCTGGGTGGGTGGGACAGAAAGCTGCTGGAACGACAGAGGGGCGAAGAGTGAAGGTTGCGGTTATCACAGGAGCGGCGCAGGGGATTGGCAAACGCACGGCTGAGGTACTGGCGGGTGCGGGGTATACGCTGGCGCTGATGGACAGGCAATCGTGTGCGGCGACTCTCGTGGCGATTCGCGGAGCGGGTTGTGACGCGGAAGAATTTGTGGGCGACATCTGCGATGAGGCGCATGTGGCGCGCGTGGCGAATGCGGTGAAGGCGAAGTGGGGCCGCGTGGATGTGCTGGTGAACAACGCGGGCATCAGTTGGATTCAGCCAGCGGAGGAGATGGATGCGGCGGCGTTCCGGCGCGTGCTGGAGGTGAACCTGGTGGCTCCGTTTGTGTTGGCGCGGGAGTTTGGGAAGGTGATGCTGGCGCAGGGAGCGGGGAGCGTGGTGAATGTGGCGTCGATTGCTGGGCTGGTGGGAGTGAGCGACCGCTCGGCATACAACGCGTCAAAGCATGGGTTGATTGGGCTGACGCGAACACTGGCCGGCGAGTGGGGCGGACGTGGCGTGCGTGTGAATGCGGTTTGTCCGGGATGGGTGAAGACGGAGATGGACGTGGCCGACCAGGCGAAGAGCATGTATACGGACAAAGACATTACCGGGCGGATTCCGATGGCGAGGTTTGCGCAGCCGCAGGATGTGGCGCGGGCGATTTTGTTCCTGGCGGACTCGGAGCAGAGCGGGTTTGTGAATGGACATGCGCTGACGGTGGATGGCGGATGGACCAGCGATGGGAGCTGGCAGAGCTTGAGGATGTCCAAAAGATAAACAACGATTGGTGAGCGAGCGGCAGCTGACTTATTATCGATAGCGGAGAACATCCTTGAAAATGAAGACGGCTTTGGCGGCGGGCCTCTTGGCCCTGGTGGGCGTAACTGTGCAGGCGCAGACGCTGGATGCTGCGCAGCGCAAGTTGGCGCGGGATGTGTTTCAGCAGTTGATTGATACGAACACGACGCACTCGACTGGAAGTACGACGACGGCGGCGGAGAGAATGCGCGCGCGGATGCTCGACGCAGGATTTGCTCCGGGCGATATGGAGATCGTAGGGCCGAGCGCGAAACGGATGAATCTGGTGGTGCGGTATCGCGCGGAGAATTCAGATGCGAAGCCGGTGCTGGTGATTGGCCACCTTGATGTGGTGGAGGCCAAGCGCGAGGACTGGACGGTGGACCCGTTCAAATTCATCGAGCGCGATGGATATTTCTACGGGCGCGGGACGCATGACATGAAGGATTCCGATGCGTCGTTCGTGACGAGCTTCTTGATTTTGAAGAAAGAGGGATGGAAGCCGAAGCGCGACATCATCCTGGCGCTGACCGCGGATGAAGAGAGTGGTGGCGAGAACGGCGTGGAGTGGCTGCTGTCGCACCGGCGCGAGTTGGTGGATGCGGCGTTCGCCATCAACCCGGATGCGGGCGGCCTGGTGACGGAGAACGCGAAGCCAGTGGAGATGGACCTGGAGGCGACGGAGAAAGTGTATGCGGACTTCCAGGTAAGTGCGACGAACGCGGGCGGGCACAGCTCGCGGCCAGTGCCCGACAACGCGATCTATGCGGTTGCAGATGCGCTGGGAAAGCTGGAGCGGACGCCGTTCCCGACGGAGCTGAACGCGGTGACACGCGCGTACCTGGTGGAGCGCGCAAAGCTGGAGACGCCGGCGCGGCGCAAGCTGATTGAGCAGGTGCTGGCGAAGCCGCTGAACCAGATTGCGGCGGCGCAGCTTTCGACCGACGCGGGCTATAATGCGACGCTCCGCACGACCTGCGTGGCGACGATGATGCAGGCTGGCCACGCGGTGAATGCGCTGCCGGGAGCGGCGGCGGCTAATGTGAACTGCAGGATCCTGCCGGGCCACTCGCCGGAAGAGGTGAGACAGCGGCTGGTGGCGATCTTCCACGACCCGCGGCTGAAGGTGGAGTTCAAGGACAACGATGGGTCGCTGCAGCCGGCGGCGCCGGAACGGGTGGCGATTGCTCCACCGCCGCTGCGCGAAGATGTGATGAAGCCGCTGAAGGCGATTACGCAGGCGATGTGGCCGGGAATTCCGGTGATTCCTGAGATGGAGACCGGTGCGAGCGATTCGATTTACACGATGGCGGCGGGGATTCCTAGCTACGGATTCAGCGGCATGGGGATCGATGAAGGCGATGAGCGCGCGCATGGAAGAGATGAGCGCATCCGCGTGGAGTCGTATTACACGGGCGTGGCGTTTACGGTGCAACTGGTGAAGGCGCTGGGGGAAGAGTAGAGGCTGGGATTAATTCTCGGTGGGTTTGTCGATGTGGTCGATGACGAGGTGTTCGACGGGGCCTTTTTGCGCGGTGAGGCGCAGGCCTAGCTGCTGTTTCACGGCGTCGAAGAGCGACGGCAGCTCTTTGTACTCGGGAGGGAGCTGGCTGGTATCGAAGCCGGGAGCAAACTGCGGCATGTAGGAGAGCGTGAAGTCGTAGAAGCCGGTGAGGCCGGTTTCGTCGGCGCAGGGGCGGCCGTCGTTCTGGAGCGCATTGCCGAGATACCAGCAAAGATACTTCATGGGGACGCGCTTGCCGACGGCCTTGGCGGGCGGGCCCTGCATGGGGATTTCGAAATCTTCAGGGCCGGTGTTGGGCTTCATCTTGAGGCCGGAGGGGTCAATGGTGAGGGCGTAGACGTTGCCTTCCCGGATGTCTGTGTGGAACTTGAGGCCGAAGCGGTCGGCAAGCAGGTTCTGAAACATGGTGTGCAGATCGTCGACGGAATAGGTGCCTTCGACGCGGGCCTCGACGTCGAAGGGCTCACTATTGAGCCAGTCAGGACCGCCTTCGACCTGGCGCATGGGGACTTTGTACATGAGGCTGATCATCACCTTCACCGGTATGTTGACCGCGGTATAACCGTGGCCTCCGGGGATGGGCTTGATGCCTCCAGTTTGCTGACCAGGTTTGCTGGCATGGATGCTGGCGACGTCAAAGGTGAGGCGCGGGGAAGTTCCGGGAGTCTGCGCGCGCATGTGGGGGGCGAGGAGTGCGAATGCGGCGAGCAGAGCGAGAGTGCAGGTGCCGTGGGTGCGCATAGTGTGTATGCGCATTTTAGACGACTGTAGTTGACACTCGTTAGGGCCAATACAACGGTAAGGCAGAGCTAGGATTTGGTGCTGAGCGGATTGGTGTTGCCGGTGGGCGTGCCGGCGCCGGGTGCGGCGGGGGCGTATTTGCTGGCGCACTTGGCTTGGAGCTGCGTGGCGTGGAAGGTGCCGTCGCGGCCGTAGGTGCCGATGGCGAGCGCCTGGGCATCGTCCTTGAAGGTGTCGGGCGGAGGTTCGGCGCCAACGTAGGTGACGCGCAGGGTCTTGCCCTGCTCGATCAGGGTGAAGGTGGCATTGGGGCCGGAGCGCTCAATCGTGCCGGGGGCGACGTTGCCGGCGACGCGGAGATTTTTGGAGTAGGCGCCTTTGCCCATGGCCTGCAGCTCAGTGATGGTGACGTAGTAGCTCTTGGAGTCGCGCGCTCCGGAGATGGCGAGCCAGGCGACCGCACTGATGATGACGACCGCGGCAACGACGAATTTGAAGGAGGATTTCTTCACAGTCTTAGTTTAGCGCGTGTGGTGCGGTTTACGAGTGATGCAGGTCACATGGGGCACTCGATTCATGTCCTGATAGACGGGGTTAGAGGTCGAAGGTTACGGGTAGGGTGCGCTGCTGGTCGCTGGATTGCTGCGCAAGGTCGAGGAGGCGGATGACGCGGTAGGCGTCTTCGGCGGGGATGGCTAGCGGGGCGTCGCCGCGGATGGCGTCGCGGACATTGGCATAGAAGAGGCGATAGTCGCCGGGGATGGAGGGGTAGGGCTTACGCGAGAGCTCCACAGGCTCAGTTTGCTTGGTAGCGAGGGTGAGAGTGCCCCAGGAGGTTTCCGGTTCGGGGAGCCAGGGCTGCTGGGAGCCGAGCTGGGGTGGGCGAGCGCCGCCGAGGAGCGCGGCTTCCTGCGGGTCCAGACCTTGCTTTGTGTAACTGCCGTGCGTGCCGTGGACGCGGAAGCGGGGGGAGGGATCGGCGGCGAGCATAGAGGCGGAGCACTGGTAGCGGATGTTGCGGCCTTCTACTTCGTAGTCGAAGACGATGTCGACGGCGTCTTCGATGTGGGTGACGTCGCGTTCGCGACGGATGGAGGCAGTGACAAATTTGGGCTTGCCGTAGAGCGCGACGGCCTGGTCGACGAGGTGCGGGCCGAGGTCATACAGCAGGCCGTTGCCGGGGCCGGCCTCTTTCCAGGTGTTGGGGCGGACGAGCGGGCGATAGCGATCGTAGAAGGCAAGAACCTGGACGATGCGTCCGAGGGTGTTGTCGGCGATGAGCTGGCGGAGGGTGAGGAATTCGGTGTCGTAACGGCGGTTGTGGAAGGGCGCGAGCAGCTTGCCCTGGTGCTTTGCCAGGGTGATGAGGGTGAGGACGTCCGTGGCATTGGTGGCGAGGGGCTTGTCGCAGACAACATGCTTGCCGGCGCGGAGCGCGCGAGTAACAAGGTCGACGTGCGTGGCGTTGGGCGTGCCGACAACAATGAGGTCGATGCCGGGGTCGGCGAAGGCCTCGTCCGCGGTGGCAACGATGCGGGATTGCGGATAAGCTGCGGCTGCTGCTGCGGCGCGGTCAGAGTTGGAGACGACGATGGCGGTGAGTTCGAGGCCCGGTATGGCGGAGACGAAGGGGCAGTGGAAGACGCGGCCGGCAAGACCGTAGCCGAGAACAGCGGTGCGAATGGGAGTGCTCATGTTTCCATCCTACGACGAGAGTTTTATTTGACAGTGATGGGGATTTGTAGAGTGCCAAGACGGCCTGTGATGGTATCCCAAACGGCGATGTAGAGATAGTTGTCGCCCTTGCGGAGAGGCATCTGCTGGGAGATGTAGATGGGCTTCTGCGGGTCATGCGCGGGAAATTTAATCGTGATGTGGTTGCCCTTCTTGGCGACCTGCTCGCCGGCCGTGTTGAAGGCAAGGGCCGTGATGTTGACGACCGACTGAGTGCGGCCATCGGGAAGGGTTGAAGTGAGGAAGGTGTCCGAGGGCAGGTGATAGCGAAGCGTGTAGAGAACGTCACCTTTTTGAGCAGGTGGGGCGACGGCGTCCAGCGAGTAGTAATCATTTTCCGGGTCGGGACTCGGAGCGGAGGACGGCGCGACGGATGCGCTAAATATGATGGGGGAACTGCGGATGTCGGCGGGCAGGTCCTGCCTTTTTCCGCCGGCAAGGAGCATGGTGCGAGGCTTCTCCTTTTTGGTGTCGAGATTGTTGCTGTCAGCGAAGAAGCCCTGGCGATAGTTGAGGTGATATTTCGAGTCATCGAGGGTGATATGAATCTTGTGCCACTTGTTGTCGGGGTGGAAGTCGGCAGGCGAGACGGTAAGGGTATAGAAGCTATTGTCGGCGGCGAGAATTTCTTCTCCGGCCCGATCGACGAAATTGCCGTTGAAGAAGGCACGGCCGCCAGTAGATTCGGCACTGTCTTCCATTTGCATGTGCTGACGAGCCACAACGCCGAAGTTGCCGGCGATCCCGCGAACGTCAATGGGATAGAGGGTTGCGCGGGCGGTTTCAAGCATGTCGTAAATGATCTGGAGGTTGGCGGCATTTTCTCCGGAAGAGGGGTCAGCCGCGGTAATGAGCGGCGAGCCGCCGGAGAACCACAGAACATTTTTGTGGCCGGGGATCTGGCTTAGATCCGTAGCGACCTGAAAGAGCAGACTCTGATCTGAGCCACCTCCATGCTCGACGGATTCGCGCCCCATCGGCAGAAAATTCGGCATGGCCCTGGCTGAGGCATCAAGCAGAAGTTTGTGGTCGGAGGTGAAATTCTGCAGGAGCACCGCATTGTCACCGCTGCGGGCGTAGATGGCGATGGGTTTATCGGGGGGAAGTTGTTTGAGAAAGCGGTTGAAGTCGTAAGCGAGAGACATCTGCTGCACGAGACCGATATTCCAGACATCAAGCACGACGATGTTGAGAACGGGGGGCAGGTGCGCGAGGTACTCGTTGGAGAAGGTGGTGGTGTCCGCGTTGGGAGTTTTAGCGATAGCGGTGGCATCGTCGATGTGCTCTTCAAAAGAGAGCAGAGGCCGGGGTTGCTTGTCGAGGGTGACATGGAAGGCTGATTGCGGCAGGCCGTGCACGACGTTGCCCTTTTTGTCGGTGACGGTGACGTCCGTGAGGACGATGCGGACGTCGGTGTGGAGGGTGAAGCCGGGCTGTTGAGAGTCAGTGGAGGGCAAAGGCTGCCGCTCCGCAGGTTGCGGAGTGGAGGATTGGGCCAGAGCGAGGGGAACTGTGACGCAGAGAGCCAGAGCCGGGAAGACGAAACGAAGGGACACCAGATACTCCTGCAAAACAGCATGGAGTTGCAGCTACGAGCATAGACGAGGGAAGAGTCTTGCTTAGTTACGGGTAGCAATCACTTCGAGGTACTGATTTTTGACCAGGGTGTGGGTGGTGGGAGTGGGGGAGACGTTGTACTCGGACCAGAGGGCTTCTAGGTCGGCGGCATAGGCGGCTTGCCCGGCGGGGTCGAGTTTGGAGAAGGCGACCTGCGTGGGGCCGAAATATTTGCGGAAGAAATCGACGACGCCGGGGGCGTCGAAGGGGAGATCGAAATCGATGGGGATGAGATGAGTTTCGATCTGCGTGAAGCCGGAGGCGAGGCGGGCGCGGACGGTGGCGTCGTCGCCCCAGAGAACGGGCGGTGGGATGTCAGGGTTTGGCGGGACGTGTTTGCCGGCGACCTTGAACATGAGGCCGGTGAAGCCGGCGGGGTCCCAGTTGGCCATGGCGAGCGTGCCGCCGGGTTTGAGGACGCGCGCGATTTCGGAGGCGACGAGCTCGGGGCGTGGAGCGAACATGGCTCCGAACATGGTGACAACAGCGTCGAACGATGCGTCGGCGTAGGGAAGGGCCTCGGCGTCGCCTTCGTCGAAGGCGATGGTGAGGTTTTCCTGAGCGGCGCGGGCGCGTGCCTGATCGAGGAGGTTGGGGGCGATGTCTACACCGGTGACGACGCAGCCGGAGCGCGCGAGCGGGAGCGCGAGATTGCCGGTGCCAGTGGCGATATCGAGAACGCGGGTGCCGGGTGGGAGCGCGAGGCGCGCGATGAAGTCGTTGGCGGCGCCGGAGATGGTTTTGGCGACGACACCGAAGTCGCCGGCCATCCAGGTAGAGCGCATGTTCGATTTGATTTGGTCGATGGTGGGCATGGGCGTCCTCAGGATTTCGGTGGAGTAGCCCAGCCAGTGTCGCAGAAAACGGTCCAGCGGCGAACTTTGCCGGAACGGATTTCAGCAAGCCAGGCGGCGGGGACAGACCATTTTTGAGGAAGGATTTTGTCGTCGACACGCCAACCGCCTTCAGCCGAGCCGAAGAGCGCGACTTTGTTCCCGTCGGCGAAGGTTTGAGTGAGGGTGATGCGGTAGTTGGGGTAGGCGTGGAAGAAATGCTGCCAGCCGGTGTGCATGGTTTCGGCGCCGGAGAAGCTATGGGCGAGGGCGTCGGTGAAGGTGTGGTCTTCGGTCATGAGCGCGCGCAGGGCGGCGGGGCCGGCGTTGTTGATGGCAGCGACAAAGGCGAGGGCGGTTTCGAGGGGCGTCATTTCGGCGTCTGCTCTGAAAAATACTTGGGATTGAGGAAACTGTATCGCACCCGGGGCCAAGATTGGTGCGGCAAAACTCGTGGCTGCAGCGTCTGACTATTTGACGGGTGATTTATCCTGTTGCTGAATGTGGGCCTGAAGCTGGATGCGTGAGGTGTTGAGATGCGAGTGCACACGCTTTTGCTGGCGGGGTTGGTTGGGATGGTGGTGCTTGGGGCGAAGGCGCAGGTGGGTGCATTGGCGAT
>Ga0206804_10268_pt1 | contig 13756 bp, 14 predicted proteins | sample Alteio_BWOrgCont_62_FD_152888 | JGI IMG/M metagenome (GOLD analysis project Ga0206804, IMG submission 152888) | Enriched cells from forest soil in Barre Woods Harvard Forest LTER site, Petersham, Massachusetts, United States -... | ecosystem: Environmental > Terrestrial > Soil > Temperate forest >... | reverse complement strand
AGATGGCGCGGATGGCGAAGCGCTTGAAGGCGTCCGAGGATGCGAAGTAGGCGCGACGCCACTGTGGCCAGAAGTAGACGATGACGGCGAACATAGTGCCGGTATGCAGCATGACGAGAACGAGCGTCATCTGCGGAGATGAGGGGTCGAGGCCGAGGAGTTTTTCCGCAACCACGACGTGGGCGGAGCTGGAGACAGGCAGGAGTTCCGCGAGGCCCTGGATGATGGCCAGGAGGAGGATCTTCAACAGAGGCATAGGGAGATTTTATAGGGAGTAGAGAGTAGAGGGTAAGGAGTAGAGAAGGACAAAGGCAAAAACAACGACAAGAACAAAAGCAAGAGATTTTTGAACGCAAAGTGCGCAAAGGGAAACGCAAGGTACGCAAAGTAAGGCAAAGGCGAAAGCTTTAACGCAGAGGGCGCGGAGGACGCAGAGGCCGCGGCGTTTAAGATGGGGCAAAGCGTGAGGGAGAAAACGGGGTGAGGTCGAGGGTGGGTGGCTTACCTTCGATGAGATCGGCGAGGAGGGCGGCGGTGGCGGGAGCCAGCAGGATGCCGTTGCGGTAGTGGCCAGTGGCGACGAAGTGGCGGATGCCCTGCGCCAGGAGGCCTTCAATGGGACCGAGCAGAGGGAGGCAGTCGGGTGTGTGGGGGCGCAGGCCGGCCCAGGCTTCGAGCTGAGGAGCGTCTTTTTCAGAGGCGAGCGCGGGGAGAACCATTGCGGCGAGGGTGCGCAGGTGGGTGAGGTCGCGGGGATGGGTGGAGGTGTCGAAGCCGGAGTCTTCGATCGTCGCGCCAATCAGCGCTGAGCGGGATTGCGGACCGAAGGTGCGCGGCAAGATGTAGATTGCATCACTGCGATGGACTTCGCGAAGGTCGTGGAGGGCAGACGGCAGCTGTACGCGCAGCATCTGGCCTTTGCGGGGTCGAATGGGGAGAACGTGGCGGTTGCCCAGGTCATGTGGCGCCCACGCACCGGTGGAATAGACGATGACTGGAGCGGGAGGCGTGTCCGCGGCAGCTGGAGAAAATTCGTTGTGCTCGCGGAGATCGATCCTGGCGGCACGGACAGCTTCGAGCAGAGCAGCGGCAAGATGGCGTGGGTCGAGGGAGTGCTCGACGAGACGGTCGGTAGTTCCATTTTGGTAATACTGCAGCGTGGTGTCCGTGTGGAAGGGCACGGCGATGCCGGAGAGCTGTTCGATGTGATCGAGAAAGGCGGGGTAGAGCTGGGCACTGAGCTGGGCGAGCGGGCGCAGGGCGGGAGGATGGTGTGGGTCGTGCGGTGCGAGCATACCGGCAGCTGCAGTGGAGGCGTGGGAGAGCGCGGTGTCGCGCTCGAGGACCAGCACACGGGCGCCGCGGGCGTGGAGCTCCAGGGCGAGCGAGAGGCCAATGATACCGGCACCGGCGATGAGGACATCGGGTGCTCCCTGAGCGGCGGAGGGCAGACTTGCCGTTGAATGTGAGGAGCCGGGGGCCACATGGCTATTTTAGCGGGGAAGATTTCTGGGCAACGCGTAGAAGTGGGGATGCATCTTAGCTCCGCAAGGAGATGTGTACCGCTTGAGGGCGTACCCGAAATGGCTCCCCGTTACGTCTAGTAGATGCAGATGTTGAGTAGGCAATTTAGGCTTAGAGAGGTTCGGCATTGTGCATCAGCATTGGCGGCGCCGAGCCGAGGAGGATGGATGAGCGACGGAACAAATGGAGTGACGGTGGTGGAGTCAAAGCCGCCGATGTGGCTTGCTGGCGTGGCTGTGTGTGGGCTGGCGCTGGGGCTTGGCGCGCTGGCGTGGAGCTATACGCTGCAGAACCACTTGAGTACCACACAGCAGAATCTGGATACGGCGACCAAGCAGAACGCGGTGCTGTCAGAAAAGATTCAGGAGACGAACGAGCGCATGCGCGCGCAGGGCCAGGCACTGGCGCAGAACGTCGGCATGACGCAGAAGCAGCTGGAGGACAAATCGAACCAGCTGATTGCGGTGCAGAAGAGCGCGGCAGCGGAGACGGCCAGGCTGCAGAAGGAACAAGCGGCGACGGCGCAGCAGGTGGGCGCGGTGCAGAATGATGTGTCGAGCGTGAAGACCGATGTGGGCGGCGTGAAGACGGATGTGGCCACCACGCAGGCTGATCTGGCGGCGACCAAGACGCAGTTGACACGCGTGATGGGCGATGCCGGCGTGATGAGTGGCTTGATCGCGACCAACCACGATGAGTTGGAGGAGCTGAAGCATAAGGGCGACCGCAACTACTATGAGTTCACGCTGAGCAAGGGAGCGGGCGCCCAGAACGTGGGCACCATCAAGCTGCAGCTGAAGAAGGTAGATGCGAAGAAGTCAAAGTACACGCTGGAAGTGAGCTCAGACGACAAGAACATCGAGAAGAAGGACAAGAACCTGGATGAGCCGGTGCAGTTCTATTCCGGCAAATCACCAGCGCTGTTTGAGGTGGTGGTGAACAACATCAACAAGAATCAGGTGACGGGCTATTTGAGCACTCCGAAGAGTGCGCCCGTGCCGATTGCCGTACCTTGAAGGCAGACAGTAGACAGTAATGAGTAGACAGTAGGAAAGACAAAGGCCCGCGTGGTGAGCGCGGGCCTTGTTGTTTGCGGCGAGGCTGAGCTCATTTCACATCGACGGTTTGAGGCCCGATGCGCGCGAAATTGAGCGTCAGGGTTGCGGATTTCTTTGTCTGCCAGTCGGTCTGCTTGAGCGTGGAATAGAGAAGAATGACCGAGCCCTCGAGCGTGGCTCCGGGAGCGATCTGGCTTCCGCTGCCGATAGGGTTCAGGGCGAGCGGAGTGAGATCAGGGAAAGATTGCTCGAGGCGACCAGCGTCCGAAGGGCTGACGACGGTGGCGGCGGCTGTGCCTTCGGGCATGGTGAGGGTGGCCTCGGGAGAGTCGAGGAAAAGCGGGATGTGTAGCTTGTTTACGATGCTGACGTGGACGACGACGTAGAGATTGTCCTCCGTGAATGCAGGCGTACCCAGTACGTGCAGGCTGCCGTGTGCGGCCTTGGTCTCGGTGTGCGGAGCGAAGAGGTCGACTTTCTCCACATTGATCTGCGTGGGGGTGCGCGGGCTGAAGTGGTAGATCGCCGCCGCGATTGCCACAAGCACAACGATGGAGATGAGGATGGCAGGGGTACGGTTACGCTCCGGTGCGGGGCCGAGGTTAAGAGACATGAAGACAGGATACCTCGGCGGTTGAAGCAGGTCTTTCGCCCCGCTCAGGATGACACGTTCATTTGTTTGGCCGCGGACGGAGGCTCTTGAGGAATTTGTCGACCGGCTGGGAGTTGATGAGGTCGGCAGCGGTGAACCACGCGCGGCGGAGCTGTACGATTCCATCGTCGATCTGGTCGAGCTCGCTGGTGGAATGTGCGTCCGTGTTGACGATGATTTTGCAGCCGGCTTCCCTGGCCTGGCGCAGATGCAGATCGCTGAGGTCAGAGCGCGCGGGGGAGGAGTTGTGTTCGACCGCGATGCCATACTTTGCGGCGGCGGCGAGCATCTTTGCAACGTCGACCTTGTAAGGCTCGCGCTCGAGCACCTTGCGGCCGGTGGGGTGGCCGAGAATCTGCACGTAGGGGTTTTCGCAGGCGCGGAGCACGCGCGCCGTGACTTCTTCCGCGCTCTGATTGAAGCCGCTGTGCACACTGGCGATGACGATGTCGAGCTTGGCAAGCGTAGAGTCTTCGAGATCGAGCGAGCCATCGAGGAGGATATCGACTTCAACGCCGAAGAGAATGCGGAAGGGCACGGCTGGCGGCTTGTTGTTGGGTTCCTTGGCTTTTTCGCGGGCTTTGAATCGCTCCCACTGCGGACCTTTTTTTGCGGCGAATTCCGCGGCGAGTTTGTCTGATTCTTTGTGGATCCGCGCGGCGTGGGCGAGAGCGCGCTTGTCGTCCATGCCGTTGGTCATGGCGAGATGCTTGGAGTGGTCGGTGATGGCGATGTATTCGAGTCCGCGTTCGATGGCGGCTTCGGCCATCTCGCGGATGGAATTTGAGCCGTCGGATTCGGTGGTGTGCATGTGCAGGTCGCCACGTATGTCGGAGCGGACGATAAGATGCGGCAATGCATGTTTGGCGGCGGCTTCGATTTCGCCGCAGTTCTCGCGCAGCTCGGGCGGTATGTAATCGAGATCGAGTGCGTTGTAGATCTGCTCTTCGCTTTCAGCAGCGATGATCTTGTTGTCTTCCAGGCGCAGCAGAGCGTATTCGGAGAGCGTGAGGCCGCGCTTGATGGCACGCTGGCGCAGAGCGACGTTGTGATGTTTCGAGCCGGTGAAGTATTGCAGCGCGGCGCCGTAACTGGCGCGCGGAAGAAGGCGGACATCGACCTGCAGGTTGTTGCGCAGCGTGAAGCTGACCTTGTTCTGACCCTTGGCCAAAAGTTTGTCGATGAGCGGAAGGCTCGCAACGTGCTCGACCGCTGCGGAGACGACATCGGGCTCGCAGGCCGGGCCGGTAACGAGCAGGTCGAGGTCGCCGCAGGTCTCGCGGCCGCGGCGCAGCGAGCCGGCTGGGGTGATCTTGTCGATGCCGGGAAATTTGCGGATGAGTTCGGAGATGCGCTCGGCGTGTTCGCGGGCGACATCGATGCGAAAGCGCGAGGAATTCTTGCGATAGTCTTCGATGCCTTTGAGCAGCTTGTCTGTGAATTTCTGCCCCAGGCGCGGCAACGGCAGCAGGTCGCCGCGCTTGGCGGCAGCTTCGAGCTCATCAATGTTGGTAATCTGAAGCGCGGAGTAGAGCATCGCGACGGTCTTGGGGCCCATGCCGGGCAGGCGCAGAAGCTCAAGCATCGACGGCTTGTATTTTTTCAGCAGCTCTTCGCGCAGCGGCATGGTGCCGGTGGCGACCAGGTCTCGGATGTTGGCAGCCATGCCTTTGCCGATGCCGGGGATGGCGAGCAGCGCCTTGGTGTCGGCCTCCGGCGTGGCGAGCGTGGCAAGCTGCGTGGTCTGTTGCTCGACAGCCTCCGCTGCGCGACGATAACTGCGGATGCGGAAGGGGTCGCCGGAGTCAATTTCAAGCAGAGCAGCGGTTTCATCGAGGGCGCGGGCGAGGGAGATGTTGTCCATAAGCAGGCTAAGCGCAGGCGAAGACGCCCGAACAACGCAATTGTATGCGCTAGTCCAGACATGGATTTTGAGGGCATCTCTGGAGGCCTGCTAGACCTTTTCTGCCTTTGCGGTGAGGATGACCTGGTCCGCCTGAGGACCCTTGGCGCCATCGACGATGTCAAACTCAACGGCATCGCCTTCCTGGAGGCTCTTGTATCCGTCCAGCTTGATGGAGCTGTAGTGGACAAAGACGTCAGGGCCGTCTTCGCGACCCAGAAAGCCGTATCCTTTTGCGTTGTTGAACCACTTCACCGTGCCTTTGTAGTGTGCCATCGACCCGAATATCCTTGCCTCGGTAGAAATTTGCCCCCCCCCGGATTCCTCGGAGGAGCAGCTATGTAACGTAGACGCCGAAATCCCTCAGAAAAGTTGCGTGGAAGATTGTGCGGGGCCGCAGCTAGTTGTTTTGAAACGAGTTGTGGCGCGGGTACACAAAGCCTTCCCCGGCGAATTAATTAACGGTGGGATAGTTGAGTTGGATTGGATTGGCGCCTGGGGCGATGTGGCCGAGGTTGAAAGTGCCGGATTTAGGCGGGGGTCTTCCTGTGTGAGGCATAGTAGAGAACGCCGATGAGGGTCTTGCCGTCGTGGATTTTTCCGGCGTGGATGAGGCGCAGGATCTCCGACAGCGGCGTCATGTGGATTTCGATTTTTTCGTCGTCCTCTGGCGCGGCCTGACCGGCGGTGAGGTCTTCCGCGAGCAGGATGTGCATGGCCTCGGAAAGGAAGCCGGGACTGGCGAAGTACTTGGTGTGTTTCGACCACTTGCGGGCGCGGTAGCCGGTTTCCTCCAGAAGCTCACGGCGGCCCGAGGGGATGAGTTTTTCGCCGGGCTCTATGCGCCCGGCAGGGAGCTCAAGCAGGAACTGGTTGGCGGCGTGACGCCACTGACGGATGAGCAGGATGCCGGGGTCGGCGGGGTTGGAGCGGGTGTCTACGGCGAGGATGACGACCGAGCCGTTGTGGCGGATGACTTCGCGCGTGGCGCGGACGCCGCCGGGTTCGGCGACTTCGTCCTGCGTGACCCAGAAGACCTTCCCCTTGAAAACGGTTTTCGAACTAAGCGTGCGACCGCGGCCAGTGAGCTTGAGCGGCTGATTGGTTTGGCCGGTGGCGGAGGACTTTTTAGCGGATGCGGTCTTTCTTGAAGCTTTCTTGACGGCCATTTCCGTAGAGTACAGCAAAGAATTGATGCATCGGCGGGGGGTGGGCGGCATCCAAACTTTGACCCGACGGAGACAACACAGTGCTGGCGCGGTGAGAGACTGCAGGGTGAGAGACTGAAGCGTATGCAGGCGGAGTGTTACCCCATATCGATGGTGCCGGGAACGACTAAGCTGTTCCGCGATTTTGCGGAGGTCACGGCGGAGAACGCGCGCCTGCTACGGCGATGGTATCCGCATGAGCCGTTCTCGATGGCATGGGCGAAACATGCGCCGGAATTGAGTGTGGAGCATCGCGGGCAACTGGCGGACGCTCTGCGCGAGCAGGTGATAGAGTTTGGCGGCGGAGAAACAGCGCTTGCCAATGTGGAAAAGCTTCGCAATGGCGCGGCGGCCGTGGTGACCGGTCAGCAGGTGGCGCTGTTTGGAGGGCCGCTGCTGACGCTGCTGAAGGCGGCGACGGCGGTGCGCAAGGCGCAGGATGCAACCGGGGCCAGCGGACGCGAACACGTGCCGGTGTTCTGGCTGGCGACGGAAGACCACGACCTGGCAGAGGTAGACCAGGTTTCGCTGCTGACCAAGCAGGCGGTGGAGACAATCAAGCTCGATCTGCGTGCGGATCAGCCCCGGCCGGTGGGCGGCATCCGCGTGGATGACGGCAGCGGAGCGCTGACCGCGGCGCTGGAGCGGGCGAGTGAGCTGCTGGAGTGGGCCCCGGTGTCGGATTGTCTGCGCGAATTCTACGGCGCGCCCGATGCGACGCTGGCAAGTGCTTTTGGGCGGCTGCTGACACGGCTGTTTGCGAAGCAGGGGCTGGTGGTGATGGATGCTTCGTCGCGAGCGTTCCACGCGCTGGGAGCTCCTGTGCTGCGCCAGGCGATTGAGCGTGCGGAGGAGTTAGAGGCGGCACTGATCGCCCGGTCTGAAGAGTTGGTGAGCGCGGGATATCACGCGCAGGTTAAGGTCGATTCCGCGATGAGCCTGCTGTTTTTGATCTCCACCAATGAAGCCGGCGAGAAAGTACGGCTCTCGTTGCGGCGCGGCGCGGGCGATGTTTGGAAGGCGGGCAAGCTGGAGTTATCGAGTGCGGAGCTGCTGGCGATCGTAGAAAGCGAGCCGGAGCGGCTTAGCCCGAATGCGCTGCTGCGCGCGGTCTTCCAGGATGCGATTTTGCCGACGGTGGCGTACGTTGGCGGACCGGCAGAGGTTGCGTACTTTGCGCAATCGGCAGTGGTATACGAAAAGATTCTGGGGCGAGTGACCCCGGTGCTGCCGCGGCTCTCAGCCACGTTGCTTGAGCCGGCGATTGCACAGACCATGGCGGCGCACGAGGTTAGTCTGCCGCAGGTGTTCGAGGCGAAGACCGCCGGAGAGCTGGCGGTGCGGCTGGGCGCGCGCGCCATGCCCATCGAAGGCAAGCGGAAGATTGCAGCCGTGGGCAACGCTATGGACGCAGAGCTGGGCGCGCTGACCGAGTACATGACGTCGATGAGCGCGGACCTGGGACGCGCGGCCGGGGTGAGCGGCAGCAAGATGCGCTACCAGATGAACCGGCTGCGCAGGATGGCGGCGGCGTTCGAGGCACAGAAAGAGGCCTCGCTCAAGAAGCACGCGACGGCGATTATGCTGAACGTGTTTCCTGACGGACATTTGCAGGAGCGGCTGCTAGCTGGAGTGGGCTTCGTTGCGAAGCACGGCGAAGGTTTGGTGGAGCTGCTGGTGGAGCACGCGGGGCAGGAGTGCCCGGGGCATCGGGTGATCTCGCTGTAGAGAAAGCTAGGTCTTCGGGCCTGCTTTAGAGGCCATGCCGCGACTGAGCCAGGAACGTGCCTCGTTCGAAGCTAGATAAGAGAGCAGGAACAGTGCGAGGAAAAACTTGGCGAATAGAAGCACGACGTAGGACCAATCCTGACGCCACGCGAGCTGCAGACTGCCCCACGGCAAGAGCCAAACAAGCATATGAACAAGCCAGATCAGGGACAAAACCAACACGGCCCACATGGCCCAGCTCATGCGATTCCAAAAGGCAAGGACGATTGCACCTTGAATGAGAGCGACGATTGTGGCGCCGATGCCGGTGTTGGTGGAGATGAAAATCGTGAAGCCCGGCGGGGGCGAGGTGGTCCATGCGACTGCCAGGCTCATCAGGATGCCGGCGGCCATAAGATAGGTGGCGAGCTCTACGCGGAACGGCCTCTCCATGATTCAAAATTGTACTGCCAGCCGGGAGGTTGCGCAGCAGGGAACCGGCTGCGATACTTTGCGTATCTATCCAGCGATGAGGTGACGTCATGCATGTGCTGTTTGGACTTCTGCTGATTCCGTTTGGAGCCTTCCACTTTCTGCCGACGATTGTCGCTGCGCTGCGCAACTCGCGGCACCTGGTGGCGATCTTCCTGATCAACCTGTTTTTGAGCTGGACGCTGGTTGGGTGGGTCGTCGCGCTGGTGTGGGCGCTTACCAGCGAGCCGAAGTGGATGTATGCGTACACGCCTTACCCTTACCGACGCTACTAGGCCCGGAATGACGGAAGTCTAACGCAGTCATAGAATGGCTGCGAGGACTTTTTGAATGGGATTGAGCGACCAACCGTTTGAGGTAATGTGCCCGGATTGCGGCGGAATGCTGAAGATTGACCCAGTCAATCGCAACGTGATTTCGCATACATCTGCGCCGCGCAAAAAGACGTTCGAGGATTTTGGTGCGGCAGCCAAGGCGCTGAAGGAGAGCGATGCACGCAGGGACTCGATCTTTGCGCAGTCGATTGAGGCGCAGAAGAACAAGGACGACATTATGGCCAAGAAATTTGATGAGGCTGTAAAGAAGGCCAAGGAATCGAAGGAAAGCGGCAAGCCGATGCGTGATTTCGATTTCGACTAATTGCGACTGTGAGTGGCACTTCTTTGTCAATCTATAGACTGGATGTATGCCGCCGATTCTGAATGCGCAGGGCGTTACCAAACGCTTTGGCGCGAAGCCACTGTTTGAAAATATTTCGTTCGCTGTGGATGAAGGCGACCGTATTGGGCTGATTGGGCCTAATGGGGCAGGCAAATCCACGTTGCTGGCGGTTCTGGCCGGGGAGATGGAGCCGGATTCAGGCGAACTGGCCGTGCGCAAGCGCGCGCGGGTGGGGTATGTGCGGCAGATTTCGGACTACAGTTCGGGCAAGACTGTGCGTGGCGTAGTGGAAGCTGCGATGAAGCGCGGGCATGTTCCGGAGAACGAGCGCGAGCAGCGCCTGCGCGAGACGCTGGGGCGCGCGGGGTTTACGGATGAAGGCATGAGCGGGCAGGCTGCGCAGCTGAGCGGCGGCTGGCGCAAGCGACTGGCGATTGCCGAGGCCATGGTGACGCAGCCTGATGTACTCCTGCTGGATGAGCCGACGAACCATCTGGACCTTGAAGGCATTGAGTGGCTGGAAGGCATTCTGAGGACCGCGAAGTTCGCGAGCGTGGTCGTCACGCACGATCGCTATTTCCTGGAGAACGTGGCGAGCGAGGTCGTCGAATTGAGCCGTGTCTATGCCGAGGGAATGCTGACGGTGCGCGGAGCTTACTCACGGTTTTTGGAAGACCGAGAGGCGTATCTTGAGTCGCAGACCAAGATGCAGGAGAGCCTGCGCAACCGCGTAAAGACCGAGATTGATTGGCTGCGCCGCGGGCCTAAGGCGCGGACGACGAAATCCAAGGCGCGGATTGACAGTGCGCAGTCGATGATTGGCAAGCTGGCGGATGTGGATGCGCGCACTCGCACGGCCACGGCGGGAATCGAATTTACCGCCAGCGATCGGCAAACCAAGCGGTTGATTGAGCTGGAAGATGCAACCGTGGTCCTGGGCGGGCGCGAGATTGTGCGCAACGTTTCGCTGGGGTTGATGAATGGAATGAAGCTGGGGCTGGTGGGGCCGAACGGCAGCGGCAAGACGACGCTTCTACGCGCGATGTCTGGCGAGATTCCGCTGAGCGCAGGAACGGTGAAGCGAGCGACTACGCTGCGGATTGTCTACTTCTCGCAGATGCGCGAGCTGGATGAGTCGCTGACATTGAAGCGCGCACTGGCACCGGATGCCGATGCCGTGGTCTACCAGGACCGCGTGGTGCATGTGGCGAGCTATGCGGCCAAGTTTCTGTTTACGGGCGAGCAGTTGAACCAACCGGTTTCGCGTTTGAGCGGTGGCGAGCGTGCTCGCGTGCTGATTGCGAGGTTGATGCTGGAGCCGGCAGATGTGCTGATGCTCGACGAGCCGACGAATGATCTGGATATTCCAACGCTGGAAATCCTGGAAGAATCACTGCTGGAGTTCAAGGGAGCGCTGGTGCTGGTGACACACGACCGCTATCTGCTGGACCGCATCTCGAATGTGGTGCTGGGGCTGGATGGACGCGGCAATGCTCAGTTGTTCGCGGATTATCTGCAGTGGGAAGAATGGAAGGGCCAGGGATTAGGGATCAGGGAACAGGGATTAGAAGACAAAAGCGAGAAGCCTGCTGCAAGCACGGGTGCGACTGCGAAGAAGAAGCTTTCGTATCTGGAGCAGCGGGAATTCGATGGCATTGAGGTACGGGTGGAGGCTGCGGATGCGCGGCTGGCTGCGGCGCATGACAGGCTCGCTGATCCGAGCGTGGGTGTGGATCCGGCAGCGCTGACGCCGGCGCTTGCCGAGATGGATGCCGCGCAAGCGGAGCATGACGCGATTTATGCGCGGTGGGCGGAGTTGACGGAGAAGGCCGGTTAATTTTTCAGGACGACTTCGCCGTTCTTCATGACGAAGGCGGGATGCTCGAGCACCTTGATGTCGGTGAGCGGGTCGCCGGGTACGGCGATGATGTCGGCGAAAAAATGGGGCTTGAGCTGGCCGATGCTGTCGGCCCAATCGAGCAATTTGGCGCCGTTGATCAGGCCGGAGCGCAGGGTTTCGGCTGGGCTCATGCCGTACTACACCATCAGTTCGTACTCGCGCGCCTGCGTACCGTGCGGGAAGGGACCAACATCGGAGCCGACCGCGAACGGAACACCTGCGGACATCTGCTTTTTGAATTCGGCGGCGTGGAAGGCCTGCTGGTCGTTCTCGCGCGCGGTGGCGGCGGGCGACGCGGCGTGCGCGGCAAAGTATTCCGCGATGGCGAAGGTGGGTACGGCGTAGATTTCTTTTTCGTGCATCAGCTTCATGGTTTCGGGCGAGAGGTTGTAGGCGTGGTCGATACTGGCTACACCGGCTTCGGCGGCGAAGCGGGCGCCGGGTTCGCCGGTGCAGTGCACGCCTATGCGGCTGCCGGTGCGCTTGGCTTCGGCGACAGCGGCGGCGAGTTCGGCTTCGGTGTACTGGTAGGGCGTGGTGAAGACGTTGCCTACAAGGCGGTCGCGGCCGGTCTCGTAGATCTTGGTGAAGTCGGCGCCTTCTTTATGCTGTTCACGCATGATGCGGATGATGTCGTCGGTGGTGTCGGCACGGTCGGCGTTCGAGAGCAGGTGCTCTTCGGGATTGAGGCCGGAATTGTCCTCGTGGCCACCGTTAATGTCGATGGCGTTGCAGCTCATGCGCATGCGTGGGCCGGGAATCATGCCGGAGTTGATGGCGTTGCGTACGGCGACATCGGCGCAGCCAGCGCCTTCGGTGCCCATGTCGCGCTCGGCGGTGAAGCCGGCCATGAGATCGGCCTTGGCGGCGGAGGCAGCGATGAGTGTGCGCTCGGGGACGGACTCGCGGACGGTCTGGAAGGCTTCGTCGCCGACGTGAAGGAAGAGATGCACGTGCGCGTCGATGAGGCCGGGCATGAGTGTGGTGTCGCCGAGGTCGATGACGGCGGCGCCGGCGGGATGCGTGACGTGTGTGCCGGCTTCGGTGACGCGATTGCCGGTGACGAGGACCTCGCCGGGAGAGAGCACTTTGCCGGCGGCGACATCGAGGATGCGCGCGGCGTGCAGCACGGTTTGGGTGGGGGCGGGCTGCTGGGCGAGTGCGGGCGTGACGAGAAGGAGGGAGGCAGCTAGCAGTTTCATAGTGAGTGCAGGATACTGCACTGGGACTGAAAATGAGCCGGAATGTGGAGGCAGGATGAATCGACGGGATGCAATGAAGCTGGTGGCGGCAGGTGCGGTGGGTGCGGTGAGTGCCGAGGGATTCGCGCAGGCGGCCCGAGTAACGCAGTTTGTAGAGCGGTGGGGGAAGTATGAGATCGAGTTGAAGGGGCCGTCAGCGGGCAATCCGTTTGCTGATGCGAGTGTCAGCGCGGAGTTTACGAAGGGTGCGCGCAGGGTGAAGGTCGATGGCTTTTATGACGGCGACGACATGTATCGCGTGCGTTGGATGCCGGATGAGGTAGGTATGTGGCAATGGACGACGACAGGCTCTGTGCCGGAGCTGAAAGGCAAGAGTGGCGGGTTTGTTTGCACTGAGCCAACGGCCGAAAACCATGGCCCGGTGGGCGTAACGGATGTTTTTCACTTCCGCTATGCGGATGGCACGCGCTACTTTCCGTTTGGAACTACTTGCTATGCGTGGGTGTTTGAGAGCGAGCGACTGCAAGAGATGACGCTGGCGAACCTGAAGCACGCGGGCTTCAACAAGGTGAGGATGTGTGTTCTGCCCAAGACGTTTGCAGCGGGCGAGCCGGAGCGGCATCCGTTTCCGATGGTGAATGGCAAACTGGATTTCACACGCTTCGATGCGGAGTTCTTCAGGCATTTTGAAAAACGCATACAGGACCTGGACGCGATCGGCGTACAGGCCGATGTGATCCTGTTCCATCCTTATGGCAAGCCGTGGGGTTATGACGAGATGCCAAAGGAGGTGAACGAACGCTATGTCCGCTACGTGGTGGCGCGACTGGGGTCGCTGCGCAATGTGTGGTGGTCTCTGGCCAATGAGTATGACCTGCTCAAGACGTGGACGATGCCGGAGTGGGACCACCTGTTCCATGTGATCGAGGAGGCCGATGTGGCCGGGCATCTACGCAGCGTGCACCACAGCGGGCCAATGTATGACTACGCGAAGCCGTGGGTGACGCACGCGAGCCTGCAGACAGCGGAATTCGATAAAACGGCTGAGTGGAAGAAGGCGTGGGGCAAGCCGGTGGTGTTTGACGAGGTGCAATACGAGGGCAATATCTGGCGGCGCTGGGGCAACCTGACCGGCGAAGAACTGACGCGGCGGTTCTGGCTGGCGGTGACAGCCGGGGCTTACTGCACGCACGGCGAGGTGATCGCGGTGAAGAACTCGAAAGACGGCATGAGTGCGGACGGCGGCGTTCTGCTGGGCGAAAGCCCGCAGCGGATCGCGTTCCTGCGCAAGCTGGTGGAGGAGACGAATGCCAGCCTGCAGCAGATGGAGGGCGCTTACTATCGCTGTGCGAATGGAAACGTGGGCAAACCGGGAGAGGTGATTCTGTACTACTTCGACACTCACCGGCCGGCGGATTATCCGTTCCCTCTGCCGGAGGGTGGGACGTAC
>Ga0206804_10248_pt2 | contig 13785 bp, 3 predicted proteins | sample Alteio_BWOrgCont_62_FD_152888 | JGI IMG/M metagenome (GOLD analysis project Ga0206804, IMG submission 152888) | Enriched cells from forest soil in Barre Woods Harvard Forest LTER site, Petersham, Massachusetts, United States -... | ecosystem: Environmental > Terrestrial > Soil > Temperate forest >... | reverse complement strand
TCCTGGCACTGGTTGGAGAAGCCGTTGCTTCGCTGGAAGGATCGCCGCTTCCCCAACGCACCGCATCCTACGGAGCCCGTGCTGAGTTAGCCAGTGCGATACCTTCCCCCAAAATTCAGCGTATTGACACACAACTTCGCTACCTTGATGCCATGCTGCTTAGCTTCGTCGTCCCTGCGTACAACGAAGAGGCCTATCTCGGCGCTTGCCTCGAATCCATCCTCGACCAAACCCGCGGCCTTGAGCACCTCACCGAAATCATCGTCGTCAACAACGCCAGCACCGACCGCACTCGCGAAATAGCTCTCAGCTACCCGCGCGTCCGTCTCGTCGACGAGCTCCGCAAAGGTCTGCCTTACGCGCGCCAGGCCGGCTTCGTCGCCTCTACCGGCTCGCTCATCGCCAATGTTGACGCCGACTCTCGCCTCACGCCTGGCTGGGTCGACAAGGTCCTCACCACCTTCCGCAGTCACGAAGCAGATGAAGGCCGGCAGCTGGTTTCGCTCTCCGGCCCACTCGTGTACTACGACCTCACGCCTCGTCAGAGCCGTCTCGTGAATGTGTTCTATGGCATCGCCTGGCTCACCTACGCGACCAACAAATACATCCTCCGCGTCGGCTCCATGGTGCAGGGCGGCAACTTCGTTCTCTCTCGTGCCGCGCTTGAGGCCATCGGAGGCTACGACACCTCCATCACCTTCTACGGCGAAGACACAGACATCGCGCGCCGCCTGCACGCCGTCGGCAAAGTGCTTTTCACCTTCGATCTGAAGATGCTCTCCTCAGCGCGTCGCCTCAAGCACGAAGGCATGCTTACCATCGCCTTCCGCTACGGCCTCAACTACTTCTGGACCACCTTCTTCAAGCACCCGTTCACGCGCGAGCATATCGACATTCGCGAGCCCGAGCTCAATCAGCAGTTCGAAGCCTGACGTCCCCGACGCGTCAGCACTCGTGAAGTCGCTGTAGTCAGCCTTGCGCTCATCGCGTCCCACGCCGACACCACATCGACTCCCAACCACGCCACCGTTGCTGCGGCAATCCAACCCACGCGTACCCCCAGGTTTATTGCAGATCCCCGTTACTGCAGCTCCATCTCCAGCGGCATCGAGTCGCTCACACGAAGTGCAGCGCTCAAGCCATTCCTGAAAAACTCGCTCCGCCCAAGCCTCACGACCTCAATAGCCATACGTAGCGGCCACGGTGCACGTTCCCGCGCCCACAACTCGCTCAGGGGTCGCAGATTCCCCTGCTGGTCCGGATGAAACGCACGCTCATCCCACCGCTGCCATCCCTCGATGAAGTCCGGGAAGTCTGTCACCGCATTCAGCGTCGACTGCAGAATGCGTCCCTCCCACGGCTTCGCATACTGATCCATGAACAGCACATGACTCTGCCGCTCGATGCGAACCTCATCGACAAACTCGCGGAAGCTCCGCGCGTTCGTCAGGTTCACATTCGCATTCGGCTCCAGCCCATGCCGGTCGCCGCCGGAGATCAAAATGTGTCCCGTGTCGCGCGCCAGCCGCATCACTTCGCGGTTCTCCTTCGCGTGCCGCAGGCCATTCAACTCCAGGGCATGAATCGCCGCGCCCATCGCCGCGATGAATCGCACAACCTCGCGCCGGTGCACCGCCTCGCCGACCTTGTGCAGATCCCACACTGGGTGGTTGAACACCACCAGCACACCCGGAGTTGCGTCCAGCTCACGCACCATCGCGATCAGCTTCGCGTCCATCGCCCCGACCCGCGCGCCAAACTCCTCTTCGCACTCGCGCGCGGCCAGTGCCTCCGCCGTAAATTCCGCAAAGCGCCGCATCCACTCCGGCCCATCCGCGCTCGGCAGGTTATGGATACCCAGGTGAAACTCCGTGTCGCCAAACGGCGCGCTCCACTCCACCGACACCGGAATATGCCGTGCGCTCGGAACCGTACGCAGCAGCATCGGCGCCTCAATCGTGTCGTGGTCAGTAATCGAGACCAGCGGATCCAGTCCCATCCCGCGAATCTGTCCCGCCTCGAGCTCGAACGCCATCTTCGGCAGCATCGGCGGCCGCCAGAACGCCCGCTCGAAGTCCAGCGTCAGCCCGTACTTCTCCTTCGCGGCCCGCTCATACCGCCGCAGCACAATGCCCGCCGACGGCAGCATCTCCACAAACATATGCACAAACTTCAGCGACTCTTCCGAACAGCTCGTGTGGCTGTGCAGCGACACGCCTGTCCGGTACCGCTCGACTGCCGCGGAATCCTTCCATCTGCTGGTGATTTGTGTCTTTGGCTGCATCGCAGGGCCTCCAGAAGAACTGGTGTATCTGCACCAATCCTGAGGCACTTAGAGGAACAGCCGATAAATGCTGTGCGAACGCACCTTCAATTCTCAGCCCGTACTCAAATTCGTCACGAACCCCGCTGCATAACCGTGGTTTTCGTTACTCAGCAAACGATCTGTGTCGCTGACTTGGCGTCCTGTTACCCCAAAGTTCCATCCCTTGCCAAGCGTCGTTTGCCCCGTCAAAACCACATCTCGTCACGTCGTGACAGCCTACTGTCCCTAGGAGGGGCTAGCCCAAAATCCTCCGCATTTTCATAAACGCGTGACGGCGCGTAGCAACTAAATGACCGATTTTCGGCCATATGTTGAAACTTTTTCATTTGGCATACGACGTGCATACATCGCGCCACAAGCACCCCATCCCTAGAGCACGACCTGTGAGGACCCATGCATCTTCTTAGATTGCGGTCTATCGTCCCGTCGTTCCTTCTCTTCTGTGTACTCGCCTTCACCTTCTCAGCCCGCGCCGTCGATGTAAACGGCCGTATCAAAGGTACGATCACCGATCCTTCCGGCGCCGTCATGCCCGGGGTTAGCGTCATCGCGACGAACACTGCCACCGGCGTCAAGTTCAACACCATGACGCTTTCCGACGGCAACTACCTCTTCCCTCAGCTTCCTGTCGGCACGTACAGCATCGCTGTCAGCGCGCCCGGCTTCAAAGCGTTCGTGGCCACCGGCATCATTCTCAACATCGACACCGAGTATGTGGAGTCGGTCAAACTCGAAGTCGGCAGCAAATCTGAGACCCTTGAGGTCGCCGCCGACGCCGTCCAGGTCAACACCACGGACATGCAGCTCAATAACATCGTGAACTCCTCGCAGATGGTCGAGCTGCCCCTGATCAACCGCACCTTCACTGGCCTCGAGCTCATCGAGCCCGGCGTGCAGGCCGCTAGCGACCGCTTCACCGGAAACTACTCCGCCAGCGGCGCGCAGACGCAGCAGTCTGAATACCTCGTCAACGGCGCCGACACCAACGACATCGCGCTGAACACTCTCACCTACACGCCCAACCTGGACGCCATCAACCAGTTTGCGCTCATCGAAGGTCCTCAGAACGCCGAGTACGATCGCAACTCCGGCGGCATCGTCAGCGCCACCCTTAAGCAGGGCACCAACCACTTCCACGGCGATCTCTTCGAGTTCTACCGCGACACCTTCCTCAACACGAACAACTACCTGCAGAAGTCCTTCAACTCCGCCGGCCAGCGCACGGACACCATCGCCAAGTACCACCAGAACATCTTTGGTGCCACCATCGGCGGCCCCATCATCAGGGACAAGCTCTTCCTCTTCTACGGCTATCAGGGAACCCGTCAGATCGTTCCCGAAGCCGGTGGTACGGTCTCCGTTTACACGCAAGCCAACCTCAACGGGAGTTTCACTGAAGACCTTCCCGCAAACTCCGCCACAGCCAATCACTTCGGCTACGTCTTCAGCAATCAGAAGATTCCAGGCACGATCACTTCTCTGGCGACGCTGAATCCGGCTTGCGTTCCCAACGGTACGAACACCTGGTCCGCTTGCATGACCGCGCTCGGCGGTGTCATTCCCACGAGTGCCTTCAACACGGTCGCGTACAACCTGGTCAAGAAGTACGTTCCCCTTCCCAACAACTCCGGGACCAGCCCCTACAGCTACATCTTCCATCCCTTAGTTACGACCAAGGCGAATCAGGATCTCGCCCGTCTTGACTACGCGATCAGCTCCAGGAACCAGCTCACCCTCATCGGCGTCTACAACCGCTCCAGCGCTCCGGAGACCTTGCCCTTCACCGGCGCAACGCTGCCCGGCTTCGGCGACGTCAGCACGTCGTACACCCAGCAATACACGCTCGATGACGTGCACCAGTTCGCAACCACGCTCGTAAACGAGTTCCAGATCCACTGGACTCGCTTCAACTATCAAGCTGTTCTTCCGCAGGTGCCCACCCAGCCCTCCAGCGCCGGCTTCCAGATCACGCCGCAAAACACTGCGGGCGCTGGCCTTCCCACTATCGCCGTCGGCAACTTCTTCACCCTGGGCTTCTCCACTAATGGTCCGCAGCCGCGTATCGATCAGGTCTATCAACTCGGTGACAACGTCTCCAAGGTCGTCGGCCCGCACGCCCTGAAGTTCGGCTACGATGGACGCCGCTTCAACGTCTCCAATCCGTTCAGCGCGCGCAACAACGGCAGCTACGCCTTCTCGAACAGCACCGGCACCAGCCCGTACACGACAGGCGACAGTTCGCTCGACTTCCTCCTCGGCATCCCCGGCACTTACAGCCAGGGTTCCGGCGCCACCATCCAGGCGCAGGCCTACCTCAACTACCTCTACGGGCAGGACTCCTGGAAGGTCAGCAGCACCTTCACCTTTAACTACGGCCTCGGCTACTCCCTTGACACACCGCTCGAGCAGAAGCAGTACAACGGTGAAGCTGTGATCTGCCTCATCGGCGGCCAGCAGTCTTCTATCTTCCCGACCGCACCCAAGGGCCTCAACTACCCCGGCGACAAGGGCTGCAACAGTTACGGTGGTCCTACCCTGTACATGGGCGAGTTCGCTCCACGCATCGGTTTCGCGTGGTCGCCCTCGGGTGAAGGGGCCTGGTCTCGGTTCACCGGCGGTCCCGGCAAGTTCTCCATCCGCGGCGGTTTCGGCTTCTACTACGACCGCACCGAGGAAGAGAGCTCGCTCGAAACCCTCACCACACCGCCCTTCGGCCTGTCGTCAGCTGGCGTCAACGACTACGCCCCAACGGGCACAGTCCTCACGCCTGGCTTCGCCAACCCCTACCAGGACATCAACGCCGGTGCCGTCTACGCCAACAAGTTCCCCTACGCGTTCCCGACTCCCGGCGCTGCGATCAATTGGGCTAAGCTCGAGCCGGTCGCCAAGAGCTCTTACGCTCCAGGCTTCCGTGCTCCCTATGCCGAGAACTTCCAACTCACCCTTGAACGTGAGTTCGCCTCGCGCATTGTCACCCGCCTCTCCTATGTAGGCTCGCTCGCTCACCGCAATCAGGTCGACCCCGAAGGCAACTACGAGACCGCTGCCGGTCACGCCGCCTGCCTCGCAGCGACAACCACCTGTTCGGCCTTCACAGTCGGAACCGCAACCTCACCGACTGCGCCGATCGCTTCCACCAACGCCAACAATCAGGCGAAGAACTATCCAACAAACACCATCTACGGCTCGATCGATCCCAACACCGGTATAACCGGCTTCACCAGCATCGGCCAGGTCAGCTCCGAGGGATCATCGAACTACAACGCTCTTCAAGTCAGCGTCGAGAAGGCCTACACCCACGGGCTCTCCTTCCAGCTCAGCTATACCTTCGCGCACGCGCTGGACAACGGCTCCAGCTTCGAGGGCTCCGGCTTCGGTGGAACCAACGGCCGCGGCTATAACCAGTTCCAGCCTGGCCTCAACTACGGAAGCTCCACCTACGATGCGCGCCAGCGCCTCGTCTTCGCCCCCATCTACACCACGCCGATCCTGCACGGCTCCAACTGGTACAGCCCCTTGAACCTGGCGCTCTCCGGCTGGCAGATCTCAGGTATCACGGTCCTCGCCACAGGCTTCCCGTATGACTTCACCGTCGGCGGCTCCAACTCGCTCTGGTGCTCCAGCAGCAACACCTTCTACGCCTGCCCGGACGTCCCGGTGCAGGTCGCTCCCCTTCAGACCGCGAACCCGCGCACTGCGCCTCGCCTCGCTGGTCTTCCGATCTGGTACCAGAACACCGGCGCCTCCTTCCGCGAGGAGCCGATTGGCCAGTTCGGCAACACGGCACGCAACGCCTACCATGGCCCCGGGATCAACAACACCAACCTGATCCTCGCCAAGAACTTCAATCTCTCGGCTGACGGTGTTCGCCGGCTCCAGCTTCGTATGGAGTCCGACAACGTCTTCAACCACACCCAGTTCACCAATCCGACGGGCGCGCTCTCGCAGACATTCAACAGCAGCACGAACGTCTTCTCCGGCAGCCCCGGCACCATCAGCACAGCCCAATCAGCACGCCAGACCCAGCTCGCTGCAAAGTTCTACTTCTAGCCTCAACCCGCACTCAATCAGCAAAAGGGCGCCTTCGGGCGCCCTTTGCAATCCCTCCGAGACTACATTCATCCCCACAGCCAGCAGCTCGTCACTACTGGCTGTCATTCCGTCCCCAGAATAAAGGCCGGCAAATTATTCCATAATTCATAAATGCTGAGGCCTTCGCGATATCAATAATTGCTGTTTTTTGCCCCAAAAGCCCATATTGCGACTTTGGTCGCAAACTTGCCTTCATACCCCACGAAGAACCTCATTCAAGCTGCTGGAGTCATGGGGAGACTCCACGTCCCGCTAGGGACGCGCCCTCCCCTTATCTTTTTTCCTCTGCGTCTTGATTAGGTCAGTCCTCTCAAGAAATTGGGAGCCTAAGGAGCGAGTGCGTTTTATGAAGAAGTTTTTGACATTCTTCTTGTTGGCTTTGACATCGGTTTTCGCCTACGGTCAGGCGATCTCGGTCAACGGTGGATCCATTCAGGGCACTATCACCGACACGTCAGGCGCGGCTGTACCGGGCGCCACAGTTGTCATCGCGAATCCGGACACCGGATATAGCCACTCGCTGAAGAGCGACTCAGCCGGCTTCTATGAAGTCGGTCCCCTCAATCCTGGTTCATACACGGTCACGGTCTCGGCCTCCGGCTTCAAGCAGTATCAGGAGAAGACCGTCGTCCGCACCGGTACCGCGACCACCGGCAGCTTCAAGCTCTCCGTCGGCAGCCAGAGCGAGACCATCGAGGTCAACGCCGGCGCCGTTCAGATCAACACCGACCAGGCCGGCGTCTCGGACGTCATCACCAGCGAGCAGATTCGCAGCCTCCCGGTGAACGGCCGCAACTTCCTCGACCTCGCGCAGATCGAGCCCGGTGTCATCCTCCAGTCCGGTGAGAGCTTCGATCCCACCAAGGCCGGCTACTCGGCCATCTCCGTCTCCGGCGTCTCCGGCCGTACCACCCGAATTCTTCTCGATGGTCAGGACATCACCGACGAAACCGTCGGCACGACAATCTTCAACGTCTCTCAGGGCGCCATCGACGAGTTCCAGCTCAACCGTTCCACACAGGACGTCTCCGGTGACGTCACTTCCACTGGCCAGGTCCTCGTCGCCACCCGCAGCGGCACCAACACCATCCACGGTGAGCTCTTCTATAACTTCCAGGACTACCGCGCCGGCTTCGCCCGTTCCAAGGACGCCGTGAACCCGCCCTTCCAGCGCAACCAGTTCGGCGGCGCGGTCGGCGGCGCCATAATTAAGGACAAGCTCTTCTTCTTCGCCAACGCCGAGCGCATTAAGCAGGACTCCGCCGCCGCCTCGCCGGTTGGCACGCTCTTCCCAACCATCCTCGCCGCTCACTCCACCATTCCCTCGCCTTATCGCGAGACCTACTCTACCGGCCGTCTCGACTGGAGTGGCCCCTGGGGCGGACATTACTACGCGCGCGTTAACTACAACGTGAACTCGGTCGCCTCAAACTACGGCGACGGCTACTGGCTCTACGGCAACCGCGACAACACCCCCGGTTACGCCTTCGGTGCCGACTTCGCCTCCGGTCACTTCACGCACTCCTTCCGCGGCAGCTATGAGAAGTTCCACAACCTCATCAGCGACGAGACCGCCGGCAACACTTCGCTGTACAACCCAATTCCCAGCCTGGCCTTCTACTACTCGGCGCAGCACCTTTACTCGGGTCCCAACTATCTCGCCCCGCAGGGCACCTTCCAGTCCGACAAGCAGGTTCGTTATGACGGTTCGTGGACGATCGGCCGTCACAATGTTCGTTACGGCTACAGTCTGAACCGCATCCTTGGCGGCGGCTATGCAGCCTTCTTCGGTCTCAGCCCGCGCACTGCGATCTCGTCCAGCACGCTCTTCACCGGCCCCACCGCCAGCAACCCCAGTGCTCTGGGTTGCGGCGCCGTTGCAGGCGCAGCTTCCTGCCCCGGCGATCCTCTGAACGGCTACTTCCCCTCGACCACCTACCTCGGCAACGGCCAGGGCTTCTTCACCGAGAAGCCGGGCTTCGGTCTCCCCGGTTCGGGCGTCGAAGACTGGCGTCAGGGCATCTACGTCGCCGACAACTGGAAGGTCACCCCGAGCCTTACAGTCACCGCTGGCCTGCGCTGGAGCGTCGACACCGATCGCGCCAACCAGGACCTCCACACTCCGCTCTGCTCGGATGTGGACCCCAGCTCCGTCACGCCGCCCTGCTCCGGCAGCACACCGCTGTTCTCCATGTGGAACCCAAAGTTCACTCAGGCCTACGTTCAGCAGCCCTGGAAGAACTTCGCACCGCAGGTCGGTATCAACTTCTCGCCCGGCAACCACAAGACGTCGATCCGCGCTGGCTTCGGCATCTTCTATGAGGGCGATGTCTTCAACAACACCACCAACGCTCGCAGCTCTATCATCAAGCAGGGCGCCTTCTTCGACGACCGCCACATCTGCAACGGCACCTACTCCATCCAGAACTTCCCCGGACAGGGCTCCACTCCGGTCACCACCGTCGACGGTTTGACCATCACTCAGGTCTGCGCCCTCCCGCTGGTTCAGGCAGCTCCGCACCTCGTCAAACTGCAGCAGCAATATCAGGCCGCGACGAAGGCGAACTCCCTCTCAGCCAACGCGGGATTCATCGGCGAGACCCTGATCGGCGACGGCATCTACTCGCCCAACTACACCAATCCTTACTCGGAGCAGTGGAACGGCGGCGTGCAGCGTGAACTGTGGAAGGGTGCGGTCCTCAGTGCCGACTACGTCCACAACTCCACGCTCAAGATCGGCCAGCAACTCGACCTCAACCACGTCGGCGCGGCTCGCTACCTCAACACCGCTGCCGCTCAGAACGCCATCGCCACCACGCTGAAGAAGTACCCGACCTGCACCCAGGGATTCAGCGCAGCCTCCATCAACTGCGCTATCTCCAAGGGCGCGACCATCGCATCCTTTGCCGGCAACGGTCTCGACTCGGGCCGTGTTTACCTCGGCGGCTCGCCAGCCTCCGGTGCAGGTCTCACCGCCTCCACCGGCGCGGCTTTCGCGGGTGCCAACGCCGCGATCGGCAGCGGCAACTTCATCCAGCCGATCGGACGTTCCGGCTACGATGCGCTGCAGATCGTCCTTCGTCAGGCGTCTGCCCACCCCATCCCCGGCATTCAGCAGGCCAACTACCAGATCTCCTACAACCTCTCCCGCGTCGTCACGACCTCGGCCGCAGCCAGCAGCTCCGACCAGTTCTTCTCGACGCTCTCGTGGGATTACGACAACCCCAGCGCCTACATGGGTCCGGCTTCGCTCGATCACACGAACGAGCTCTCCTTCGGCGGTTCGTTCCTCTTCAAGTACGGTCCGCAGCTCGCCGTCCTCGCTCACTTCAACTCAGCTCCTCCGGCCAGCCTCGTTCTGGATTCCACGAACGTTGCCGGCACCTCGGCGGGCAGCATCTTCACCTCGGACGTGACCGGCGACGGCACACCCGCTGATCCCGCTCCTGGCACTCTTCCTGGTGCGTACATGCGCACCATCAAGGGCGGCAACATGCAGTCGTTCATCAATAACCTGAATGCCAAGCAGGCAAACACTCTCACGCCTGCGGGCCAGGCACTGGTCAACGCCGGCATCTTCACTCAAGGCCAGCTCGTGTCGCTCGGTGGCGCAATCCCGGCCATTGCCACCACGCCTCAGTCCACAGCCATTCAGAACCCCGCGTTCCGCGCCATGGACTTCGTCCTTTCCTATCCGATCCGCATGGCAAAGCTCCGGGAAGGGCTGAGCATCACGCCTGCGGTTGCCTTCTACAACGTCTTCAACTTCTCCAACTTCAGCGGCTTCAGCGGAACATTGCTGAACGTGAACTCGACGGGCGGCGCCACCAACACCGTTCCCGGCTACGCCTCTGGCCCGAACTCCTACGCGACCCTCGATGCGAACCGTACGCAGCGCGGCTCGGGTACGTTCGATCAGGGCGGTCCCCGCACCACAGAGTTCCAGTTGAAGCTGAATTTCTAACGCAACACGACGAAGAAGGGCGTCTCTAACGCCCTTCTTCGTCCCTCAATTCGACCGTTCGTCCACCCGGAACTGCAGTTAGTCCCGGCTCAATGTTCTTCTGTCCCATGAATTTCTCGACCCCGAATTCTCCAGAAATTCATAACTGAGTCTTCCTGCGACGAACAAAAGTGTTAGTTTCTGCCTGAATCATCGCTTTTGAGTTTGGCATTTCAGTTGCGTACTCCCGCCCTAAGAACTTCATTCATTTACTGGGGACGTGGAGAGATCATGCAACTCTTTAGAGTCCGGGGCGCCTTCTGGTCGCTCCTCCTGCTGTCCGTACTCGCCTTCACAGTTGGCTCAGCCTACGCGGTCGACGTCAATGCTCGCATCAAGGGAACCATCACCGATCCGACCGGCGCTGTCGTTCCGGGCGCCATTGTTACTGCCACCAACCAGGCGACTGGCGTCAAGTACCCCACCAAGTCGTCCTCCAGTGGTGACTACCTCTTCGCACAGCTCCCCGTCGGTACCTACACCATCACGGTCAGCTCCCCGAACTTCAAGACCTTCGCCGCCACCGGTATCGTCCTGACGATCGATCAGGAGTACGTTGAGCCCGTCAAGCTTGAGCTTGGAAACGCTTCGGAAACCCTCGAGGTCGCTGCCGACGCCGTTCAGGTCAACACGACCGACATGCAGTTGAGCCATATCGTCAACTCCGAGCAGATGGTTGAGTTGCCCCTCATCGGCCGCAACTTCACCGGCCTCGAGCTGATCGAGCCCGGCGTGCAGTCCTCCAGCGACCGCTTTGGTTCATACTCCGTAAGCGGAGCTCAGACTCAGCAGTCGTCGTTCCTCATCAACGGCGCCGACACGAACGACTTGGCCCTCAATACGCAGGTTCTCAGCCCGAACCTGGACGCAATCGACCAGTTCGCCCTGATCGATGGTCCCCTGAATGCCGAGTACGACCGCAACTCGGGTGGCATCGTCTCCGCCACCATCAAGCAGGGCACCAATCACATTCATGGCGACGCCTTCGAGTTCTATCGCGACACCTTCCTGAACACGGGCAACTTCTTCCAGACGACCACCACTTCGACGGGCATCAAGAAGACCGTCACGACATACCACCAGAACATCTTTGGCGGCACGATCGGTACACCAATCCTGCGTGACAAGATCTTCGCCTTTGGCGCTTACCAGGGCACCCGTCAAGTGGTCCCTGGCACGAACGGCGGCGGCAACGCCACGGTCTTCACTGCTGCCCAGCGAGCCGGCGACTTCTCCGCTGACGTGACCTCGACCAACCCTGCCGGATACACCTTTGCTACGGCAGCCACAATTCCCGCGTCCTTCCATCTTGCAAGTTGCCCAGGTGCAGTCACGTGGGGAGATTGTATTACTGCCAACGGAGGCAAATTCAGCTCCGCCGACTTCAACCCGATCGCAGTCAAGCTCCTGAGCACGTATGTTCCGCAACCAAACAGCGGAGCGAACGGGTATGTCTTCGACTCGACCAGCAAGACGTCGGCGGACCAGTTCATCGGACGTCTGGACTTCAATTTCGGTCCGAAGAATCAGGTCACGTTCGTTGGTATCTACCACAAGCAGGCCGTGATCTCGAATATCCCATTTACTGGCGCATCCTTGCCGGGATTTGATGAGGATGACGCTGAGCACATCCAGCAGTACACGGTTGACTATGTACGCCAACTCAACACCACGATGGTCAATGAGTTCGGCATCCACTACACCCGCTTCAACTATGCAGCCGTCAACCCGCTGAACCCCGTCGCCCCGTCGACGTTTGGGTTCTCCATCAACCCGCAAATCACCTCCGGCCAGAGCCTGCCGTCGATTCAGACTGGCTACTTTACTCTGGGATTCAGCACCAACGGCCCCCAGCCCCGCATCGATCAGGTGTATCAACTCGACGACAACTTCTCCAAGACACATGGCCACCACCAGTTCAAGTTCGGATATGACGGCCGGAAGTTCGGGGTCTCGAATCCCTTCGGCGCGAACAACAACGGAACCTATACTTATGGCGGTGCCTACAGCTCCGGTGATCCTGGTCTGGACTTCCTCCTCGGCAATCCGGGCGGCTACGCGCAGGGTTCCGGCGCTGAGATCATCGCCAGTGCATATCTCAACTACATGTACGCCCAGGACAACTGGAAAGCTACAAACACGCTGACTCTCAGCTATGGTCTCGGCTATCAGATCGATACCACCCTTAACAACAAGCAATACGGTGGCGAGGCGGTTGTCTGCCTCGTTCCCGGCCAGCAGTCGAAGATCTTCCCGTCTGCGCCTCCCAGCTTCCTCTACCCGGGCGATCCTGGCTGCACGAACTCCGGCCAGGCCTACACGCGTTTCGGAGACCTCGGTCCGCGCTTCGGCTTCGCCTGGGCTCCTGACCTCGGCTGGCTTTCCGGCTCTCCTGGCAAGTTCTCAGTCCGTGGCGGCTTCGGTATCTACTACAACCGCAGTGAAGAAGAGACCTCGCTCAACAATCTTTCAACACCTCCGTTTGGCCTGACCTCAAATGGCGCAGTAACTTTCAATCGGTTGGGTGCTCCGGGATTCGCCAACCCATACGTCGACACTACGAATAACGTCCCGGGAACCCCCGGCTCAGCTACAACTCCTTACAAGAATCAGTTCCCGTTCGCCTTCCCAACGCCAGGTTCTACGCCGGACTTCACCCAATACGAACCAACCGCCCTCAGCACGTATGGTCCAACCTTCCGGCCGCCGTACTCTGAGAACATTCAATTGTCGGTGGAGCGTGAGCTGCCGGCGCGCATCGTGGCTCGGTTCAGCTATGTGGCGGCGTTGGGTCGTCATAACCAGATCGTGACTGAAGGGAACTATGTCACGCAGGCAGGCCACGCGGCCTGCCTTGCGGGGAATGAGTACTCGGCGGTCCTCGGTCAAACGGTCAACTGCTCCGACCCGAGCGACAGTTCGAGCCGCGATGCTCAGAACTACTATCTCCCTCAAAACACCGTCGCTGGCAACCAGATGATTCAAGACGGCCAACCGGCGTTCCCGAGCGTAGGCCTGGTTGGGGCTCAAGGATCGTCGAACTACAACTCCTTCCAGGCCAATGTGACCAAGGCTCCGACTCACGGTCTCAGCTTCCAGCTTAGCTACACCTGGTCGCACGCGCTGGATGATGCCTCGAACTACGAGAACGCAGGCTACGGTGGCGAACGCGGTTACAACCAGTTCAATCACTCGCTCAACTACGGTGACTCCACCTTTGACGCGCGCCAGCGCTTCGTCATCGCACCCATCTACGTCACCCCGCAGCTGCATAGCGGCTCCTGGTACTCGCCGAAGAACCTCGCGCTCTCCGGCTGGCAAATCAGCGGAATCGTGACGCTGGCAACGGGCTTCCCCTTCGACA
>Ga0206804_10186_pt2 | contig 13802 bp, 10 predicted proteins | sample Alteio_BWOrgCont_62_FD_152888 | JGI IMG/M metagenome (GOLD analysis project Ga0206804, IMG submission 152888) | Enriched cells from forest soil in Barre Woods Harvard Forest LTER site, Petersham, Massachusetts, United States -... | ecosystem: Environmental > Terrestrial > Soil > Temperate forest >... | reverse complement strand
GGAGTTCACCCACAATATTGGTCTGAACGGTGGCCGCTACAGCGTCGGGCCGGAGTCGACGGGTGCGGGGAATGACTTGCGGTAAACGAAGCCAATCGCTTCGGCTTGGCTCCTGGCTCTCCCCTTCGGCTCTTCTTTCCTTGCCAGAAATCCGCCGAATCGCCTAACGTCCGTAGTCGTTTTCCTGCCATGTTTCCCTGGGGTCGTTACCGCTGTCTGTTCATCCTGAACGTGGGCGCACTTTTGCTTCTGGCCTTCGGCGCAACCGGCCGATTGCGGGCCCTGGATGCGGCGTCCATGCAGGCCATGGTTATTGTCGAGGGGGACGAGGGCCGGGGCTCAGGGTTTGTCGTGCGTATGGATGGCAAAACTTTTCTCGTCACCAATTCCCACGTCGTCCGCGGAAATCGGAATGTGAAATTCAAGAACCTGCGCAATGCCACGCTCCCCACCGGCGCGCTGCAGATCGCGGACCAAGTGGACGCGGTCCGCGCCGAGGTCACGGGAGTCCTCAGCCCGCTCGAACTTGAGACGCAAATTGAGCAGGTCAAAATCGGCGACGAAGTGATCGTGGCCGGCAATTCCGAGGGCGAGGGAGTCATTCGCGAAATTCCGGGAAAGGTGGTTGGGATTGGCCCGGATCGCATCGAGGTGGATGCGGAGTTCGTGCCCGGCAATAGCGGCAGCCCTATTCTGCTCAAATCCACGGGGAAAGTCATCGGCGTGGCGACCTATCTCAAAGTCCCGCGTGGCGGGCGCACCGGCACGAAATCACCATTTAGCCTCAACGAAGTGCGCCGCTTCGGCTACCGCCTCGACACGGTCACCAAATGGATCACCCCGTCGACGCGGGATCGCCTTCTCCTCGAAGGAATCAAGCTCGCCGAGATGGAGGATCTCATGTCCTCAATCGCGGGGGTCGTCGGGTCCAATGCGGCCTTTGTGACGAAGTGGGGAGCCAGCAGTTTTGTGAAAAAAGATCAGGCCCGGCAGTACCCCGCCTTTGCCGCCCTTTCGCTCGCGATCGACGATTTCGTCAAACAGCAAACCGCCGCCAAGGGCGATGACGAAAAGGCGAAGAACACCACCGCATTCTTCGCCAGTCTCAAGAACCTCGTTTCGGACGATGTGCGTGGCCTCAAGGAAAATCAGTTCAGCGGCTTCTACGCCGTCCAACTCAAGGAATCCCTCAGCCGGTGCCAGGATTTCTTCGACTGGTGCGACGGCACGGCCCTGCCGGCCTATCGTGAAGTATGGCTGGCCTCGCAGATGGATTCGCGATTCGCCATCGTGAACCGCTCGAACACGCCGGCAATCGATCCCAAGAAGCTCAACCTGGCTTTGAGTGATCGCATCGTCGCGAACGAGCCGCCCGACTATTGTCATCACGTAGGTTACTCACCGGATGCAAGGCCGGCGAATCTGGAAAATCTCTTCTGGATCATTGAGAATCCTCAGGGGGAACACCGCACCATTGCGATGCACAATACCAACGTCCACGTGCGCACCCCGATCAGCGGCACCTACCGTGTCTATGCCGAATATCGGACCACGGACCTGACGCGGACCGTAAGTAACACGGTCGAGGTCAAATTCACCGGCCCCGCCGCCGGCGTGGCCGACAATGCTCCCCCGGCCGGCGCCCCCAGTGTCGTCACCACCGCCGCCGACAAGGCGAAACCCTTGGCAGAGTTTCTCGCCGGCACCCAATGGCTTTGGGACGGCAGACCGAACCAAGTGCTGGAATTTCACAAGGACGGAAAGGTGTATTTCGCCGACTGGGCGCGACAGAATCTCGTCACCGGTTGGGAAGCCACCGGACCCAATCAAGTCACCTTGACGATCCTCAGCGGAAGATCCAACAACCGGACCGCAACCCTGGCCTTCAGCGAAGATCGGATCTCGTTTACCGGCAACGACTTCGATTCGAATCACACGATCTCCCGGAGCCCGCGCTTCGGCGCCGCACCGGCGGCCCCCGATCAGTGATTCGGTCTTGGCTCTTGGCTCTTCTTTCCCTTGCCAGCGCCCGTCCCATCGGCTCACCTTCCCGAGTCGCTCTCCTGCCATGTTGCCCCAGGCCCGTCATCGTTTTCTGCCCATCCTGCGCAATGCCGTTCTCACCACCGGCCCGCTCCAGATCGCCGACCAAGTCGATGCGGTGCGCGCCGCAGTCACGGACGTGACCAGCGCATTGGAACTCGAGACAGAGGTCGTCTTGATCAAGTAGATGCCGATCTACATCGACTTCGGCGCGACGTTTCTTTTCGCCGTCACCGGCGCGATGTTTGCCATTCGGCGGCATTACGATTGGGTGGGGCTGTTCGTTCTGGCGCTCTGCTCCGGGTTGGGCGGCGGACTGCTCCGCGATGGGCTCTTCATCAACGACGGTGCGCCCACGGCGATGCGTCATGCCGGCTATTTGTGGGCCGTCATCGCCGGTTGCATCGCGGCGGGTCTGTTCCACCAGTACGTCGGCAAACTGGACCGCCTGTTTCTTTATGCCGATGCCCTGGGCCTCGGCGCCTATGGGGTGGTCGGCATCGCCAAAGCCTCCGCCGCAGGACTGTCCCTGCCGGCCTCGATCTTTGTCGGCGTGGTCAACGCCGTGGGTGGCAGCCTCATTCGCGATGTCCTCACGAATACCGAATCGCTGCTCTTCAAGCCGGGACAATTTTATGTCGTCGCGGCATTGGCGGGTTGTTGCAGCTACGTGACCGCGACCTCGTGGCTTCATCTGCCGGTGCAGGTCGCCGCCTGGATCGCCATCGGCGTCACCTTCACCGCGCGCACGCTCTCGATCACGTTCAACTGGAAGACCGCGTCGATCTTGCCAAAATCCGTGCCTGAGGCGACGGATGCTCCGTAAGCCCCGGCCCTCGATGGAGAACTGGCTCGCCTCGTGGATGAACGAATGTGCGAATTTCACGGTCGGAGATGGCTCACTCTTGAATAAAACCTAGCTCCCCACACTTCCTTCCTTCGCGCTCCTGCCGGAAATTTGCATTGTCCTGCGCGAGCGAAGGCTCTGTTATTTCCGCCGTTCTCCATTCCACCCATGCTCTATCGACGACTTCTCCCCCGCATTGTTCCCGCGCTCGTGGCCGGCGCGCTGGGCATTCTCCTGGGCTCCGCGCCGGCCCAGGATGCCGAAAATAGCGACGCTATCGAGATCAAGGCGGCCGCTGGGATGCGCTATGATCCGCCGCGGTTTGTGGTCAAGCCGGGCGCCAAGGTGAAACTCGAGATCGAGAACACCGACGATATGGCGCACAACTTCGTCATCGTCGCGCCGGGTGGACGCGCCGAGGTGGTGGCCGCGGCCTTGACCATGCCGATCACTCCGGACCAGACGTTCATTCCGCAGAGCGACAAAATCCTTTTTCATGCGCCGCTGCTGACTCCGGGGAAATCGGCGCCGCTGGAGTTTACGGCGCCGACCGAGCCGGGCGTGTATCCGTACGTCTGCACGTTTCCGGGACATGGCTATCTGATGTTCGGCGCAATGTACGTGACCAAGCAGGCGGAATCGGAACTGCCCACGATCGCCAATGACGAGAACCTGCCTGACGCCATTCGCGATGCGGCCAAGGTCACCAAACTGCACGCCTATCCGGAGACGCCGCCGTACTGGTACCGTATCTTCATGCGGGACAGCGGACCCGCCGCCATCGCGGTCGCGCTGCCGGACGGGCAGAACTACTGCTGGGATGCGGGAGCGTGCCGGCTGCGCTATGTCTGGCGGGGCGCTTTCGTCGATCCCATGCCGCACTGGCGGACGAACGGCGACGGCTTTGCCGAGGTCAAGGGCACGATTTATTACCGCACCGCGCCGTCCTTTCCCTTGCGCTTCGGCGAGGAGAAAAAGGTCCCGCAAGATATTCACTTCCGGGGGTACCACGTCGTCGAAGGGTTGCCGGAGTTCCACTATGAGGTCGATGGCGCAGACGTGCGCGAATTGATCAAATCCGCGCATGGAGGCATCGAGGAGACTTTCAAGATCACCGGGACGAAGGGGCCGGTCTTCTTCGTGACCGACCCGAATGGCGGCGCGACGGTCGCCTCGGAAGCCGGTAAATTCGCCGACGGTGTCCTGAAACTGCCCGCGGCCAAGGCAAAGGAATTCACGGTTTCCTTCACCGAGACCCTCAACAAGGAGCCGATCGGGTACTGGTCGATGAATGACGTTCTCACCGACAAGAAGCCGTTCCCGGTGCCGGGGGTCAAGGACCGCGCGTTGAAGTTTGACGGGAGAAGATCGCAGTTCAACACGGGCCTGAAAAGTGAGGCTCTGTCGGGTGGCGCCACGTTCTCAATTTGGGCGCAAATGCAGAAGCCGAAACAGCCTGACCAATCGTGCATTGGCGCGCTGGGGAAGGATGGGGAGTTTGCGCTCGGGGCGAATATTGCGGGCGTACCGGGCTACGGTGTGCTGGTGAAGAACGCGGGCGTGGAGGCGAAGATCGTCGCGGCCATGCCGACCGAGGCCGATGGCAACTGGCATCACCTGGCGGCGACGCTCGATGGAAAGAGCCTGCGGTTTTTCTTCGATGGCAAACCGTCGGGCTCAGGGCAGGGGGCAACCTTGCCGCCGGAGGCCGAATTCTTTCTCGGCTCGAGCGGCAAGCAGCACTACGCCAACGCCATCCTCGATGAAGCGCGGATCTACGCACGGGTGCTCGACCCGAAGGAGATCGCCGCGATTTACGAGAACGAACGTCCGAAAACCACTGCTCCTGCTCCTTCCCCGAAACCGGCCAAATGAAACGCGTTCTTTTGCCTCTCCTCTTCGCCGCCCGCGTCGCTTTTGCCGCGGCTACCGATAAACTGCCGAGCGACTATTACACCGTCGAAGATATCCCGACGCCGCCTGGGCTTTCGGCCGAAGTCGGCGGACTGGCCTTCGCGCCGGACGGCCGCCTCGCGGCGTGCTTCCATCGCGGCGAGGTCTACTTTTATGACCCCGCCAAGAAGGAGTGGAAACTGTTCGCCCAAGGCTTGCAGGACCCGCTCGGCCTGGTCGTCCCGAAGAATGATGAAGTGATCGTGATGCAGCGCTCGGAGTTGACGCGCTTGCGCGACACGCACGGCGATGGCGTGGCCGACAGCTACGAGACGATTTGCGATTCCTTCGGCATGACCGGGAACTATCACGAGTTTGCCTTCGGCCCGCTGCCGACGCCGGATGGCGGTTGGTTTGTGGCGCTGAACACGGCCTCAAACGGCGCGGGTGTGCGGCAGGAAGTGCGCGGCGAACTGCGGGATATCTCGCCCATTCACCCGCGCATGTTCTCCGTGGTGCCGTGGCGCGGTTGGGTGGTGAAGATTGCGGCGGATGGCAAGCTGACGCCATGGGCCGCGGGCTTTCGTTCACCGAATGGCCTGGGCTTCGACACGAAAGGACGACTCTTTGTGACCGATAACCAGGGCGACTGGCTGGGCGCCTGTCCGCTCTACCACGTCGAGAAAGGCAAGTTTTACGGGCATCCCGCGGCGCTCACCTGGAAAGCCGGCGAGAAACGCGAACCGGCGAAGATCCCACCCGCGGAACTCGACGCCATGCGCACGCGGGGAAGCATCCTTTTCCCCTACAACACGATGTCGAATTCGCCGACGCAGCCGATCACCGATACTACCGGTGGGAAGTTCGGGCCCTTCGCGGGACAGATGCTGGTCGGTGAGATGAATCACCCGCGCATGCTCCGCGTGGCCATGGAGGAAGTGGACGGGCAGTTGCAGGGAATGTCCACGGAGTTGCTGGCGAATCATGGCCTGAGAAAGGGAGATAACCGGGTGGCCTTTGCTCCCGATGGCAGCCTGTGGGTGGGCCAGACCGACCACGGCTGGGCAGGGGACAAAGGGATCCAGCGCATTTCCTGGACGGGCAAGGTGCCGCTCGATGTGAAGGAAATGCATCTCACCAAGACGGGATTTGAACTGACTTTCACGCAGCCGGTGGAAAGCTCCGTGGCGAGCAATCCGGAGACGTACAAGGTGCGGCGGTACTATTATGAATACCATGCGCCCTATGGTTCGCCGGAATTTGATCTCCAGGAAGTCACGCCGAAGTCGGTGGCGCTTTCCGAGGACCGCACCAAGGCCACGCTGGTCTTTGATCCGCTGGTCGCCTGGCGAATTTACGAGTTCCATCTGAACGCGTTGAAAACCGATGACGGAACCGCGATGGCCAATCCGCTGGTCGCGTACACGCTGAATCATTTCGTGGGCGGCAAGACCCCGCCGCCTCCGCCCGCCGGGCCGGGGCCGAAGGACGATACCAAGAAGGCGGACGCCAGCACTGACGATGCCGGCACGGCCGCCACGCCCAAGCCGAAAAAGCCCAAGCCCAAGACGGGCACACCGGCGCCGGGCACTCCGAAACCCGGTGCCGCCAAGCCGGCCACCCCGACGCCCACGCCCACGGCGACGCCGAAGAAAAAGCCGACGTCGTAGGCGTTCGAGAACGGCTGCCGGCTTGCCAGAACCCGGTAAAAGCGGTTTTCTTCCGAGTCAGTCATGCCTGACGAACCGTTGCCTCTCGAGACCACTCCCGAGCACGGTGACGAGACGAGTCTGGAGCGGGGATTGGGGATCACCCAATCCGTGGCCCTCAACATCTCCAACATGGTGGGAGTGGGCCCATTCATCACCATCCCGCTCATGCTCACGGCGATGGGCGGGCCGCAAGCCATGCTGGCCTGGGTGGTGGGCGCCGGGTTGGCTTTATGTGATGGGTTGGTCTGGAGCGAACTCGGGGCGGCTCTTCCTGGCAGCGGTGGCACTTACCATTATTTGCGGGAAGTCTTCGGGAGGTTCTCCTGGGGGCGAGTCATTCCGTTTCTATTCATCTGGCAGTTTCTCATCAGCGGTCCACTGGAAATCGCCTCGGGATATATCGGCGGCCTGGACTATGTGAAATATGCCCTGCCCGGTTTGGAAGGCACGCTGACCCGCTGGCATGTCCCGGGCGGCCTCACCCTGCTCGCGGCCCTGGCCTGCGTCGCGCTCACCCCACTTCTCTGCGGACGCATCCGGTTCATCGGCCATCTGGCCATCGTGATGTGCGTCGGCACGCTCCTCACCATGCTCGCCGTGATTGTGGCGGGCTTCACTCATTTTCACCCCGCGCTCCTGCGGTTCCCGCCGGGCGCGTTTCATCTCAATCTCGCGTGGATTCTTGGCCTGAGCGGAGCGTTGCGCATCGCGATCTACGATTATCTTGGTTACTATAATATCTGCTATCTCGGCGGCGAAGTGCGCCAACCTGCCCGGACGATTCCTCGGGCCGTCATCTGGTCGGTCGTCATCGTGGCGGCGCTCTATATGACGATGAATGTTTGCATCATGGCGGTGGTGCCGTGGCAGGAGGCGATGCATTCGGAGAATATCGGCTCGCTCTTCATGGAGAGACTCTTCGGACGCAACGTGGCTGTGGTCTTCACCGGCTTTATCATTTGGACGGCCGTTGCTTCCGTCCTGGCGCTCACTCTCGCTTATTCGCGCATTCCCTATGCCGCCGCGCGCGTGGGCGATTTTTTCTCCAGCTTCGCGAAGCTCGATGCACGGGGGCACTATCCCAAAGTCTCGCTCCTCGCCGTTTCGGGGATGACCGCGGTCTTTTGCTTTCTTCCGTTGCAACAGGTCATCGACGCGGCGGTGACCGTCCGCATCCTCGTGCAGTTTGTGGGGCAAATTGTCGCGCTGCATTTGCTGCGCCGGAACCGGCCCGACCAACCACTGCCTTTCCGGATGTGGCTCTACCCGGTCCCGGCGCTGGTCGCGTTGGTGGGCTGGGTCTTTATGTGGGCTTCCTCCGGGATGGGATTGGTCTTCTCGGGCCTGGGGGTGATCGCCTCCGGCGCCGTCGTTTTCTTCATCTGGCAGAAGGTCGTGCGCCCGCGCAGTCCGGACGCTGCCTGATTCTCCCAAATCCTTGAAAGAGTCAGGCCAACCGTCCGCCGTTCGCCACGCTTTGCTTCCCCTGAACCCCGGCACTTTCGGGTGCCTGAGGAATCGCACTTGCCAGAGGGCGTGCCGTCATCCAAATTCGCCGTCCGTTTTTCCTCACCGATCCAAGCTAAACTCTCCCACCTGATTTCCCTATGTCCGCCGCCAACGATCTCCGCAAAGGCATGTGCATTCGCTACAATGGCAACCCCGCCATCGTCCTCGAAGTTCAGCACCGCACCCCGGGCAACTTGCGCGCTTTCGTGCAAGCCATCATCCGTTACATCGGCACCGGCAAAAGCGCCGACGTGCGCTTTGGCTCGACGGACAAGGTCGAAACTGTGGACGTCGAGCGCAAGGAAATTGAATTCTCCTACAAGGACCATACGGGTTATCACTTTATGGATCCGGAGACCTACGACACGGTGGATCTGGACGAATCCTTCCTCGGCGACGCCAAGGAGTATCTGACGGAAAATCTCAAGGTGGAAGTCCTCTACGTCGAAGGCAAGGCGGCCAGCGTGTCCCTGCCGTCGTCGGTCGTGCTGACGGTCACCGAGAGCGCGGAAGGCGTTCGTGGCGACAGCGCGAACAATGTGCAGAAGCCCGCCACGCTCGAAACCGGCAAAATCATCCAGGTGCCGCTCTTCGTGAAAGAGGGCGAAAAGGTCAAGGTCTCGACCGAAAACGGCGCCTACATGGGCCGGGCTTAAGGCGAGGCGGTGGGTTCATTTTCTTAATCTTGTTCATTTTCTTTTTCTCCTTCCGCCTCGGAGCGGTCGGAAAAGAAAAAGAAAATGAACAAGATTAAGAAAAGAGGCGGAAGCTGCTGAGCTGCGGTTTTCACGGTTTAAATCTTGGCGAAGAAATCCCGCCATGATATTCACGCCGCGCGCGTGAGCCGAAAGAAAACATCTGCCAACCGCCGGGCGTCGGAGCGTCTGGCTTTCCAGTCGCCGCGGCGGGTGGCGGCCAGTGGTTGGGCCGTTCCGGTGCGGTGGTTGAAAAACATTTCCGGAGTCTTCCTTTTACCGGTCGCCTGGGTGCTCACGCAGACCTTTTTTCGGAACGTTCTCCAAAGTCGGCCGGGACGCCGGTTTCTGGACCAGCGAGGAGTTCTGGTTCTTCGGCCTCGGGACCGCGCTCTGGACGCTCTGGTTTTTCGGCAGCATCTGGGCGCTGGGCATGCCGCGTCCCCTGCGGGCCTACGTTTTCGGCCATGAATTGACCCACGCCATCTGGGTCTGGATGTGGGGTGGGCGGGTCAGCCGTTTTGAGGTCTCCCGCGAAGGCGGCTACATCCTGACCGACACGCACAATTTCTGGATCGCCCTGGCCCCTTATTTCTATCCGCTCTACAGCCTCGTCGTCATTCTGGGTTTCGGTGTGGCCAGCCTCTTCTGCGACATCACCCGCGTCGAAGAGACCTTCCTCTTCATGACCCCACTGCAGTGGCTTTTCCTGCTGCTCGGCGGGACCTGGGCGTTCCATCTCAGTTTCACCATTTGGATGATCCCCAAGGGCCAGACCGACCTGACCTACCACGGGACCTTCTTCTCGCTGGTCGTCATCTACTTGATGAACCTGCTGCTGGTCCTCGTTTTCCTCATCGTGACCGCCCGCCATCTAACCTTCGCTGCTTTCGGCCGCGAACTTCTGGAAAACGCCGAAAACTGCTCTGCGACCCTCTGGTCCTGGGTCCAACAACTCCACGCGCAGTTCGGGGACGGGAAGTGAGAGGGGAAAAGTGGAAAACGAGGGTAGGGGCGGAACGAGAGATGCAGAGTTGACGAAAGTCGGAAATCCGGTTCTCCTGAGGCCGGTTCACCTCCAATCTTGACGCGCGGCCGTGGGTCGTCAGTTCCGGACTCTGGAGTTCCGACTTCTCAAACTGACCAGCCCTCAGAATTATGAAATCCATCGTTTTGACGTATCGAATTTCACTCAGTCGGAGTCGTCGTCCCGGCCATCGTCTTCAGGGTTCTGCCCTTTCGTCTCGGTAGCTGGTTAGCCAGGCGATGGGGGATTTCCAAAGGCAGCGCGGATCATTGTTTCCTTCGATCGATGCCTTGGCGATCCGGCGTATCAAACGGGCAATCGCCACCCTTCCCCAGCCCTAACTAAATCCCCCTTTTGTCGTTCCCCTACCCAAAACCGTCTGGTCATACCCCAGCATCCACCTGACCCATGTACCCCATCATCAAAAGCAAAGCCGCCTCCATTTTTGCGACCGGAGCCCTGTTCTTATGGTCCTTGTCCGGTGCCTTCGGCGCGGCGGTCTCCTGGACGGGAAGCGGAGACGGAACTTCCTGGAGTGATCCCGCGAATTGGAGTTCCGGGATGCTGCCAGCTTCCGGTGACGATGTGACGATTACCGGAAATTCCACTATTCAGCTCGATGCGTCCGCCGGAACGGTCCAGATCCGATCGCTGACCAGCACTCCGCCGATCACGATTTCCAATGGGTCGCTGACGCTTTCAGCGGCGTCCAGTATTCAAGGAGAACTGACCGTCTCGGGTTCCTCGTCCGTCCTGAGCGCCGGCCCGCAGACCAACCCGCTGACCGACGACTTCGTCATTCAAAACGGCGCTCAAGTTTCGTTTCCGAACGTGACGGACGTCAGCGATATCACCCAAATCACGGTCGATGGCACCGGCAGCAAACTCTCCTTTCCGAACGCGACGGGCTGTACCAGCCCCAATGACACCAGCGTGTCCTGGACCGCGTCCAACAGCGGAGAATTGGACTTTCCGGCATTGACCTCGATCACGGGCGCGCAAAGAACGCAGCAATACTCTGCGTCGGAATTGGGGATCAGGGCCGATTCCAGCGGGGTGATCAACTTTAATAGCCTGACCACGATCTCGCAGCCCGCGGCGACGATGACCACAGGCAATGGGAACAACCAAATCTACCTCGACGCCGACAATTCCGGCCAGATCAACGCCCCGCTCCTCAACACCTTCCGGGATCTCAACACCGTCGCTCTCAGCGGCAGCAGCCCGGCTTCCAATCTCGTCGCTTATAGCTCCGGGGTCTTGTCGTTGCCCGAGCTTCTCGCCCCGGTCGGCATCCAGATCAATGTCAATGCGCTGTCTCACCCGGACCAATTCACCTCGCTAGTGGGGACTTATTCTTTGGAACTCAATGACGGAACCGCGGCGATGCAGGTCAATGACATCAGCGGCCTAACCAACATTCAGGCGAATGGCAATAACGTAAAACTTTTGTTTCCGAATGTGCAAAGCTACACCGCGCCCAACGACACCACCGCGCACTGGGAAGCCACCGACAGTGCGGAGCTGGATTTTCCCTCATTGACCTCGATCACGGGCGCGCAAAGAACGCAGCAATACTCCACGGCGGAATTGGGGATCAGGGCCGATAACAGTGGGGTGATCAACTTTACCAGCCTGACCACGATCTCGCAGCCCGCGGCGACGATGACCACGGGCAATGGGAACAACCAAATCGACCTTGATGCCGACAATTCCGGCCAGATCAATGCGCCCCTCCTCAATACCTTCCAGGATCTCAACACCGTCGCTCTCAGCGGCAGTAGTCCTGCTTCCAATCTGCTCGCTTATTCTTCCGGTGTCTTGATGTTGCCCAAACTTTTGGCCCCGGTCGGCATCCAGATCAATATCAATGCGCTGTCTCATCCGGAGCAATTTACCTCCCTTGCAGGAACCTATTCCTTCCAACTCAGCGATGGCGTTGTTTCGATGGCCCTCAACGATATCACCGGATTGACTTTTATTTACGTTCAGGGAGCTAACACCAAGCTGACCTTTCCCAACGTCACGAATTTCACGGCACCGAACGATACCAGCATTCAGTGGCACGTGGAATATAATGGCGAGTTGGACTTTCCGGCCCTAACCACAATCACCGGTCCACTCCGGACACAGGCCTATAACTCCAACTCGTTGAACCTGCGAGCCGACGATTCCGGGGTGATGAACTTACCGGTCTTGACGACCATCACCGAACCTGCGGCCACGGTGTCCACTGCCAACGCGAACAACAGCGTCAACCTCGATGCGGACAACTTGGGTCAAATCAACGCGCCCCTCCTGAACACCTTCGATGATTTTGGCGTGGTCAATCAAAGCGGCGTCGGACCGGCTTCCAGTCTGACTGCCTATAACTCCGGCGTTTTGTCGATTCCCGAGCTTCTCGCCCCGGTCGGCATCCAAATCGCCCTCAACGACCTTTCCCATCCGGACCAGTTCACTTCGCTCGTCGGCACGACTTCCTTTCAGGTCAACGGTGGCACCGTGGCGCTGCATGTCCACGATATCAGCGGCTTGGCCTCCATTTACGTGCAAGGCAACAATTCGAAACTCTCCTTTCCCAACGTCACGAACTTCACCGTGCCCAACGACACCAACATTCAGTGGCACGTGGAATACAGTGGCGAGTTGGACTTTCCGGCCCTAACCACCATCACTGGTCCACTCCGGACGCAGGCCGACAACTCCTACTCGTTGAACGTGCGAGCCGACAATTCCGGGGTGATGAACTTCCCGGTCTTGACGACCATCACCGAACCTGCGGCTACGGTGTCCACTGCCAACACGAACAACGGCGTTAACCTCGATGCGGACAACTTGGGCCAAATCAGCGCGCCCCTCCTGAATACCTTCGATGATTTTGGCGTGGTCAATCAAAGCGGCGCCGGACCGGCTTCCGGTCTGACCGCCTATAACTCCGGCGTCTTGTCATTTCCGAAGCTTCTCGCCCCAGTGGGAATCCAAATGAACCTCAACGATCTCTCCCATCCGGAACTGTTCACTTCTCTGGTGCGGACTTCCAATTTTGAGCTGAACTCTGGGGTGGTGGCCATGCAAATTCAGGACCTGAGCGGGATCGCCTCGATTTACGTGACCAACGCAAATACCAGACTCTCCTTTCCTAATGTTACCGACTTGACGGTGCCCAATGACACGAGCATTTCGTGGCAAGTGGAATATAACGGCGAACTCGATTTTCCGGCGTTAACTACCATCAGCGGTCCGCTTCGGACCCAGGAGTCCTCCTCCCATTCCCTCAACGTGAGAGCGGAAAACTCGGGGGTGATCGACTTCGCGGCCTTGACCACGATCACGGAGCCCGCGCCCACCGTGCCGACCGACAACTCCAATAACGGAGTCAATCTGGACGCGGACAGATCATTGCCCCATTGCTCAACACTTTCGACGACTTTGGCACGCTGAATCTGAGCAATAACGGCCCGGCTTCTTCACTGTCTCAGGACGGCACTTCGACTTTCACCGCCCCTGAGTTGACCCAGGCTGGAATACTGGGCGTCACCCTCAATGGGATCACCCTTCCCGTCCGCGCGACCAACCCCAGGCTCTCCGGCTTGGTCGTGAGCGCGGGCGCACTCAGCCCGGTGTTTGGTGGCGGCACGATGAGTTATACCGTGGTCGTCCCGAACACCACCACCACCCTGACGGTCACGCCGACCGCGGCTGACGCGCTGGCTACGATCCAGGTCAATAGCACCGCGGTCACTTCCGGCACGGCCAGCGGCGCCATCAGCCTCGCACCCGGTCTGAATACGATCCTCATCGTTGTCCAGAATGGGACCACCAGCGCCACTTATACGGTGGCCGTCACGCGCGCCGTCCTGCCGGTGGTGACGACCGCCGAAGCCACCGGAATCCTGGGCACAGTGGCCACGCTCAATGGCACGGTCAACGCCAATGGCGTCAGCACCGCGGTGAATTTCGCCTACGGACTCACGACCAGTTATGGCACCAAAATCGCGGCCTTGCCAGCCACGGTCACCGGCAGTAGCACCGCATCCGTGGCGGCCGCCGTGACGAAACTTCTGCCCGCGACCACC
>Ga0206804_10267_pt1 | contig 13805 bp, 10 predicted proteins | sample Alteio_BWOrgCont_62_FD_152888 | JGI IMG/M metagenome (GOLD analysis project Ga0206804, IMG submission 152888) | Enriched cells from forest soil in Barre Woods Harvard Forest LTER site, Petersham, Massachusetts, United States -... | ecosystem: Environmental > Terrestrial > Soil > Temperate forest >... | reverse complement strand
GAGGAGGGAGGTGTCTCGGAGGCGAGGCGCGTCCCGAGCTGAAAGATCTGGGGGAGAGTGGCGGGCTTGGCCGTTAGTTTCTGGCGCAGCTCGGTCAGTAAGGAGATGGGGGCGAGAGGCTGGTCGAGCATTGGCGGCTCCGTCGGAGGGCTTTTCCCGGCGATATACCACAGCGGTGTTTCGGCTACGTAAATACCGCCAAATCACCGTCCTCGAAATCTGTTACCCGACGGGGCGGTGCACAACGTGTATCTTCCCTGGCTCCGCCTTGACAGCTAAAACCTTATGATACTGACGCTCGCCTACTCGGTGATGACTTCAAGGCCGACGCCGATGGATGTGCCTAGGAGGCAGTCATGAAAGCAGATTTGGCAGCTAAGCTAGCCGCACTGCCGCCACTAGCTGTGGGGAATGCGGAGCTTCGGACTCCGCGCTGTAAGATCTGCGCAGCATCCACCCGAGTGTTTGATATCGTTGACTCCAATAAGTGCGGAGGAGACACGTATAATTTCTACCGCTTTGGTTTCAGCGGGATTCCTGTCTGCTATTACCGCTGCACAAGATGCCGCTTCCTCTTCACTGATTTCTTCGACGATTGGACCAACCAAGACTTCGCGGACTTTATCTACAATGCCGACTACGGCAAGGTCGATCCAGAGTACGCGTCGATCAGGCCAAAGCGCTGCGCCGCGCAGGTGGCGTCGGTGCTGACAGGTGCCGAGCGCCTTTCGATCCTCGATTACGGGTCAGGCGCGGGAGTCTTCGCAGCGGAGTTACGTGCGCAAGGCTACGCGAAGTGCGGGACCTATGACCCATTCTCCAGCCCAGAGAAGCCAACGGGGAAGTTTGACGTAATCACCTGCTTTGAGGTGATGGAGCACACTCAGACACCAATCGAGACGATGCGCGATATCGCCAGTTATCTGGGCGACGCTGGTTGCTTGATTTTTAGCACCGGCGTCCAGCCGCCGGAGATCGAGCAGCAGCGGGCTAATTGGTGGTATGTGTCCCCGCGGAATGGTCATCTCTCCATCCACACCAACGCCTCGCTTTTGGCGCTGGCACAAGCCTGCGAGATGCAATTCTGCCCAGGTAGCTTTGGGTTTGCGGCGATGCGGCGGACCAATCCGAAGGGCGAATGGAACGTGATCGCCAGCCGTTGCGCGGCGCCCTGGCACGGTTAGAGCGCAACGGTCAGCTCCAGCGCGGCATCGACCTCGGCCTCGCTGCTGCCTATGGGCAACGGCGCGATCAGGTCGCGCCAGGACGGCGAGGTCCGGCTAGAGGCTGGTCAAGCATTGGGGGCTCCTCGAGGGATTTGCCCGATGCTATGCCCAACAGCGTTTGGGTTTCGTAAACACCCCCTACGGACTGACGGGGTCTGGCAATTTGTTGCCGAACTCATCCATCTTAGCGGGAAGACAACGCTTTAGCGTGATGCGTCGAACCGCCAGTGCGAGGACACGCTGTTCCGCTCCGGGATGGAAGTCGCATGCGCGTACGGCATCGGGGAGACCAAAATGCAGCGTGGTCTGCGGTGTCTCGGTGTGCTCCGGGGAGATCTCGCACTCCAGGAAGTTTAAACCTGGGCGGACGTACATCTTAGTCAGTTGGACATCGCCAACCGAGATCATCAATGTCTGGTCTGGCAGCTTCGGCGGCGCAACGAAAGGCCAAGCAAGTATCTCTAGTTTATAGCGTTGCCCAGGTTTATCGAAGGCTATCGACATCGTGCTCGATGTTCCGTTGGTCCAAATCTGCTCCGGTTCCTGACCATGCCAACCATCGAGCCGGTACTGAGCGCTATTTCCCTGATCAGAAAAATCAATAACAAGCTCGGTCTCCGTTGGCGATGTCACCTCTCTTACGAAGCTGAGTTGGACCGCACCATCAACATTCAACGTGTTCCGGCAGCCAAGCCGGTCGAGCGCGAACACCCCCAAGCGCTCGTGAAGGATATCGTTCGGTGTAAACGGGGTATCGAAGTCGATTTCGAAGATCCAGCCGTTTGTTCGAGAGACAAATTGGTTCGTCGCGCCAATCAACTCGTTATTCCTGGTGACGATGACCGACGATGGCGGGTATCTGTTGAGCTTGGAGCAGTCGACGACTGTGCCGATTATTCTCCGCCCGATGGGCTCATACAGACCTTGATATGTCGTACCATAATGGTTGTATGGGTTCGCTGCCCCCTCCTTGATCAGAGAGTGCAGACGCCTCAGAGCACCGAATAGATTCATAGCACAGCTCCGACTTTGGGGTTGCGCCTGTTTTCCCGCCTCCAATGGTACGCCACGCCAATCCCAGGTCCAAGTGTTAGGATGTCCATGCGCTAGGGCGCTTCTCCATTTGGCCTAAGATAGGTTGCCAGCAAACGGGACAGTAGCCCATAACCTTCAGCGGTCAGGTGGAGATTACCCGGTTGAAACAACGCGCACGGCGTCTGGTGATTGCAAAGGAAGGCGTCATGCGGATTGAAGAAGCGGAAAGCATGGGACTCCGCGCCCAGGTTCAACAGCGCATTGGTTTCCGCGATTGTCTGGTCATGTTCAAGCAGATTGTTTCCTCGCGGTAGGATCGCAGTTACTACAACGCTCGCACTTGGAAAGACTCGGCGGACCTGGGCGACGACCGTTAGGATGCCCTGGTAAATCGCGCATGCGTCGAACCGCAGGTCGTTAGTGCCGACGAGCAGCAGTACGCGTTGAGGTGACTGGTCACGCCAGTCAGTCGTTCGTAAGCGCCAGAGCACCTGCTCAGTGCCGTCTTGACCAAAGCCAGCGTTGATCGCTGGACCGCCGGTCGCCTGGTCGAGAAGGGCCAGAGGCCAACCCTCCATGATCGAATCGCCGAGCGCGACGGTTATGAAGCGCCGTTGCCGAAGCTGATCCGCCAGCCATTGCTGCTTCTCCAGCCTGAAATTAGGCCGTGCTGTGGGGATCATGGTTTCGAGCGGAGCCACAGGTGTAGGACATGTTCGTGTTGGCGCAGCCGCCACAGATCCGCCGAAGACCAGCGGCACGACGGTCACAAGCACTATTGTCAAGAAGACTCCGACAGCAGCGCTTGGGCTAACGCGCATCGCGGCCGCTCAACTGCCCGTACCGTACTATCACGTTCGTGAACGCAGTAGGATCGGTTTCTGGCAACACGTGCGTTGGATGAGGCATCCACGAAGAGAAGTTGACCTGATCAGGACCGCCGAACAGGTGCACGTATGCTTCATAGCGCGACGCGGCTGCATCCAGCCAGCCCTTGTCGCTCTTGCTATCGCCATCGCCGTTGAAAATCACGCCCAACGAAACGCCATGCTTCTTTAGCAGTGGCCGCACCAGTCGGATTCTCCCTTGCCAATCAAGACGCCAGTCGAGGTCCATGACAAGCGCACCAAGGGGCTGTCCCGCTGCACGCTGATAGGCCGTCAGCCACTGGTCGATGCTATCAAGCCATTCGGCGCCAGGATATGTCGTTATTGGTTCTGACTCGACGACCTTTATGTTTGGATACACCGACCTGATTGCCTTAACCTTTGCCGCCACATCCTCGGCTATCGCATCGATCGGCGACTGGCACGCATTTGGGCCATGATAGTAGTGGCCATAAGCGAGTGGCTCATCTAAATCTATGTATTGGAGGTCGGCCCCAAGACGTTTCAGGCGCATGGCGATTGTTATCGGCTCGCCTGGAGCGCTATAGCCCTCGACGTGGAACCCACACTGGGCACTGCCACTCAGTGCACCGATTCCCACCGCCAGTCCAATACCACGGGCCTTAAGGCCTTCGATCACACGCCTGATCTCGCCCTCCGGAGTGTAGACCGCGAACCGGTCCCCAATCAGGAACACGCTCGTCAAACCAGCGGCGCGCGTCCATGACGCTCCGGGTTCGAACAAATCCATATAGTCACGCGACCCTGTCACGCGACCAGTCGCGTCAGGCCCCGAAGGCTCCAGTGGCGAAAACCAAACTTCTTGCGCGCTGACAGGCGGAACCTGTCCCAGGGAGGCCAATTGCCATAGCGCGAACGCGCCCCAAATGGGCCAGCTAGAGGACAAGCTCGCTTCTCCCTACGAATTGAATCGGCAGCGATCGGAACGAATAAGCGAGCTAAGCTGCTGCCTGCTGAGCAGATCGTGGATCAAGCGCTTCTTCGTCGCATATCACGGCAGCCAGTTTCTGCATCGAACCTAGATGTCCCTCGGCTGTTTCCGTTGTAGGATCACGCTCAATCGCTGGCAGAGAGCGCACTCCCGACAGGTCGGCATAGTGCTTCATAAACAGGCGCATTACGTGTTCTACGCCAGCCGCGGTGACCTCACGCAAATCCTCGGCATAATACTGACCGCGTGTGAAATTGCCGGTAATAATCTCGTACGACGGGAAGTAGGCCACGTAAGAGCGCGCTGCCGTCAGTTCTTCGGCTACGACGCGGAGCACAGACTTGGAATAAGTTGTTGAAACGATTACGCTTTTGTCTTCCACTGTGGCTATGAGTGGCACCGGCGAAACGGTGAGTACAAATCGCGCCCGGGGATTCTTGGCGCGGATCAGATCTATGGCAATTTCCATGTCACGTTTGACGTCGAGAACGTTAAGATTGACGAACGTGTATTTCGCCTCGTCGAAATTGCCACCTGCGACGCCTGGACAGATCGGGTAGGCAGCCCCATCGCTGCGGGACAACCACGCCTCCGTCAGTCCAAAAGTAAATACGAAGACATCGAGCTCCTCTATCGCCCGACGTACCGCACTAAGATGGTGCGCACGGTCCAGGCGCAGCTCCTCCGGAGAGGAGAAGCCGTGGGGTTGGATTTGAGGGCGAAAAGGATCAACCCACCGACCGTCCTCTCGGGCCCAGACGTCCTCATCTGGGACAAAGCTTCCGTAGGCACGCTTTATCAGTTGAACAAGCTGTCGCGACGTATATACGTTTCCATAGCGAGCAGAAAAAACTCCGTAGCCGTAGCGAGCTACGTCAAGCTGGGCGACAAGAGGGTGCGGAGTTTCGGTCACGTGAAAGTTGAAGCCTGCCGATACAAGGTGCCTCGCGATGTGCTGGGCGAAGCAGCTTCCGGCAGTGACCACACGATCGGTGGGTGCGATCTTGAACTTGCCCTCAACCACCGGATCAATGTCAGCAAGCGGCGGCTTGGCGACGGACGCTCGCCAAAAGCAATAAGCAGGCAAAGACTTGTACGGATGGTCGGCCATTATGAAACTCCTGGAACTGTCAGACCTCGTACGCACTCAACAAGCTGACCCACTACAAGATGGCCATAACCAACGTTGCCGTGTAGCGCATCCCATCGGTATTCTTCTCTCAGAAACCCATTCTCATCTACTGCCGCTGCGGGCACATCAATGAACTCAAGACCATACTGTTTGCAAAGCTCCTGGGTCGCATCCATCGTGGCGCGCCACAGCTTGTAGCGGAGTACACTGGGAGCGACGCCCCGCACTGCCAACACATCCGCCCAATCATCAGGAATGTGCGCCTTGATGATGCCGGACTGTTCCACGGGCGGCGGCGCCGACACCGCGTAGATCGGAACGTCGTACCGCGCCCTCAACTCACGTCCAAGGGCGACGGCCACCCGTCTGCCGTCTAGAAGACGCTCGCGGAGCAAATGGTACGGAATGATTTCGGTGTCTGAAATGGTCTCCAGATTCGGTTGGTCAGGGAGCACAAAATCGAATGGACGCGGATCGTTTATCGCACCCAGAGCAAAGTGTTCATTACCTCCCATGACCATAACGACGGCCACAGGCTGATACCGGCGGATCAGGTCCGAGTAATCCTGGAGCAGGTCGACATTATAGGCTACCTCGCCGCCACCCACCGCGACCCAAGGGCGATATTTAGGGTCGAGAACACGAAGACCGTGCAGCCTGACCTGCGTCTGCTCTCCGGCGACGGTCTCGCGATCGGCGGCCATGATCGCATCGACGTGGCTATCTCCGACCACGACGATATCGGGGTATTGGTAATCCACGACGGCGCTTCTCTGTAATGCCGTAGTCCTGACACATAAGGGCGGCTGGGAATCGCGAATCATTCCGGCAACCCTATTCCAGATTGCATCCAGATCAACCGAGAAGTTCCCGCGTCCAGGATCGCGCGGGTCCGGTATCAGCACCGGTGCGGTTGGCTCGTCTGTAATGTCGTCCGGTTCTAAAAAATACACCGGCGTCGGCTCCTCCATGTACTCCTCGCTATCATAAAGGTGGAGTACACCCGACCAGCGCGGCGACAAGAACGACCGGTTGGTCAGGATCAGACCTGGCGTGTTGCAGACCCACCGATATTTTGCGAGACCGGCGCCCCAGGGTGTGATGAAGAAGCGAGCGCGGCTGGACCAGAAGATGCTCGTGCTCATCGGAGCACCAACTGTCGAGACCAGGATGACGTCGTTATGGCCCCGGACGTGTTCCGCCAGTTGCTGAACAATTCCTAACTCTACCTCGATGGGCGCGGCGGTCGCGGCTTCATCACGATGACTTCGATACGCTTCGGCGGCACTGCCGCGGCGATTATGGCCATCTAGAACAACGGCGACTTTGCCTAATTCGCGCTGAAGGAGCCCAATCGCTTGCCGGCAGAAGCCGGCTAGATCGGCAAGGGTCCGGTTTTCGACGCGCAGTCCGAGCACAATCAGCTGAAAGCCATCGGCCTGCAGTCGCGCATACTGTTCGTGAAGGAGTATACTTTCCGGAGTTCCATCCGCTAACTGGATTATCCGTTGGGCCAGCGCCCGCGTCACGTATCGCCCGGTCGGGCGCACCAGTATGTGGCGAGCCTCATAGATAGAATCCGGTATGTCGGTTGCATGTCGAATCGTCCGGTGCACATGGCCCGACAGCGCCGGGAACAGCTCATCCACCAAGCCATACATCTCGGTATCGTCAGATTGTGCGACGAACACATCCAGTGGCGCACCGACCGGCAGTTTATGCATCGCCATGTGCAAACCAGTCAGTTCGTTCCACAGATGATGGCCCAAGTGCCAGTAGAAATAATACATCACTGGCCGAAGCCTCAACGCTCCAAGATATTCCGGCAAAATATCAGCGTACACCACCGCTTCACGAAACAGACAGTCCGCGGCTGGTTCATGCAGTAGGCTTTCCAGCAACCCCTTCTGATGCGGGTAGTCGTGTACGAGTAAATTTAGTGTTGGAAAGAGGACACCGACGATGCTGAAGTACCAGTCTGCCGCAAAGACGTAAAACGGTAATCCTGCTTCGTCGTCCACAAATCTATATGCAGCGACTACAGACGTCAGGATGATACTGCCTCTGCATTGCAGGGGGCGCCCCGATATTGGCGATGGCAGCCTCAAACTGCTGCTGCGTAGTGCTTCGATCTGGCACGCCAAGAAATCCGACCGCAGTAAGCCACGGATATGGTCTAGGTCCAGCCGTAGACCTTCTCCTGCCATCGTCCCCGGATGCAAAGCGTCATCGATCGTCGAAGCATCGAGCTCATGTAGTACGATCGCATGCGCCGGCGCATCAAACGAAATCTTCTTCTGTGCCAAGAGCTCGCGTCTGCCAGCCCGACCGACATTGAGCAGGTCAAACATATGGTCGGCCGCTGTGAAATCCGTCGCACAGATCATATTATGCCACAGGACGCGCGCATCCTGGGCGCACGCTTCCTCGACAGAAGTCCGAAGCCCCTCTGGTAAATGCGCCAGCGTGTCGCCGAGATGATTGAGCTGCGCATCCAGGAACCAGACAGCGCGCTGGCCGCTCGGATGAGCCAATTTTAGATAGCAGACCGACGCCCGTCCACAATGCAATTCCTCCGCGGACCAACCTGGAAGGAACTGCGTCACCGGGGTTCCACTTTCGCATATTGGCTGCAACCCGCCGTCACCGAGCCTGGCACAGATCACGCCGTCGGCCTGTTCCAATGCAAACGTTCCGGCACGGCAACCGACGACTTCTTGGGATGGTGCTGGCTCGACTCCACTACGCTGCTGTGGAGGTGATCTCGCCGGAACCACCGGAAGCGGAGCAAGCGACAGGAGTCGCACCGTTATCCCGAGTTTGCGGATATCCGGCCCGAGTCCCAGCGACGCCGGCGAGCGGCACGTTGGAACGGAGAAGCCAAGTAGAACACTGTTGGACCGTCCTAACAGTTGGGTGGACAAGATGAGCGGCCGTCTGTGCCAGGCGGCTTTATCGATCGTCCAGGTGCCGGCCGGCACACCATTCACTGTGACATCGACAAGCTGTGCCGTCAGATTTGGTGGTGCCAGATATGCTGCCATCTCGATCATTAGCAGCACATCTTCGCGATAGTGCGAATCCACGCGGAACCGCAAGCTGGCCTTTTCGCAATTCGTCCAACAACCGTGCGGCTCGGGGACGGCAAAGCCCTCCACCTTCACACTGCTGAAATCGATCGGGTTGGCAAGGTCGGTGACAGAGGGCACCGCCAGAGGTGGCGTATCCACATCTTCGGGGATTTCCAGATTTTCGTGCGCCGCATTCAATGCACGCACCGGCGTCGGCTTTGGGGTGCCAAAAAATTGGAATTTTACAACTGGCACAGCCGGATGCGGCGTCCAGAGCGCACGAAAGACCGGCGGCTCAGCCATCAGCGCTCCCCCTCGCCCTACGCCGCGACACCCAGGTCGCGCACCAGCTTCGCTAACCTATCGCGCACCGCTTCCGGCTTCACGCGATAATTTATCCGATTGTGGTCGTCGGCGATCCCAATCAACAGCGGCGCCGCCGGATCGTCCGTAACATCGTCCGGCGAGATGAAGTCCAGCGGCGTCGGCGCCTCCATATACTCCGGCGTATCATAGAGATGCACCGTCATCGGTCCCGCGTACCGGAAGAACCGCTCGCCAGCCGTCACCAGCCCACGCTGATTGCAAATCCACCGATACTTCGCCAGCCCCGCCCCCCACGGCGTGACAAAAAATGCCGCGCGGCGGCACCAGAAAATGCTCGCCGCGACCGGCGCACCCACCGTCGAGATCACCGTTACATTGGGATCGCCCGCGAACTTCTCGCGCACATGCTTGACTACCCCGTGCTCCACCTCATCCGGCGATTGCTTCGCCAGGTTCTCGGCGTGGCTCGGATAAACCGTCCCCGCCTCCGCGTCGCTGTTATGCCCGTCGAGCACCACGGCAACGCGCTTGCACTGCTCGCGCAATACGCCCGTGACGAACGCGAAAAAGCTCGCGGGATCCACCACCGTGCGATTCTCCACGCGCAGCCCTAGCATGACGATCACGAAGCCCTCGGCCGCAAGCCGCGCAGCCTCGGCCTTGGCGGACACCACGCGGGGACTCTGTTCTGCCAGCGTGACAACCCGCCGTGCCAGATCCGCTGACACGTAGTCGCCCGTCGCGTTGAACAGGCAATAATGCTTGGCATAGACCGAGCGGATCAACTCGTCGCGCGACAGCGGCGTGCGATCCACTTTGCCCGCCAGCTCCGGCATCAACTCATCCACGCGGCCATACATCTCGCTGCGTGCGCCGCTGACCATCAGGATCGGTGGCATCTGCTCGCGCGGCAACTCGGTCGCAACGCTATGCAAGCCGCTCAGCTCGTTCCACAGATGGTGGCCTAGATGATCCTGGAAATAATCATAGGCCACCGTCCGGTGTGGCGCCCTCAGATACGCCTCAAGCTCGGTGCCATAGCGGATGGCGTGATCGAACAGCGCCTTGTCCAAGGGCTGACCGAGCAGACTGCTGAGATGGTTTGCGTTGCGCAGGTTCTCGAACAGCACCAGGTCGAATGACGGGAAAAAATACGCAACCAGCGTCGCGCACCACAGCGACGCCACCGCATAGAACGTCACGTCGTGCCCGGGGTCCGTGAATTTGTAGGCGATGGTCATCGTCGTCAGTGGGTAGCTGATATCGCTCGCAAGGCTGCGGCCGTCGAACGGCGACGGCAGGATCAACCGGCCAAACGTCGCCGCACGAATGGCGTCACGCAGAAAGTCTCGCTTGAATAACTCCGCGGTGATCGCGACGTTGATGCCGCCTGGCTGGAAGCGTCTGTCTTTCGCGAACACCTCCGCATCGTCCGGATTATCCAGCCGCAGCGCCCGTGGCCTCGGAAACAGTTCGTCGCCCCCTAACCGCGCAACCTCGCGCAAGGTTTGCGTGCCAAACAGCAGGAAGCCACGTGTCTCGGCATCAAGTGCCGGCGCCGGCGCCACAACCAGTTGCTGCCAGACGTTCCTGGCCGGGCCGACCACCGCCTCAAAAAACCCAGCTCGCTCCGTCTCCGACAGCTTCTCGAAGACATTGGTCTTGAAGCTCCAGTCCGGGTTGAGGAACCAGATCGCCGCCTGGCCACCGGCGTGACGGAACTCCAGCACGTCGAGCGGCCCCAATCCGCTGATCATGCGGATGGGACGCCACCCCTCCGCGGGCCGAGCCGGCTTGCCAGCTTCGGTGATAGGAACAGGGTCGTCGGTACCGCGTTGAATGCACCAGACTTCGCCGCGGAGTTCCACGTCATAAACGATCAAATAGCGTCCTCTCGTGGCTCCAATGTTGGTAACGGCGGCTGTTACCAGGGGGCATGGCGTGATACCAGTCCCAATCGGCCCTGCCGTCTTTGCTTGCGTGTAAACCTACCGCTCCAGTACGATACCCCATGCCATACAACTTCGCCATCATTGGCGGTGGCTGGTACGGTTGCCATATCGCCGCATCCCTGCGCGCCCTGGGGTTCGGCGTCACCCTCTTCGAGCAGAATTCCCGCCTCCTGCACGAAGCCTCCGGCAACAACCAGTTCCGCCTGCACCAGGGCTTTCACTACCCCCGCCATTACGCCACGCGGATGCAGTCGCGCGACGGATTTTCGCGCTTCGTCGAGCGCTACCCCGGCTTGAGCCGCCCCGTCGCCGAAAACCTCTACGCGGTCCCCCAGGGCGATTCACTGATCGACTTCCTCACCTACCGCATCATCATGACCTCCTCCGGCATCGACTTCACCGAGCTGCCGGAGATCCCCGAGGGACTCGCCAACATCGAGGGCTGCCTCCGCGCCACCGAGCGTGTCCTGCTCTCCGGCCGCGCCAGGCAGTACTTCGCCAGCCGGCTCGGCGCCGATGTCATCCTCGGCCAGCGCATCGACGCGATCGAGGACGAGGGCAACACCGTCCGCGTCGCCGGCCAGCGGTTCGATTTCGTCGTGGACGCCACCTGGGGCCACTACCGGCGGCCGCCAATCGACCTCTATTACGAGCCTACCCTGCTGCTTTACTACGAGGCACGCACGGCGTTCCCCGCCGTCACCATGGTCGATGGCCCGCTCTGCTCGGTCTATCCAACCGAGGACACCAGCATCTTCACCCTGTCCTCGGTGCCCTACACGCCGCTCGGCCGCTTCGATACCGCCGGAGCCGCGCGAGCCGCCCTCGCCGCGGTGGACAACGCCACCGTGGCAGCCAGGCGCCTGGAGATGGAGCAGCAGATCGCCCGCTACATCCCTGCCTTCTCCGACATCTTCACCTTCATGGGGCCGCAGCTCGCCATCAAGACCAAGCCGACGGGCGCCTTCGACGACAGAAGCTGCCACGTCTATCAGGAAGGGCGTATGTTCTCCGTCATGTCCGGCAAGATCGACACCATCTTTTTCGCCGTGGAGCGCATCCTGTCCATGATCGAAGCCATGCCCGACGCCGAACTCCCCGAGGACGGCGGCGGCTTGCGCGAGGAGATCATGAGCAAAGCCGGATCCCTGGCGGCGTAGCCCCAATGACAGACGCACTCATCGGCCACACCGGCTTCGTCGGCTCGAATCTCGCGCGCCAGCTCCCCTTTGCCGCGACGTTCAATTCAAGCAACATCGCGACCATCCGCGGCCAGCACTTCGACAACATTGTCTGCGCCGGCGTATCCGCCGTGAAATGGCTCGCCAACAAGGAGCCGGAAGCGGACTGGCAGGGCATCTGCCGCCTGACCGACCACCTCCAGCACGTCTCTGCCGGGCATTTCACCCTGATCTCCACGATAGACATCTATCGCGATCCGGCAGGCATGACCGAGCGCGATACGCCCCCCACCGAGGGACTGCACCCCTACGGCCGCCATCGCCTGAAACTCGAGGCGTTCGTCGCCGAGCGTTTCCCGTCGCACACGATCATCCGGCTGCCGGCCTTGTTCGGTACAGGGCTGAAGAAGAACGCCCTGTTCGACCTGATGACGCTGAACATGACCGATCGGATCGTCCCGAACGCCAGCTTCCAATGGTATCCGCTCCGGCGGTTCGGCGCCGATTTGCAAACCATCCGCGCCGCCCGGCTTCCGCTGATCAACGTAACCACCGAGCCCGTCACGATGAGCGCCATCAGGGACCGCCTCTTCCCTGGCGTCCCCATCGGCGAGCCAGTCGCCAATCCTCCGCGCTACGATCTGCGCAGTATCCACGACACCCTGCTCGGCGGCCGGAACGGCTATCATCTGGACGCGGCGGCCGTGTGGGACGAGTTGGCCATGTTCGTCGCACACCCCGCATGACAATGCGCCTCTCGGTCTCAAACCTCGCCTGGCCTGCCGATGAGGAGGATGCCGCATTCGCCCTCCTCCGCCGGCTCGGCGTGCAGGGCGTCGAGGTAGCGCCTACCCGGCTTGCCAACTGGGATGCGCTGTCGCAATCCCAGCTCGCTGACTATCGCGCCAGGATCGAGGATGCCGGCCTCGTCGTCAGCTCCTTGCAGGCCATTCTCTTCGGCCGCCCCGACCTGCAATTGCTCGGCGAGGGTGCGGCCTTCACCGATCTGCTCGATCACATGCGGCACGTCTCGGCGATCGCCGCGACACTCGGCGCCAGTGCGCTGGTATTCGGCTCGCCGCGCAACCGGCTGACCGACGGATTGTCCCCAGCCGAGGCATGGCAGCGCGCCCGCGATCGTCTCCGCCAGGTCGGCGAAATCACCGCCGCGTCTGGCGTGGTCTTCGGCATCGAGCCAGTGCCCGCGGTCTATGGTGGCGAATTCCTCGCCCCCTGGCGCGACGTGCTCCGCATGGTGCGGGAAGTCGATCACCCAGGAATTCGCGTGCACCTCGACACCGGATGCGTCTCCCTCGGCGGCGACGCTATCGGCGAAGCAGTCCGTACGTCTGCCCCCCAGCTCGCCCACTTCCACGCAGCGCAGCCGCAGCTCGCCAGCTTCGATGAGCCGACCCCGGCACATGCCGAGGCTGCCGAAGCCCTGCGAAGCATCGCCTACGGCCGCTGGCTGGCAATCGAAATGCGCGAACAGACCGGCGCGCCGCTGGCCGCCATCGAGACCGCGGTGCGGTTCGTTAGCGAGACCTATCAGCTACACTAACTTTCCTTGCCTCCCGCTCGTTAACTATATATTCACCTTTCACCCCTACACTCCGGCGACCAATCAGCCGCCAAAAAGGCCGCCGCCATGGACATGCAAGCTTCGGAACCCTTCCTTCCCTCCCCCGCCAATTTCGACCACATCCTCGAAGACACCATCGAAAACACCATCCCCGCCAGTCTGGCGGCCACCCCCGAGCGCCGCGCCAAAAGACTCGCCGACGCTCGGGCGGAGTTCGCCACCTTCAACCCCCAGGACGCCGGCGACGCCCGGCTCGCCGCCTTCGCCATCGCCTCTATGCTGGGCGCCGTGGACAGCCTGGAACGCGCCGCCCTGCCCGGTGTCGGTGGCGAAGCCACCGGTCGCTTCCGCGGCAACGCCCTCGCCAACGCCCGCTTCTACAAGTCCACCCTCGCCGCCATGCGCAAGCGCTCCGAACCGGTCGCCGAACCCCAATCCAAATCCAAAAAATCCGAGGCCC
>Ga0206804_10266_pt1 | contig 13819 bp, 11 predicted proteins | sample Alteio_BWOrgCont_62_FD_152888 | JGI IMG/M metagenome (GOLD analysis project Ga0206804, IMG submission 152888) | Enriched cells from forest soil in Barre Woods Harvard Forest LTER site, Petersham, Massachusetts, United States -... | ecosystem: Environmental > Terrestrial > Soil > Temperate forest >... | reverse complement strand
TCGACCGCAAGTTCAATGGAATGAGAGTCCTTGGGAATGAAAGCGACTAAATAGTATCGGTTATCGATGCCCGCCCACCGTCCCATTTCGGGAATATTCGTGGGTTTAATCACATGGATCTTCAGTTTTCCGAGCGTGATTGCACGAGTCATCCGTGCGTTATCCTTGAATTCTGTCGCTGCGGTTCCGAGACCCGGTCCCCAGCCCCAAGTCCATTTCGAAAGGTCTACCGGCAGCGTCGTCGGATTCTGGAACCGGTAAGAAAGTTGATGCAGATGACCGGACGGGCTGAGCGTCAGAGTCTTAGTCACCCGCACGCCATTGGAGAGGATCGTTTGCATAACGGCTTGCCGTTCGGTCGTCGTAATCTTATAAACGGCATCAGGGAAAGATGCCAACGGCAGGGGGTCTTCATCCGGATAGAGCACAAGGTCGATTTCTTGACCTTTGGATTTCACTTTCCAGCTTTTGACCGCTCCGCCCTTTGGCGTGAGAACGATTTCATTTTCCTCATCGCGCAGAACGGTATCCGCCGAAACGGCCGGTGAAACTGTCGCGGATTGCACGGAGGAAGCCACCGACGCTTGGACGGGTACGCCTCCATCCCCTGGCTGACCACTCATGGACGGCTCTGTTGAACTGACCGGAGTCGGAGCGGGCGGCGGGGTAAACCGCGGAATGACGAATACCGACCACAAAATGAGGAAAGAGACAATGAGTCCCATCGCCAGCAAAAAGTTCTTTTGTTCCATAAAATCTCCCTTAATTAATTCAAAATTGGATCGTAACCACCGGGATGCCACGGGTGGCATTTCAGTAGGCGTCGGGTCCCCAGCCACAGACCCCTAATAAGCCCCTTGGTTTTCAAAGCATCCATCATATAGCTCGAACAGCTGGGCGCGAATCGGCAACGGCGTACGGAGCCGTACGTGGTGGCTTGGTACGCTCGAATCAAAAATCGTGGGATTAGGGTAGTAAGTGAGCGAGTGTCCATAGCTTTATAACGAGAGGTTCTATCGTTTGGTAATGCGGTTTTGCCAACGTGGATCGGGCTGAAAACACAATATCGACTCCCTGGGGTAACTTTGCTTTATTGAGCCGAAAGGATTCACGGAGCAATCGCTTGATTCGGTTCCGGGCCACCGCATTCCCGTAAGCTTTAGGAATCGCCATCCCCAGCCGAGGCTTTTGCAGTGCTTCTTCACCGAAAAGCCGGCAAGCCCACATCGTGAGACCTGAAGCGCTAAATCGGCGCCCTTGATCAAAAACCCGCTTAAAATCACTTTTCCGGTGGAGTTTTTCCTCCCATCGGAAATGATAATCCACTAGGGAATGAGCTTCCAACGGCCTTTTTGGCGCCGGTTCTTCAGGACCTTGCGGCCCCCCGGTGTCTTCATTTTGGCACGAAATCCAATGGTTTTAGCGCGACGACGAACGTTCGGTTGAAAAGTTCTTTTTGGCATAAGGGCACCATTGTAGTACTATTTTTAGACTGAACGCTATCGCCCGCCACTACGGCTTAGGCGAGTCCAACAACGACATAGAGTTGGAGAAGGAGGCCGACATGAAGAAGAAACCCGCTAAGAAATCAAAACCCAAGACCATCAAAAAGTCGAAGGCGAAAAAGATCGTTAAAACAAAGACCAAGATCAAAGCAAAAACCAAAAAGTCTTCTTCCAAGCGGCCTAAAGCGAAGGTTGCCGCCGTGACTCCAAAACCCGCAGTCATGGCGCCTCCCAACAGCGTTCTTCTGGGTTATGTAGAGGATTATTTTGCAAAGATAGGAGTCATTGCTCTAACCTTGAAGTCTCCTTTGCGCATCGGGCAGAAGATCCATGTGCTAGGCCATACCACGAGCCTGGAGCTCGCAGTTGATTCCATGCAGATTGACCATACACCGGTCACGCAGGCGGGACCCCAAGACGGGGTAGGGATCAAAGTCCTCGGCCGCTCCCGTCGCGGAGACCATGTGTACCTTTTGAAATAGGCCGCGTGCGGTTCCGGTATCTCCTTTTTTTCATCGTTCTTTTGAGCGGCGTTGGCCTCTGGCGGCTAGAGGCGGCGTCTCTTGTGAAATCCCTCGAAGGAAAGGTGTTGGTGCTTGATCCGGGTCACGCCGTCAAAAATGACTCGGATAAAATAATCAATCCCGGAGCTCAAGCCCGACACGGCGTGTGGGAACGAGACGTCGCTCTAAATGTCGCGGAAACGCTGGCTCCTTTGTTGGAAGCGCAGGGTGCCAAGGTCTATATGACGCGGACGAAAACGAATCCTTGGCGTTATGGCTACTCCTCGCAAGCGGACAATCGCGGCCGGGCGATTTTGGCCAATATGGTGCGGGCGGACGCCTATATCCGAATTCATTGCGACTGGAACCGGGACCGGCGCTTTAAAGGCTTCACGACCTATTTTTACCGCTGGGGAAGCCGGCCATTGGCCGAAGCCATTCACGATTCGTTGGCCAACGCGCTTCCGGGCCATCGGGACAACGGCATCAAACGGCGGAGCTTCGTCAGCGTGTCCTCGCATATGCCCGCCGTGTTGATCGAACTGGGCGTCTTGTCCAACAAAGTGGAAGGCAAGGAATTGGCGGACGAAGGCCATCAGTCGCATCTCGCGATGGCAGTGGCCAGCGGCATCATTGACTATTTTCAGAAGAGCAAATCCTAAATGGTGACTTACTCGAAACAATATGACGTGATTGTCGCCCAAGGCGTCCACCTCGCGCACGATTTGCCCTTTGGCGAGGCCGCGCTGTCCGCCGCGCGCATGGGCTTGCCCACCTTGCTGCTCACCATGAATCTTGATTCCGTTGGACAGATGTCCTGCAACCCGTCTATTGGCGGCCTCGCCAAAGGGCAAATCGTGCGCGAGGTGGACGCCTTGGGCGGAGAGATGGCCAAAAATACCGACTGTTCCGGTCTTCAGTTCCGCATGCTCAACTCTGCCCGCGGACCGGCGGTTCAATCGCCGCGCGCGCAATGCGATAAGAAGTTGTATCAATTCTCGATGAAGCACGTGATCGAACGCCAGCCGAATTTGGATTTGAAGCAGGGGGAAACCATCCGGGTGTTGACCGAACATGGCCACGCGGCCGGGGTCGAGGTCAAGACGGGAACGGTTTATAAAGGAAAAACGATCATTTTGACAACCGGGACCTTCCTGCGCGGCCTCATGCACTTAGGACTTACGCAGAATGCCGGGGGGCGCGCCGGCGAAAATGCTGCACAACATTTGTCCGATCCCCTGCGGGAACTAGGGTTTGAACTGGGGCGCTTGAAAACGGGGACTCCGCCCCGACTTAATGCGCAGACGATCGACTTTTCGGTTTGTGAAAAGCAGCCCGGCGATGAACCGCCGGTTCCTTTCTCCCACTTTACTCAGGAGCTTCCGCAGCCGCAGCTGCCCTGCTGGATCACCTATACGAATGAGGAAACGCATCAGATCATTCGCGACAATTTGGACCGCTCTCCCCTCTACTCCGGCGTCATCAAGTCGAAAGGGCCGCGGTACTGCCCCTCCATCGAAGATAAAGTGGTGAAGTTCCCCGAGAAGACGCGCCACCATATTTTTCTCGAACCGGAGGGCTATCATACCGAGGAAATATACGTGAACGGCATATCGACCAGTTTGCCGGAGGATGTCCAGATCAAAATTGTTCACTCAATTCCAGGTCTGGAGAAGGCCGAAATCATGCGTGCGGGTTACGCCGTTGAATACGACTATTGTCCACCCACGCAACTGAAATCCACATTGGAAACCAAGCGCGTGGAGAATCTTTATTTTGCCGGGCAGATCAACGGAACGACTGGCTATGAAGAAGCCGCGGGACAGGGACTGATGGCCGGCATCAATGCGGCGCTCAAGGTGAAGGGCGAAGGGCCTCTGATTCTCAAACGGGATGAAGCTTACATCGGCGTTCTCATCGATGATCTGGTGACCAAGGGCGTGGATGAACCTTACCGGATGTTCACGTCCCGGTCCGAGTACAGGCTGCATTTAAGGACGGACAATGCCGATCTCCGGCTCATAGGCTTCGGACGACGCGTCGGCTTGGTGGGCGATGACGCGTACGCCGCCTTCGAACGATATCAACGGCTAGTGAGCAAGAATTTGGATCGCTTGGAAGAAACGCGTGATTCCACGACCCATGAAACGCTCGCCAAACGGTTGCGGCAGGGGGAGAGTCTACCGATGGAGTGGCTTGCGGTATCAGGCGGAGCTGAATTATTTCCTTGGACCTGTGAGAAAGTGCGCCAGCAGGTGGAAGTGCAGATCAAGTACGACGGCTATTTGCGCCGACAGACTTCTGAAATTAATCGTTTCGCGCGAATGGAGCGCCGACAGATCCCGACTACGTTCAATTTTGATGACATCAAAGGTCTTCTCACCGAGACCCGACAGAAGATGAACGCCATCCGTCCCTCGTCCGTCGGGCAGGCCAGCCGTATTCCGGGAGTCACTCCTTCCGATATCAGTCTCCTGATGGTGTACTTGGAGCGCCAAAAAGAAAGAGTGTCGTGATCCCTGAAAAACTCGCCCCCTTACGGGCCGACATTGATTTTCTGGCCAGGCTTCTCGGCGATGTTATTTTAACGCATGCCGGTGAAGATGTTTATAAAGCCGTGGAACATGCCCGGTCCACCACGCTACAACTCCGTCAAACATACGATCCGGATCTCGAGAAGCGATTTCTGAAATGGATCCAAACCCTCGAACTCACGACGGCCACAGAGGTCATCCGCGCATTCACGCTTTATTTTCAGCTGGTGAACCTGGCCGAGGAAGTCCACCGCATCCGACGCCGGCGGTATTATGAAAATGTCCCGGATCATGCCCCGCAGAGAGGGTCCCTGGAAGAAGTCGCCCTGAAACTGAGCGCGCGCGGCGTCACGCCGCCGGAGATCCAAGCGTTTCTCAATCGACTGTCGATCGAAATCGTGCTCACAGCACACCCGACCGAAGCCCAGAGACAAACCATTTTGACGAAACTCCTACGCATCGCGTTTTTGTTGATTGATCATGAGCGGACCCGTCTCACCCCGCCCGAAGAAGAAACTTTTAAGCAACACGTGCGCGGAGAAATCGACGCCCTCTGGCAAACTGAGGAAATTCGCCGAAAAAAGATAAGCCCCCTGGACGAAGCGGAGAACGGCCTTTTTTATATGGACCAGGTGTTCTTTGACCGCGTCCCGCGAACGCTGAAAAAGCTCGAAAGACACCTCAACCAGTTTTACGGACGGCACATCCGGGTACCGGAGGCATTGCACATCGGGTCTTGGATGGGTGGAGATCGTGACGCCAATCCGTATGTCACGCATGAGATCACGCGTCAGGTCGCGGAAAAATCCAAAAGACTCGCGCTGCGCAAATATGTGGAGGCGGTGGATGATCTCATCGGACGTTGCAGCCTCTCGTCAGACCTTGCCCCTCCCCCCGTGGCTCTCACGGCTTCACTCAAAAGCGACGCGAAGCGTTTTCCCGCGCACGCCCGAACGCTTGAAGGCCGTTTTCTGCACGAACCCTACCGTCAAAAGCTTTCCTTTATAAAACACAAACTGCAGCGCATGCTGGCCGGGTTTCAGGGTTATCGAAGCACCGAAGAATTTCTTCAGGATGCCGACCGGGTGAGACAAGCGCTGGACCAGGCCAAGTCCGCCATGTCGGACGATGTCGAATTTCTATGTCGACAAATCCGCTTATTCGGGTTTCACCTGGTGTCTTTGGACATCCGGGACAATGCCCAGGCCGTTCACGCCGCGTACGAGGCGAAAAAATCAGGCGTACACACGCCCGCCACGAAAGAAGTCATTCAAACGATTCGGGGGATCCGTCATATTCAGGAGAAAGTGGACCCGAAAAGCGCGACGGCGTATGTCCTGAGTATGACCCATCGGAAAGAAGACGTCTTAGAGCTCTTCGCCTTGATTCAGAAGGAGGGACTTGCCGGCAGGGTGGATCTGGTGCCGCTTTTTGAGACGATCGAAGATCTTCGGCATTGTGATGAGGTCATGATGGAACTCTACCGGCATCCCGCGTACCGCAAACATCTGAAAAAGCGTGGCTCGATTCAAGAGATCATGGTGGGATATTCCGACAGCAATAAAGATGGAGGCTATTTCACGTCGGGCTGGGAACTTTACAAAGCGCAGATGGATTTGACGGAAACCGCGAAGCATTTTGGGATCAAACAGATTCTATTTCACGGGCGCGGCGGCGCCATCGGCCGCGGCGGCGGGCCGGTCAATCAGGCGATCTTGGCCCAGCCTCCGGAGACCGTGCAGGGACGGATCAAGATTACCGAGCAGGGTGAAATGATCTACAGCAAATACGGCAACCCGTACTTGGCGGAGCGAAATTTAGAACTCATCCTTTCGGCCATGATCGAAGGAGAATTACTGCGTGATCCGCTTGAGTTGGATGCCGAATGGGTGAAGGCGGCGGAGGCTGTCTCTCAATTTTCGTACAAGGCCTATCGGGCACTCATCTATGACGACCCCGATTTTGAAACATTCTTTTCTCAATGCACGCCGATTCACGAAATTCAGGAACTTAATATCGGTTCGCGCCCGGCACGGCGTATGGCAAGTTCCACGCGGATTGAAGACCTGCGCGCGATCCCTTGGGGATTTTCCTGGACCCAATCGCGCTACACCTTGCCCGGTTGGTATGGGTTTGGCTCAGCGGTGCGGCAATGGCAGGGCGATGTAAAAATTTTGAGGCAGATGTACCATCGATGGCCCTTTTTCAAGGCCCAGGTGGATTTTATGGAGATGAGCGCGCAAAAGGCGGATATGCACATCGCCCGACGCTACGCTGAATTGGTGGAAGACAAGGCGATGAGCCAGCGCATCTTTTCGCGCATTGAGGAGGAATACCGGTGGCTGCGCGAAGGCATTCTTCAGATCACGAGCGAAAAAGAGACGCTTCAGACCAACCCGACTCTGCAATCCTCGATTAAACTGCGCAATCCCTATGTCGACGCGCTCAGCTATTTCCAAATCAGCCTGCTGAAAGAATGGCGAGCCACCGGGCGCACCCGCGAAGATGTGAAGCGGGCGGTCCTTTTGTCCATCAACGGGGTCGCCAACGGCATGCGAAATACCGGGTAAAGAGCTCTTAAAAAAATAGATAAATTCATGCCTAAATATAGATATATATACCGGGAATTAATATTTATTGACATACTACCGGGATTCCCGGTAGTATTTACATGTGAAAATACACCTTCCAAACAGCGCCTTTCTCGGCAATATTGACCCGTTTTTCCGCGGATTTGACCCCTCAAATCCTGAAACCATGGAAATGACAGCCAATGAGAAATGGATATCCGTACACCCGATTGTGTTATCCATGATTGCCGCTCTTGGGCTGACCGTAAAACCGGAACAAATTCGATGTGAAAAATTTGAAGCGGCATCGAAGCATTATCTCGTGCGGATGGGCTTATTCAAAGTACTCCAAATCGTTTCTGCTATCAATATTGTCGAACATGAAGCGGCGGGACGGTTCATTCCGATCACGCAAATCCGTACATCGGACGAATTAACAAAATTCATCACCGAAATGATTCCCTTGCTTCATCTGGAGTCTGAACAAGCCAAGACGCTGGGTTACATCGTCAGCGAATTGGTTCGAAATGTGCTCGAACATGCCGAAGCGGAACATGGAGCCATCCTTTGCGCGCAGTATTACAAGAAAAGCAATTCAATTCGGATCGGTATCGCCGATACAGGGCTCGGGATTAAGAAAACGATGAACCGGTCATGGCCGGCGACAACGGATCTGGAAGCCATTCAGCTGGCGCTTACGCCGGGAATTACGGGCACGACGCGACGCGAAGGCGGCACCGAACAGAATGCTGGAGCCGGGCTGTTTTTCATCAAGTCGATCGCCAGCGTCAATCGCGATTTCTTCGTTATTTACAGCGGGAATGGGTTTTATAAATTGCTGAAAAAAAATCCCACCAAGAGGTTATCTCTGAATGCCGATCCATTCAAGGACAGGCATTCAATAGATGATGCCATGCCGTACTGGCAGGGAACTTTAGTCGGCGTCGACATCACCCTGGATCAGACGGCTGAATTTTCAATGTTGCTGAAGGTCATCCGTGAAACATACAGCATGGCGGTCAAAGAAAGAAAAAAGGCGGCCTTTAAGAAACCTCGATTTATATGAAGACCATCGTCATTTTTAATAGAGCGGGAGCCTTTGCAGAGAACAAAGATACAGCGAGGGACATTCGATTAAAAGAGATCATCCCGGCGTTTGAGAGTCATGAAGACGTTATTCTTGATTTTGAGCGGGTAGACGCCGCAACCCAATCGTTTATCCACGCCCTCATCAGCGATCTGTTGAGAAAATACGGCAGCGAAACACTGGATAGAATCTCATTTAAGTCCTGCAACGATACGGTCCAGCAGATCATCCGCATTGTCGTCGACTATATGCAGGAAGGCTAAGGGGTCGCCAACGGCATGCGAAATACGGGATAATAAGGAAAATCCGAAAAGAGAGGAAATGTTATGTCCAAACCACTAGTCATTGTCATGATGGGGAGTAAATCCGACTGGGACGTCATGCAGCATGCAGATGCGGCGCTGACGCAGTTCGGTGTCGAGCATGAATGCCGCGTGTTGTCCGCCCACCGCACACCCAAGGAGACTGCGGAGTATGTGTCAAAGGCGGAATCGCAAGGCGTCGAAGTGGTCATCGCGGCGGCAGGTGGGGCCGCCCATTTGGCCGGCGTTTGTGCGGCGCATACCATTCTTCCGGTCTTGGGCGTTCCGATGACGAGCGCGCTGAACGGATTGGATTCTCTTTTGTCCACGGCGCAGATGCCGGGCGGAATTCCGGTGGGCACACTCGCCATCGGCAAAGCGGGCGCCACGAACGCGGCGCTTCTCGCTGTTTCGATCTTGTCGCTCAGCCGCCCGGAGCTTAAGAAGAAGCTGCACGATTACCGAAAAGCGCAGGCGGATAAAGTGCTTGGAGAAAAGCTTCCCTAAGCCGTTATGAACCAACACCCGTTCACGCGGGACGTTTTAGTACGCGTATTCTTTTTTGGCGCGTTCGCCATCATCCTTTATCAACTCGTTCTCCTCACGGAGCCGTTTTTTACGGCAATGCTGGGGGCGGCGATGTTGGCCGTCATGTTTTACCCGCTGCATCGTCGAAGTGTTCGCGCGTTGCACAGCAAAAATCTGGCGGCCTTGAGCTCCACCGCCGGTGTGTTGCTTTTGGCGGTCCTTCCCCTCTTAGGTATCGGGTGGTTCTTTGTTCGGGAAACAGCCGATCTCGTTCCGGTAGCGCAGCAGTTTCTTGAGGACTTGCGGCATCGGGATTGGCCCGCGCTCGAGTCCAATTTGCCCGGTTTCCTTCAGCACGGCACGTATTATGTCGCGAACATTTTTACACGCATGAACGTGGATGTGAAGCAGATCGTACTCGACCATGCCCAGGCCATCGGGGCCAACGTGACGACGTGGGCGACGGAAGCGCTGCAGCACATTTTGGTGACGCTCTTGAACGCGCTCATCCTTTCCGTCGCGCTCTTTTTCGCATTTCGGGATGGTGAAAATCTTCTGCAATGGACTCTCTCCCTGGTCCCCATGGCAGAGAAGCACAAACAGATCGTCGCCAAGCGGGTGAACGAGACCTTCCGCGCCGTTGTAATTGGTTCTTTTCTTACCGCCGCGGCGCAAGGCGCGGTGTCTATGATCGGTTTTTTGATCGCCGGCGTTAAACTCCCGGTCGTCTTGGGGATCGGAACCAGCATGGCCTCAATGCTCGGGACCTCCATGCTCGTGACGCTTCCCGTCGCATTGACCGTGATGCGCGAAAGCACGGGGTGGGGCATTTTTCTCCTCATCTGGAGCGTGGGCGTCGTGGGCGCCCTGGATCATTTTCTCAAGCCCATCTTAATCGGGTCGCGAGCCCATATGCCGTTTATTCTCATTTTCTTCAGTATTGTCGGCGGCATTAAGCTCTACGGTTTGCTCGGATTTATTCTTGGGCCGGTGTTGGTCGCGAGTTTTCTTTCCTTCGTTAAAATCTACCAGGAAGAATACGAAGAAGCATAACTCCGGAAACCATGACGGAACCTGTAAAAAGAGGCATTGTCTGCGGCGTCGCACTCGCCTGGGTGACGGCTTTTGGATTTGGAATCGTTTATAACCGTCAACTCTTCCTACGCACTTCCCGCGAAATCCAGCGCACTCAAATCCTGATCGATAAAGTGACCTCGGAATCGCAACACATCGTGGATGACACCCGCGATATTCGGGACCACACACGGGAAGCGGAATTTCTTCAAAGCCTTGTTAATCTACTCCCCCAAAGCAAAAGCTTCATCCGCACCCAGCGCGCGATGGAAGAGGAGGTCGAAACCCTCCGCTACAACGTCGGTCGCCGCGTTAAAAACGATTTGCACATTCTGGTCGATACCAAGGCCAATAAACTGTATGTCAAAAAGGGACTGACGCTTCTCTGGGAGGCAGATTGCTCAGTAGGCCGGGGCGGCATTCTCACCGATAAGGTGACCGGGCGGCGCTGGGAATTTGTCACGCCGCGGGGCCAATTTGAGATTCGCGAAAAAATTGAAAACCCCATTTGGACGAAGCCGGACTGGGCCTTTGTAGAGGAAAAGAAGCCGGTTCCTCCGCCAAACGATCCCAGCCGCAATGTGGCGGGTGAATTGGGCGCTTACGTGTTCAATTTGGGCGATGGCTATTTGATCCACGGAACGCTCAATGAATCCGTCCTCGGCCACTCCGTATCTCACGGATGTGTGCGCCTGGGAGCGGCGGATCTTAAGCGCTTGTATGAAACCGTTCCGCGAGGCGCCAAGGTGTACATCTACTAATGGAATGGAATAAGGTATCCGATCGACTATTCAGCAAGGCGCATCCTGCCTTCGTAGCGGCTTGCGGCCTAGGGATACTGGCAGGATTGTATGCGGCCTCTCGTCACTTGGAGCCGCTGATCGCCAAAGAGAAGTTAATCCAGCAATATCTATCCCACACACTGGAGCAAACGGCGGCGGCGCGCGAGCATATGGATTCGTTGGATATGCTTAAAACCATGGACTTGAATCAACTGAAAGCGGGCATTGGAGGTCATGCGCAATCGGAGAAATCGCTCTTTGAATCCGGCCTTTCGCTGCAGGAAGAGCGTCGGCTCTTGGAAAAGCAACTGGAGATCATGACCACAACTCTATTAATCAATCCGGCGCTCCAGCGTATTTTTCTTATGCGCGGCGACCAGCCTCTTCAAAGTTATCTGATATCCCACATTCCCTTGAAATCTTATGGGGGCGCTCCGACAAGTCTACCTGCGGTCGTGCGAGTGGTGTCCAAAGAGCGTTTTGCCCATCCGGAACGTGGTAAATCAGAAGAAGTGAATGGCACCCTTCAATGGACCCCTCCGCAGGTCGGGACGTCGGTCCGCAGTAATGCGCTGGGTGAGTTTGTGGTTTTCACCAACAGCGCGCTAATTCTCCATGGACCGCCGCTCAATGAGGAAGATCACGCCAAGTTTCCGCACATCTGCTTAGGGCTCGACCGGGAAGCCGCGCGGAAGCTTTACCGAGGCAGCTTCATCGGCACCCGCATTATCCTGAGCCGCGTCGCCATAGAAAAACCGGAACTCCAACCCCTCCCGACCCTCACTCCCGGAACGACAGAGAACCATTCACTATAATTATTCTCTATGCGGCGCGGAATTTTTCCCCTCTTAGGCGCGGTTTGTCTCATATCACTGACCCTTTTTTATTCCGCTTGGAGCACGCATGTCGGGTGTAATGCCGTTGGCCTTCTCGACCACGCCTCCCTGATCCTGATGATCCTGTTCGTTCTGGAATTTCTCCGCCGGGTTCCCGGCGAAAGAGCACGATCGGCGGGACGTTTGGCCGTCATAGCGATCTTGGCCATTTTCTTTTTTCTGAACACGCTTCACTTTCGTTTTTTCCACACCTGGGGTGACGCCGCGGCCGCGCGGCAATGGGAGGACTTTCTTTCCATCTGGAGCAGTCTCAAAGTATTATCGAAGCCGGCGGATTTCCTATTCTTTTTTGCGGGTCCCCTGCTCGCTTGGCTCCTGATTCGCCACGATACGCCGCCGCCCCTGTCCAAAAGAATCCTCTTTCTTCTTATCGCAGGCCTGATGGTGGCTCATGCGCGTTTCGCCTCTCCGGAATTTCTCTACAACGAAAATGATCCCTTTATGACGATGCTCCGAACACAGGGAGAAAGTTGGTTGACGCGGTCTTTCACGGAAGGGGGCGGCGCAGAAGAGAGCGCGGGTGGCCGGAAATACCAGCTGATCAATTCGACCCTCTATAAAAGCGCCCATCGTGCGGAGTTTCCACTTCTGAAAATCCCGCTGCCGCATAGCCGGCCTCTCCCGTTTCAATTAGACAACAAAACAAACGTGGTTTTCGTCCTCATGGAATCCTTGAGAGCCTACGAAAGCGGCGTCTACGGTGCAGCGCCATCGCTCACGCCGAACCTGGACCGATTGGCGAGAGAGGGTATTCTTTTTAAGAATTTTTACGCAAACAGTTATCAGACGGCGCGCGGTGAATTTGCAGTTCATTCTTCTTTTTTGCCCGCGGTGCAGGGGAGCCCTGAATATATCGTCGAGCCGCAGGTCTCCTTGATGACGTGGCCGGCTCTATTAAAACGCCATGGATATGCGACGCTTTGGGTCGGATCGTACACGCCGACCTACGATAATAAGCAGGACTTTCTTTCCCATCACGGCATTGATTCCTTTTATTCGAGTGTTCCCAAAGGGTACCGAAAAGTCGGCTGGGGGCCGTCTGATGAGGATCTTTTCAACTATGCGTTCGACATCTTATCGGCCCAGCAGACCCCCTACTTTGCCGAGATCATGACGCTGAGCGATCATTTTCCTTGGGATGACGGAGCGCCGACGGCTTCCTTGACTCCCAAGGTCCAAGGAGAAGCCCTCTATCAGAAATATGCGCAGGGGATGTTTTACACGGATTACGCCATCGGTAAGTTTATGGACCGCATTCGCGCGAGCCGGCATTTCGATCACACATTGTTCATTTTTGTGGGGGATCATGGGATATGGCTTTTCCCGGATTCCGTCCCAGCCAGTTCCGCTCTGCGCCAGGAGGTGTATTTCCGCGTACCGCTGATTCTGTGGTCTCAGCAACTGCAGCCGCGCGTGATCGAGACGATAGGCAGCCAGATTGATATCGGCCCTACGGTGCTGGATTTATTGGGCCTACGCGATGAAAACACCTTCCAGGGGACGAGTTTATTTCGGCGCGATGTCGCGACCAGATTTGTCTTGATGTCTCAGGATGGACGGTGGAACATGCGTCGAGGAAACGTCTATACCTACGATGTCGGACCCGAACTATTCAAAACGCATTACCCCTTCAATGAAGCCGAATACGACCGGCTGGTCAAGGACAAACGCATGGAGCATGTGGATTTTACGACGGATGAAGACCTATTGCGGGGAGCAGATCCCCAGCGTTTAAAGCTTCTCGGAGATCCCGGGCAGGCGCGCGAGTTTCATGATTTTGCAGAGGTAGCTTTCGCCTTTTATCACGGCCTGATGCTCGCCGAAAAGATCTCGCCCGAAGAGGATGTCCACGCTCTCGCACCAACGAAGTAAAAGCGCTCCCGGACTAGGATTCGAACCTAGACTCTAGCCTCCAAAGGGCTGTGTGCTACCGTTACACCATCCGGGAATAAAGCGGTGAAAATCGACTCATTCTATCAATTTGATCCAAGAAGCTTCCGAAGCGTTTTTAACACTGTTTACAACACCAGCTTAAATA
>Ga0206804_10250_pt1 | contig 13840 bp, 11 predicted proteins | sample Alteio_BWOrgCont_62_FD_152888 | JGI IMG/M metagenome (GOLD analysis project Ga0206804, IMG submission 152888) | Enriched cells from forest soil in Barre Woods Harvard Forest LTER site, Petersham, Massachusetts, United States -... | ecosystem: Environmental > Terrestrial > Soil > Temperate forest >... | reverse complement strand
GCCCGATGATCAGGTCTGGTCGAAAGTTCTTTACGAACGGCACAATCAGGCGCGTCGAATAAATCCCTTCACCGCGCAGCACCAGCAGCGCAATCGCAATCGCCGCGCTCGCAATAAACTGGAACAGCAGCTTCTGCTTGGACGTCAGCCCTTGGTTGCGCTTATGCACCACCTTGATGTAATCGTCCGCAAACCCAATTGCCGCAAACGCCAGTGTCGCAAAGATCACCAGCCACACAAACGGGTCCGTCAGGTCACTCCACAGCAGCGTCGGCACCAGCACGGAGATGCAGATCAGCACCCCGCCCATCGTTGGCGTCCCACCTTTTTTCTGGTGGCTCTGCGGACCTTCTTCGCGAATGTACTGCCCTATCTGGAATTGCCTCAGCCGCTCAATCACGAACGGCCCGATCAGCAACCCGATCAGTAGCGCCGTCAGGCTCGCGAACACGCAGCGAAACGTGACGTAGCGAAAGATCCGGAAGAACCGGAAGTACGGAAACAGCCTCTGATATAGCAGCCAATAGAGCAACGCACGCGCCTCGCCTTCAATCTTATCCTTCGCCTCGCCTGTGAACAGTGACGCAGAAGCTTACCCCGGCCTCAATCCTTCAGCGCCTCCAGCGCCTTCTCCAGCTTCACCCCACGCGAAGCCTTCAGCAGCACCACATCTCCCTCGCGCAGGTTCTCCTTGAGCCATTCACCCGCCGCCTCCGGTGTCTCCACAAACTCCGCCGCCACGCCCGCAGCCTGCGCTGCTTCGACCAATTTCGCAGCCAGCCCGCGCACGCCGATCACCACATCCATCCCCACCACTGCCTCGCCACATTCCGTGTGCAGCCGCTCCGCCGCTGGCCCCAGCTCCAGCATTTCACCCGCAACCAGGATCCTTCGCAACGCCCGAGTCTTCTTTAGCGCCTCCATCATCCCTATCAGCGCCTGCGGGTTCGAGTTGTATGCATCATTCACAATCATCGCGCCATGCCATTCGGTCACTTCGCCGCGCATCTTCGCCGGCCGCATCTGCTCAAGAGCCGCACAGCACTCCGGCAGCGGGATCCCACTCTGCGTCCCCACCGCAACCGCCGCCAGCGCATTCAGCACGTTATGCCGACCCATCAGGTGCAGATGCACCTTCACCACTTTGCCTTTTATGCCCACGCCCACTCGAAACCGTGTTCCCTCCAGCCCCTGTTCCTCAATCTCCACCGCCCGCACAGCCAGCCCCGGATTCGTCCCAAACAGCACCGCGCGTTTGCCCATACCCCGCGCCATCGCCGCTACGCGCTCATCATCGCCATTCAAAAACGCCATTCCCTCCGCCGGCAGCGCCTCCACCAGCTCGTACTTCGCGCGAGCAATCCCTTCGATACCATCCTCAAAAAATTCAAGGTGCACCGGAGCCACGTTGCTCACCACTGCCCAATCCGGCTCGGCGATCTTCGCCAGCGCGGCGATCTCGCCCGCGTGATTCATGCCCATCTCCAGCACCGCCACATCGTGCTCAGGCTCCAGCCGCAGTAGCGTCAACGGCAGGCCAAAGTGGTTATTGAAATTCCCTTCGGTCTTCAACACCTTGAACTTCACCGCCAGCACCTGCGCAATGCATTCCTTGGTCGTCGTCTTTCCCGCCGACCCCGTCACCCCAATCACGCGTTTGCCCCACTGCCCGCGCACCGCATGTGCCAGCCTCTGCATCGCCGCCAGCACACAATCGCTTTCGCTCTCAGGAACCCTCAGCAGCTTCGCCTCATCCACCGTCCCCGGCTTCAACCACCGCATCGAAACCACTGCCGCCACCGCGCCATCGGCCAGCGCTGCCTCCACAAAGTCGTGCCCATCCATGCGCTCGCCACGCACCGCAAAGAACAGTTCTCCCGCCGCAATCGTGCGCGAGTCGATGGAATAACCCAGCGCCTCCGCGTCCTCGTCGAAGTCACCCTCAGCGTGGATCCAGTCGGCAATCTGCCCCAGCGTCAGCTTCACGCAGTCACCTCGTGCAGCACCTTCGCCGCCTCGGCCACGTCATCGAACAGCACAGTCCTATCTGCAAATGTCTGCGTCTTCTCATGCCCCTTGCCCGCCAACAGCACAATATCTCCCGACTGCGCCATTCGTATCGCCACTCCAATCGCTGCGCGGCGGTCCACTTCCACCACAAATTCAGCCACGTCCTCGCCCTCTTTATCGATCTCCAGATCTGCGCGAAATCCCACCACAATCTCGTCGATAATCTGCGTCGGCTCTTCGCTGCGAGGATTGTCGCTCGTCACCACCACGAAATCGCTCATCGCCGCGGCCACTCGCCCCATCTTCGACCTCTTGGTCTTATCGCGATCGCCACCGCAGCCGAACATCGTAATCACGCGCCCACCATTCTTACTCACCAGGTCTCTCGCCAGCCCAATCAAATTCTTCAACGCATCATCCGTGTGCGCATAATCCACCACCACCGCAAACCCCGCCTCGCGCGACCCCGAAACCACCTCAAACCTTCCCGGAACCTGTTTCAACGTCTTCGCCGCTGAGGCAATCTCCTCTAGCGTCAAACCCCGCGCCTGCGCCGCACAAGCAGCCGCCAGCAAGTTGTATACATTCACACGCCCCGTCAGCGGCGATTCAATCTCCACCGCACCCAACGGCGTCGTCATCTTGAACCGCGTCCGTCCCGCCTCCAACCGCAAATCCTTAGCCCGCCACTCTCCACCGTCGATTCCATAGCGCCGCACCTCGCAGGCGCGAGCCGCTGCCATCATCATTTCGGCAGTTGGATCATCCGCATTAATCACCGCAATTCTCGGCCCGCCCGCACCAACACCCTCAAACAGCCGCGCCTTTGCCGCCGCATAGCGTTCCATCGTCCCGTGAAAGTCCAAATGGTCCTGCGTCAGGTTCGTAAAGATCGCCACATCCGCCGCCAGCCCCCACACGCGCTCTTGCTCGAGTGCGTGGCTGCTCATCTCCATCACCGCTTCGGCGCATCCCACGCGCACGCCCTCTTCAAACACAGCTAAAACATCACGCGACTCAGGCGTCGTATGTTCACTCTCCCTCACCGCATCGCCAACATGCGTCTCAATCGTCCCCAGCAGAACGCACTTGCGGCCCACGCTCTTCAGCATCTGTTCCAGCAGCAGCGCCGTCGTCGTCTTGCCATTGGTACCCGTCACCGCGCTCAGCTTCAGCTTTTTTTCGGGATGCCCAAACACCGCCGCGCTCACCTCCGCCAGCGCCCTCCGCCCATGTTCGACCAATGCAATCGCCAGCTCCGGTCGCGCCTCATGCAGCCGCACAAAAACATCTTCAGAATCCGTCACCACTGCCGCCGCGCCCAGCTGCAGCGCCGCGTCCACAAACTTGTTGCCATCCGTAGTCCCACCCTGCATCGCAACAAACACATCGCCTGCGCCCACGCGCCGTGAGTCATATTGCACGCCGCGCACATCCACGTCGCTGTCGCCAGCCGTCGCCACCACCACCACGCCGGCCATCGCCTCATTCCACTTCATACTTTTGAATTCTAGGCTGAGGACCCACTATCCTCTATCCCCTATCCTCTATCCCGTGCTTCACCTTGCAAACCGCACCACAACCTCGGTCCCCAGCGGCACCATCGTTCCTGCCGCCGGAGCCTGCTCTCGCGCCAGCCCGCTGCCCAGCGTCTGCACGCGCAGCCCCAGCCTTCCGGCGTCCTGCACGACCATGCGAAGTCCATCGCCTTTAAATTCGGGAACAGCTACGCGCTTGCCCGCGTCGATCACCACGCCGCCGTTCTGCGCTTCCACCTGCGGCCGTATCTTCGGAGCCTCCACCTTTGCCGTCACCTGTTGCGCCGCATCCGGCATCACCGAGGTCGTATTCCCATTCGCGTGGAACGCCTCCATCACCTTGTCCGGCAGCCCGCGCAAACCTCCCGGAGGCTTCGCATGCGCCGCGCGCGCCGCGTCGCTCGCTGCATCCGCCTGCACGTTCTCCGCCATCGCTGCCGCCGTCGCCGGTTGCCGCAGCGGATCGTCCGCAGGCAAACTGTTCACCTCATCGAACATCGCCGTCAAGTCGCCTACCTGCTGTCCCGGCACGTCATCCACCTGCTTATCGTTGCGCGCCTCCAGCATCTGTTGCTGCGTCTTTAGCGGCTGGTCGTGCGGCACGCCCAGGTACTCCAGCACCTGCTGCGCCACATCGTGGAACACCGGCGCACTCACCGCCGCTCCATAAAAACTCCCAATCGTCGGCGTATCAATCACCACCGCAATCGATACCGCCGGCGCACTCACCGGAGCAAATCCAGCAAAGCTCGCCACCAGCTTCGTGTGCGAGTACGTATGTGTCGCCGGATCGATCTTGTTCGCCGTCCCAGTCTTTCCTCCCGCGCTATAGCCATTCAGCTGCGCCGCCTTGCCCGTTCCTTCAATCACGATGCCCTGCATCATCGCGCGCATCTTCGCCGCGGTCAGCTCCTTGATCACGCGGTGCGCCCCATCAGGCAGCTTCGCCGGAAGTTGATACGTCGGATGGAACGGCTCCGCCTTCAGCCGCGCATCGCCCTTCATCTCATCCGTCGATTGCAGCAGCACGTGCGGAGGGATATACACTCCGCCATTCGCAATCGTCGAAACCATCGTCACCAGCTGCACCGGCGTCACGCCAATTTCCTGCCCAATCGCCAGTGACAGAATGCTCGTCGGCTCCCACTTCTTCGCGGGTCGCAACAGTCCACGCGTCTCGCTCGGCAGCTCTATGCCCGAGCGTGCGCCAAACCCATACGCCTTGATGTACTCATAAAACTTCTCGTCCCCCAGCTTCAGCGCCATCTTCGCCGCGCCCACATCGCTCGATTTCTCCAGCGCCTGCTGCACCGTCACCACGCCCATGCGGCCGTCTGACTTGTCGTCATGCAACGTGCGCCCCATATAGGTAAACGCTCCGCCTTCGCAATTCACCATGTCCGTCGGCTGCACGCCCGCGCCATCAATCGCCGCGGAATACGCCACCAGCTTAAACGTCGACCCCGGCTCGTACACATCGCTTACGGCCAAGTTCGTCAGCGAATCCGCATCCACGTGCCGCGAATCGTTCGGATTGAACCGCGGACTCACAGCCAGCGCCAAGATATTTCCCGTCCGCGGGTCCTGCACCACCACCGTCCCGTGCGACGCGCCTACCTTCTTCACCTGCGCATCCAGGGCGCGCTCCGCCATGTACTGGATATTGGCGTCGATCGTCAGCACCAGGTTCTCACCCGGCATCGGATCGCTCTCCGTCGAATTCATCGCGTGGTGCTTCGCGTCCACCGCCGTCAGCTTGTGCCCGGGAGCGCCGTGCAGCTCATCATCAAACTGCCGCTCCAGCCCGCCCAGCCCATTATCATCCGTGCCCACATACCCCAGCACGTGCGCAGCCAACCCGCCATCGGGATAAAACCTCTTGAACTCTTTCTGGAAATAAATGTCCTTTAGGTTGAGTTCCTTCACGCGCTCGGCCGTATCCGCATCCAGCTTGCGCGCAACCCATGAGAAATTACGCGACGCATTCATGCGTGCCTCAATCTGGTCTTGGGTTGTGAAGTGGTCCAGCGGATCGGTGTGCACGACCTTGGCCAGCAGCGCTGCATCGGCTGCCTTGTTCTCGCCCACCTCGCTCGGCACGGCATACACGCTGTCCACCAGCACTGTCATCGCAAGCTCGCGCAGGTTGCGGTCGTAGAGAACACCGCGCCGCGGCGCCACTTCAAACCCGCGCTGCTGCTGCTTGTCCGCGCGTTCTACAAATTCCTTGTGCCGGACCACCTGCAACCACGTCAGCCGAAACCCGATCGCAGCAACCCACACGCAAAGAAAAATCGCCACCCACAAAAACCGCGACCGGCGAATCGGTGCGGTCAATGTCTGGCGTGGCGACGGCCTCATAGCGTATGGGTTCCAATACAGAAGGATTGCGAAAGTTCTTAGGTGTTAGTTGTCAGGTGTTAGGAATTCGAAGATCTTTCTGCTAGCTCATCTGCCTCTGGCCTTTCCTAAGACCTGACACCTAAGACCTAACACCTTCAATTCACATTCAGCGGAACAGCCGCCGGCCGAGCTTCCGCCACAACCGGAGCCATGTTTCCTGTCGCGTCCTGCCGCACCACCTGCCCCGGCAAAGGCTCATCCAGCCCCAGCTGCTTGGCAATATGGTCAATCCGCCCCGGCTCGCTCAACTGCGCATCGATCAGCCGCAGCTGCCGGTTGTCCTCGCGCATCTGCTCCACCTTCGCTTTTGTATCCTCAACCTGGTATCCCAGGTTGATCGCGGAAAAATGCTGCCACACATACACCATCGTCAGCAGGAAGAAGGTCGTCATCACCACCGTGAACATCCGCATATCGCGTTTGCGCTGCGGGTCGTCAGCCTTCACGATCCGGCTGTTATCAATGTGCTTGGTGAAAAACATCTCCGGAGTGGGTCCGCGCCGCCGCGCCCGCTGCTGTTCAAACAGCTCGCGATTGCGTTGCGCCATGCTCGTGCTGCGGCTCTTGCCTGCCGCCACGGTCCGCTCGCCTTCGAGCCGTCCCACCTCATGACCGATCGCCATCGTCGCCATCGCACTGCCTCCGTATTGCTTGCCCAGCCCTCGCTTATTCCCTTGAAACAACCCGGGCCAGGGTTGCTGTGGGGGAGGGGTTGGTATTGCGGTGGGTGTTGTCTTTCGCCTGTCTACTTCGTTGGCAGGACAACCCCGGCCCGAGCTCAATCTTGTAGTTCTTTCTTGCTCTTCTATTCACTATTCACTATTCACTGACCACTATTCACTGTCTCTTCTCTGCTGCTCTCAACTTCGCGCTTCTCGCTCGCGGATTCCTCATCTGTTCCTCTTCGGCTGCAATAGCCGGCTTCTTCGTCAAAATCTCAAACTCTCCCAGCCTCGCTCGCTCGCGAAAGCTGTCTTTTACCAGCCGGTCTTCCAGCGAGTGAAAGCTGATCAGTACCACTCGCCCTCCCGGCTTCAGCAGAGATCCCGCGCTCTTCAGCAGCGATTGAATCTCTCCCAGCTCATCATTCACGTGAATACGAAGCGCCTGAAAGGTGCGCGTCGCTGGATGGATCTTGTCGCCTTTCATGGATGGGGCAACGGCCGATATCACTCCAGCAAGTTCCGCTGTCGTCCTTATCGGCCGCGCCCGCACCACGGCTCTGGCGATTCTCCGCGACCTCCTTTCTTCTCCGTATTCGTAAACGATGCGAGCGAGCTCTTCCTCGTCCGCCTCGTTTACCACTTGTTCGGCCGTCAACTCGCTGCGCGCATCCATGCGCATGTCCAGCGGCCCATCGGCCCGAAAACTAAATCCTCTGTGCGCCTCGTCGAGCTGCAGGCTGCTTACTCCGAAATCCGCCAGCAAGCCATCCAGCGTTCCCGGTGCGACGACTTCGGCGATCTCGGAAAACGGCCGAGCTACAAATTCAACTGCCGGCATCTCGCTTCCAAGCTCTTCCGCCAGCGCTGCCAACTTCGCCTTCGCCAGCTCCATTGCCTGCTCATCGCGGTCGAACGCTATCAACTTGCCGTTCGCTCCAAGCCTTCTCACAATCGCTGCCGAGTGCCCGCCGAGCCCCAGCGTCGCGTCAACCACCATGCCGCCAGGCCGCACATTCAGAAAGGTCAAACTCTGTTCCAAAAGAACCGGTACATGTTGCGGTGCTGCCATTCGTTCCGCCTCATGCGTCCCACTAAGGGACTGGTAAAACCAGGTACTTCAAAACTCAGGCCTCCTTACAGGCCCTTGATCCCAATCTGTTCCACATCCGCATCCGTCACCGGCTCAGCCTTCAACTTCTCCCGGCGCCGCGAATCCAAATCAACCGTCAGGTACTTCTGCATTCCAATCACCGCTACATCGCCGCTCATCGCCGCGTTCTCTCTTAGCAACTGCGGAATCAACACCCGTCCTGCCGAATCGAACTCCACAACCTGGCCCCAGTAATTGATCGCGTCCAGCAACTTCGTCTTCGCCGCGCTCGCCGGCAGATCCGCCAGCTGCGCCTCAATCTGTTCCCACTCCTTCATCGGCCAAATCTCTACCCTTTGCCCGTCCCGGCTGGTGATAAAGAACACGTTCTGGCCATACACCGTATCCACCGTCCGCTTGTGATCGACCGGGAGCTTCAAACGGCCCTTTTCGTCGACTCGGGTTGGGTGGTTACCGCGAAACATCTGAACTACCTCACACACGTGCCTCTCAGGGCACTTCTCTTACCGGGGCCCTTTAGATACGATTTGGGAGTCGCCGAACCAAAATATATCCCAAATCGTCCCGAGAGTTACACAATTAACCACTAACTCCCACCAACCATCGCTCAGACGGAGCACTCTGTAAAGCAAAAAATTGCCATTCTCTACACTGTTTTCCACTCAAAATGTGGAAAATCCACCATCTTGCGGTCCCCGCCCGCGGCAACCCTATATATTGTGTTTGCAGTTTTGGTTCGAGCCGTAACTGATACTTGTCGCCGGATGTAGCTCGGTGTAAAGCGAATTAAAAGCGAAAGTTGCCCATTATTCGTCTGCCTCAACCTCCATTCTTTGGCCCCTTCTTCTTCAGCACCCACAGCAAATACAGCACCACCGCCACGTTCGCTACGATCAATCCAATCTTGTAAGCCTCGAATCGCTTCACCAGCTCGAATATCTCCAACGGCAGAAATAGCGCTGTCAAAATCACCGTGAAGTACTCCGCCCACACCTTGTGGCGCAGCAGCCCTACGCCTTCAATCATGCACAGACCCGCATAAATCAGCGCATACACCCCGGCCTCCCGCAGCTGGTGGTGGCCGATCAGATCGGCCCTGTCCATCAGGAAGCTCGCCATCCGTCCCTCGGAATTAAAGCGCAGGTAATAGATCAACCGATCCGCCACTTCACCCAGGTCCACATGGACCAGGTGGAACGCCACCACGCCCACCGCGCTGAAGAATGTTGCCTTAATCAGTTTGTACAGCCCCACCACCAGCAGCCCGGTCGCATTCGCATCGCGCGGCTTCTTTGTGCTGGATACCTCGATTTGTTCGATCTCGTCAGCCATAGCCAGCAATCAGTTGAGATTTCTTCCGCCTCTTTGTCAACGTTTCGAACCATCCTGGTCTACGCATTGTCTCTTTTTGCCGTTCCACCTCAAAAATCTTTCCCCTATCCCAATCCATTCTCTCCGCCCCCGCGTAGATAGTTTGTGCGCACAAAAGAAATCGACTAGAACGCAGATTCTCATCTGCGAAATTTCACTCCCCTGAAAGGACACACCATGAAGAAGTCAATCCTCGCCCTCGCCGCAGCAGCTCTCGCCTTTGCTCCTCTCGCAGCTTCTGCGCAGCATGATCCCACCGTTGGTGGCGCTCCGATGTATGCCAACAAGAACATCATTGAGAACGCAGTCAACTCGCCCATCCACAAGACCCTCGTCGCTGCCGTCAAGGCTGGCGGTCTGGTCGACACCCTTGAAGGCGCTGGCCCATTCACCGTCTTCGCACCCACCGATGATGCCTTCGCCAAGCTCCCCGCCGGCACCGTCGACACGCTCGTTCAACCCGAGAACAAAGCCACGCTCGACAAGATCCTCACCTACCACGTCGTCGCCGGCCACATCACCACCAAGGACCTCAAAGAGTGGATCAAGAAGGGCAACGGCACCTACACGGCCAAGACCGTCGAAGGCGGCTCTCTCACCTTCACCATGGACATGGGCAAGATCAAAATCACGGATGAAAAGGGTGGTAGCGCCTGGATCACCACTGCCGATGTTTATCAGTCCAACGGCGTCATCCAGGTCATCAACAGCGTCCTGATGCCCAGCTAAGCTCCCTCCAAACGCTTTACCTCAACGCAAGCGGCGTCCCTCCCCGGACGCCGCTTCTTTTTTGCTTCCACCGCGTCCACCGCGAAACCTCTGCGTCCGCTGCGTTAAAGCTGTTGCTTTTGCCTTCCTGTGCGATAAAAGTCCACGCCGGCTAATGCGGCTTGCCTTCACCCGCATCAGGGTGTAAAAAGCTTCTGCTGTAGACCCGCCTGTTATGGCGCTTCAAAATCAGACGGCAATTCGGAAATCGCTAAGGACCCCATGAAAAAGTTTCTGCTCTACGCTATCGGCTGCGCGCTTCTCGCGCCCGTAGCCTTCGCTGCCTCCCCCTGGGATGGCACCTGGAAGCTCGACCGCAACAAGAGTCACTTCACCGGCGCCTCCTACACCTTCAGCAAAGCTGCCGACGGCAAGTGGCAGTTCAAGAACGGCCCGATCACATTCGAGTTTGCGCCCGACGGCAAACCCTATCCCGTTCTTGATGCCGACCACACCATCATCGTCACCTTGCCCGACGAACACACCATGAAGACCGTCAACCAGTTCAAGGGCAAGACCACCTCCACTTCGGTCGACACCCTCTCTGCCGACGGCAACACCCTCACCGACGTCACCACCGGCACGCATGAAGACGGCTCACCCTACACCAGCACTCAAACCGACACGCGCAGTGGCGTCGGTGAAGGCTTCGCCGGCACCTGGACTTCCACCAAACAGTCCGACTCCACGCCCAGTACGTTTGTCATCAGCACTGCCGCTGATGGCACCGCCACATTTATCGATCCCACCACGCAGTTCTCGCTCACCGTCAAGCTCGATGGCACACCAGCTGCAGCCGTCGCGCCGCAGATGACCGAGGGTGTCACCTTCTCTTATGCGAAGACATCAGCCACTCGCCTCGACTACTCCATCATGCTCAAAGGCAACAAGGTCGTCGCCGGTTACATGGAACTCGCCAAAAACAGCAAGAGCTACCAGGACGTAAGCTGGCTCGTCGGCAAGGAGTCCGAAAAGACCACCGCCGTTTATTCCAGCGTTGAGTAAGCACCGATCCAAATAAGCACTGCTTCAATCGAAAGGCCCGCGATTCGTCGCGGGCCTTTGCTTTTTCTATCCTCTATCGTCTACCCACTATCCCCTGCTTCAAACTCCCACCGGTCTCTTCAGCATCCCCCGCACCTTCTCCATCGCCGCCTCGGCCGTCAGCCCATACTTCGCGCGCAGTGCCTCCGGTTTACCGTGTTCGATGAACTCATCCGGCCAGCCCAACCGCACCACCGGAGTCTCAATCTCCGCCGCACTCAGCGTCTCCAGCACCGCGCTCCCAAACCCTCCGGCGAGCACATGGTCTTCCATCGTGATTAGCAGCCCGCACCGCCGCGCATACCGCCGCACGCAATCTTCATCGATCGGCTTCGCAAACCGTGCATTGATCACCGCAACGCTCTGCCCATCGGCACGCAGCATCCTCGCCAGCCGTTGCGCATCGCCCACCATCGCTCCCAGCGCGAAGACCGCAACGTCGCTGCCGTCCTGTAAAACCTCAGCCCTTCCAATTTCGAGCGCACGCGGCTCAGCCTTCACTGTTACACCCGGCCCAGTCCCTCTGGGATAGCGAATCGCGCTTGGCCCATCGTGCTCCAGCGCCGTCAGCATCATGTCCTGTAGCTCGTCTTCGTCCTTCGGGCTCATATGCACCATGTTCGGAATCCCGCGCAGGTAGCTGATGTCGAACAGTCCATGATGCGTCGGCCCATCATCGCCGCTCAAGCCGCCGCGGTCCATACAGAAAACCACCGGCAGGTTCTGCAGCGCCACGTCGTGCACCACTTGGTCAAACGCGCGCTGCAAAAATGTCGAATAGATTGCGCAGAACGGCCGGTAGCCCTTCGTCGCCATCCCAGCAGCGAACAACACGGCGTGCTCTTCCGCAATGCCGACGTCGAAGTACCGCTTCGGATGCCTAGGTCGGAACAGATCCAGCGCCGTCCCATTCGGCATCGCCGCCGTAATCGCGACCACCTTGTCGTTCCTGTCCGCGAGTTTGCTCAGACTCTCTGCAAAAATCTCAGAGTACGTCTTCTGCCCCGTCGGTTTCGTCTCTCCGGTCTCGGGATCGTACGGTCCCAGCCCATGAAACTTCTTCTGCTTCTCCTCGGCCGGCGCGAACCCGCGGCCCTTCTGCGTCAGCGCGTGCAGCACCACCGGCCGGTTCTGTGTCTTCAGAAATTTAAAGGTCTCAATTAGCAACGGCAGATTATGACCATCGATCGGCCCGTAGTAGTTCAGCCCGAACTCCTCAAAGATCATGCCGCGCCCAACAATTCCCTTCGCAGCCTCTTCCGCCTTGTGCGCAATGTGGCTTGCGGCGCGTCCGCCAAATTTCTCCAGCAGCGCCGCCGCTCGGTCATGCAGGCTTACATACGTCGGGTTGGTTGCAATCTTGTGGAAGTACTCCGCAATCGCGCCCACATTCTTATCAATCGACCACTCGTTATCATTCAGCACCACGATCAGCCGTTTGGTCTGCGCCGCCATATTGTTCAGCGCCTCATAGCTGATGCCGTTGGTAAACGCCGCATCGCCCGCCAGCGCCACAATGTGCTCATTTCCGCCGGACATGTCCCGCGCTACTGCCATCCCCAGCGCCGCGCTCAGCGCCGTGCCCGCATGCCCCGCACCAAACGAGTCATGCGGAGATTCCGTACGCAACATGAACCCATTCAGCCCACCCGGCTGCCGGATGGTCTCAAACTGTTCTTCGCGGCCCGTCAGCAGCTTATGCACATAGCTCTGGTGGCTCACGTCGAAGACAAAGCTGTCCCGCGGCGTATCGAACACGTAATGCATCGCGATGGTCAGCTCCACCACGCCCAGGTTCGGCCCAATGTGCCCGCCTGTCTTGGCCACACCCTGGATCAGGCGCTCGCGAATCTCCTCCGCCAGCCGCTCCAGCTCCACCATTCCGAGCTTCTTAACATCCGCCGGAGACTTGATTCTGCTTAGATACTCACTCATGCCTTAGCCCTGACTGCTCGCAGCTTCTTGCGAAGTCCGTACACAATCCATCTGATAAGTGTACCAACCCGGTAACAGGGAAAAACACCCGCTCCCGGCCACCGAAACCCTATCCCCGGAGCCGCCTTTCACTATCCTCTTCCCTCTATCCCCTATCGCCTGAGTCAATTCCGTCATAGTATGTTGCCCATGACATTGCTCCGGGTCACCCTCGCTTCCAGCTTCGGGCTTCTCCTCGCAGCGCTCCCGGCGTCCGCCCAGAAATCCGTGCTCCCGCTCTGGCCGCACGCCACCCCCGAGCCAGCGCAAACCACCGACCCTGAGAAAGACGTCACCACTGACAAGGACGCGCTCTTCGATGGCCGCCGCAGCCGCCGCCTCACCAACGTCACCCATCCGACAATGAGCGTCTATCCGCCCACCACTGTGCCCAACAGCGGCGCTGCGGCGCTCGTCTTTCCCGGCGGTGGCTACGTTCGTCTCGCCTGGGATGGTGAAGGCGTCGATACCTGCACCTGGCTGAACTCCATCGGAGTCACCTGCCTGCTCATCAAATACAGAGTCCCCGAGCAGGGCCGCTATCCCGAAAACTTCGCCGACTTCGAAGATGCACAGCAGGCCATGCGCATCGCCCGCGTCCACGCCACCGAGTGGCACATCGATCCCAGCCGCATCGGCGTCATCGGCTTCTCCGCTGGCGCCAATCTCGCCGTCCTGCTCAGCGCGCATCCTGACGATACTCACGTCACCACCACGCCCGCAGCCGCTGACGTCAACACTGCCATCGATGCGCGCGCCAACTTCGCCATCATCGGCTACCCTGCGTACCTCATTGTGCAGCCCGAGCCCGCAGCCGGCGCTGCTCCCGACACGCCGCGACCCGCACCGCCCGAGTTCCCTACGCTCAACCCTATCTACGAGCCCACCAAGTTCACTCCGCCCACCTTCCTCATCCAGGCAGAAAACGATCGCGCCTGGGGACGCAACGCTCCCGT
>Ga0206804_10264_pt1 | contig 13906 bp, 11 predicted proteins | sample Alteio_BWOrgCont_62_FD_152888 | JGI IMG/M metagenome (GOLD analysis project Ga0206804, IMG submission 152888) | Enriched cells from forest soil in Barre Woods Harvard Forest LTER site, Petersham, Massachusetts, United States -... | ecosystem: Environmental > Terrestrial > Soil > Temperate forest >... | reverse complement strand
TACGAAGCTGGAGCTGTCGCCGGATCCGCTGTCGATCAAGACGCTGAAGGTGGCCGCGCCGAATCCGAGCATCAAGATTACGTTTTCCGCGCACAATCATTCGAAGAAGACCTACACGCTTTCGTTTCCGACGGCGCAGCGCTGGGATTTCCGGCTCAAGGATCCGGCGGGGGTGGTGATTTATACGTACTCGGAGAATTGCCAGTTCGAGCAGAAGATCGGCGCGTCGATGGTGAACAATGATGACAAGCTGGTGTATTCGGAGACGGTGGATTTCGCTGACCTGAGCCAGCCGCTGGCGCCGGGGACCTATACGGTGGAGGCGATCCTGGCGAATTATCCGGAGATTCACGCGCAGGCGCAGTTGACGGTGCAGCCGTAGGGTGAAGAAGGAACCGGGCGAATGGGACGATAAGACTTATAGGACCTATACGACTTATAGGAGGGAGGCGGCGCTACTTCCCAGCCTGTGGGAGCGGTTCTGAATTTTCCGGGGGTGGGGGCGCGGCCATGGTGCCGGGTGGCGGGACGGCATCGTTTTTGTCGTCATCGCTGACGGGCGTGGGCGACTCGCGCAAAGGCTCGGGTTTATAGGCTGGATCGTTGAGCGGCTTGCTGGGTGCCTCCGCCGGCTTGGCGTCGGTGTTGGGCTTGAAGCCGTGATTGATGAGGTTTTTGACTTCGTCGATGGAGAGGGGGCGGTCGGGCAGGTCGGAGACGGCCATTTTCCCGTCATCGGTCCTGGTCAGGCGGCGATGGACGGCATCGGCTTCCGGTCCCTCGAAGGTCTTGTTTGCGATGGCTGCGTCGGGGGTTTCGATGGTCTTGGAATTGAGGAGGGCGGTATGGTTCTGATCGTCGGAGTCGGCCTTGGCGAGCAGAGCGGTCCGGTCCTGGCTGGCATCGGCTTTCGTGGTGCCAAAGCTTTTGTCGGCGTCGGAGGCGCTTTTATTATAGCTGGTGTTGGCGGGGTAGGCGGCTTTGGTATGGAGATCGGGCGCGGTGGAAGTTCCGTTGTCGTCGCTGTAGGATTTGGTGAGAAAGGTTTGGTGTTGATCGATGGAGTCGCCCTGGGAAAGCGCATTGCTGGTGGAATCGAACTTTTTGTCGGCCATGGAGCTCGAGGCGCCGAAGTTAAGGGACTGCGGGTCGTATTTGTCGGAAGAGTTGTGGGCCTTGACGTTTTTGTAGGGGTCGTTGTCGCGCACTTTGATCGGGATGGTGTGGCCGTTGACGGTGACGGGGACGATGCGGTAGCCGTCGGAGGAGGCGGACGCGTCGTCCGCATGCAGGAGCGGGGCCGGGGTCACCAAGGTGACGGCCATGAGACTCGCCCAGAAGATGAGGGACTTGTCTTGCGACATGCCGCCCTACATACACCCGGAACTCGTCGAGGTCAATCTCGCTGAGGGGCATACGACTTATACGACGGATGGGACTTATAGGACTTTGGGGCCGGAGTTGAAACGCAAAAAGGGCGAGCCCGGAGGCCCGCCCTTTGCATGGAAAGACTGAACGAGGAAGCTAGACGGCTGCTTCGTTGCTTTCGTCTGTTCGAATCCGGTAAGCTTCGCTGACGGGCAGGACGAAGACTTTGCCGTCGCCGATCTTGCCGGTTTTCGCGGTGGTGAGGATGGTTTTGACGATGGCCTCGACTTTGTCGTCGCCGGCGACGACCTCGATCTTGACCTTGGGGAGAACGTCCACGGTGTATTCGCTGCCGCGGTAGATTTCCTTGTGGCCTTTTTGGCGGCCAAACCCCTTCACTTCGGTGATGGTCATGCCTTCGACTCCAGCCTGGGTGAGGGCTTCCTTCACATCATCGAATTTGAATGGCTGGATGATGGCTTCAATTTTTTTCATAGAATTTTTTCTGGTTGGGCAGCGCACCGATTTTGTCTTCGGCGCGCCGCCAGTTAGTATAGTGCCTTATCCGAGGGTGACTAGAGGATATATCCCTCTTCGCCGTGATCGGAGAGATCCAGACCGGCTTCTTCCTGTTCCGGGGTCGGACGCAGGCCGAGCGTGGCCTTCAGCGCAAAGCCAATGATGGCCGTGCCGATGACCGAGATCGCGATGGTGAAGGCGATGATCTTCAACTGCTCGATGTAAAGCAAGTGACCATGGCTCCAGTCGCAGAGGAACTGCATCTGAGGATCGAGGGCCGTGCCGCCGCCATTGGCAACGCCGCCTTCAATCATCTTGCTCAGGTCTTCCTTGACGCTGGGCGGATTCATGAGGTTGGAGTTGATTGTGCCGCTGGCGAGGAAGCCGGTGGCCAACGCGCCGCACATACCACCGATGGCATGGACGCCGAAGACGTCGAGCGCATCATCATAACCGAGGAGGGGCTTGAGGTAGGTAGTGGTGACGAACGGAATGGTTCCGGCAATCACACCGATGATAACGCCGCCCATGGGGGTGACGTAACCGCAAGCGGGCGTGATGACGACCAGACCGGCAACCGCACCGGAGCAGAAGCCAACGACCGTGGCCTTGCCCTTGAGGAAGTATTCCATGGTGGGCCAGACGAACGAGGCGATCGCGGTGGCGAGCGTCGTGGTGGTGAAGGCATTGGCGGAGATGACGTCGGCGGCAACCGCGCTGCCGGCGTTGAATCCATACCAACCGACCCAGAGCAAGCTTGCGCCGATGAAGGTGAGCACGGTGCTATGCGGAGCGAAGTGCGTCTTACCCCAACCGATGCGCTTGCCAATGATGAGAGCAAGGGTCAAACCGGACCAACCGGAAGACATATGCACCACGGTTCCTCCCGCGAAGTCCATGCCCTTAAAGACAGCGTTGGCATTCCACACGCCGTTGAACATACCGTCCGCACCCCACACGTTGTGGGCCAGCGGGAAGTAAACGATAAACATCCAGCAACCGATGAAAATGCAGAGCGCGGAGAATTTCATTCGTTCCGCGATGCCTCCCACGATGAGGGCTGGAGTGATGATGGCGAAGGTCAACTGGAAGCAGAAGTAAACGTTCTGCCCGACCCAGTAACCGTAACCACCGTTCGGAGCCGATGTGACCTGCTGGGGTTGGACATCGTTGGTGTACGACTTGTTAAGCGAGGTAAAACCCATGCAGGCGTACTGCAAATCGCCGAGAGGCGACCAGTTGCCGGCTGAGTAAACCTGCGTCTTCGGATCGATGGAGCCGTAGCCGTGGTTGACGCCGAAGACCAGGCCGTAACCGCAGAGGTACCAGAGGATGGTGACCAATCCGGTGATGGCAAAGCACTGGGCGCAGACCGACAGCACGTTCTTGCGGCGGACCAAACCTCCGTAGAACAGCGCCAGACCGGGCAGCGTCATCATCAAGACCAACGCGGTGGATGTCATCATCCAGCCGTTATGGCCGGGACCTGACATGGTCAGGTTTGACGGGGTCTTCCCCGTCAGGTCGCCATCAGCAGCGGTGGCGCCGTTGTTGACGTAGGCTTCCAGATCGTTCACGCGGGCAGCGAGGGTGTCGAGCGAGACCTTGGTGAGGTCAAGCGGAGCCGGGGTGGCCGCAGGTGCTGCCGCCGGGGCAGCGGCTGGCGCTGCCGCAGGCGCGGCGGGGGCCTGGGCGCTGGCCTGGATGGCCCCGAAGGCCAAGACAAGACCACACACCGACAAGCGGGTCATGGTAGAGAGACGTTTGATCATAAATTAATTTAAAGTTTGATAAAAATTGGTTTGGTATCTGACAAATTTGGCTTTGCTCGAGGGCAAAGCCCGCGAAAAACTAACAGGAAACAGGTGGGTCCATGCGCGGCGGGCCTCGAGTGGTTTCCCCGGATTTGGGTTGGGGACAAAGGGCGACGAGCCAGCAGGCGGGGAGGCGCAAGGCATACCGGAAGAGCTTCGAGCCGTCGAAGGGACGGGGGTTGGCGGAGGCCTGTTTGCGACTCGTATAGATCTGGTTGGAAAGGCGAAGGGGGGTGAGAATTGGTGGTGCTTTTTGCTCAGGGAGCATCGTTTGCAGGGCGAAAAGTTGCGTACTTGGCAATAGAACGCCATCAGAAGGTGACAAACCGATTTGCCGGGCGTCGCAGACCGTGAAGGTCACGGTCAATGCCACGGCGAATCCAGTCCATCTCCTCCTGCTTTCCTTGGTTACCCTGAGGTTATCCCATTGCACGAACAGGGGTTTAGCATGTCCTATGCCAAGGGACTTTTAGGTAAAACGCGCCTTGTTTTCAGAGGGGAAGGTTTCACGCGGAGGACTGCAGAGGCACGGAGAGGAGGTGGGCCATGAGAAGGGATTGGATGGGATTCAATATCTTTCTATGCGGTGGCATTTGCTATAGGTTTCGTGGCTCCGATTCTAATTACGCATGAGAAAATACCGTCCCAAAACTCCTCCGGTCGCGATACCGTTTCGTCGCGGGAAGCTTCCGCCGCGCATGGTGGAAACGGCGCGCGGGTCGATTGAGTGGATTTCGCCGGGTGTGTGGGCGGGGCTGGCGGCGGACGGAACGGATGCGCACCGGATCGCTTCGGGGCCGGAATTGTGGCTGGAGCGGTTTGGGGCCGATGTGCTGCTTTCGCACCAGACGGAGCCGGGGCGCGATGCGGCGCTGGCGGAGATCGAGGCGCGTTGCGCAGGGTACGGCTACAAGCCGGGGCGGATTTTTGGGAAGTACCTGCCGCAGCAGGCGTCGGAGCGGGGAGTGCCCGCGTTGTTGCGGGGCGAGGCGGGCGGCGCACTGGAGACGGAGGTGCGCGAGGCGGGCGTGACGTACGGGTTGGATTTCGCGGGCGGGTATTCGGCGGGGTTGTTTATCGATCAACGCGCGAACCGGGCGCGGCTGCGCGGGTGGAAACCGAAGCGGGTGCTGAATACGTTCGCCTATACGTGCTCGTTTTCGGTGGTGGCGGCGCTGGCCGGGGCGGAGACGGTGAGCGTCGATTTGTCGAAGCGGTCGCTGACGCGGGGCGAGGAAAATTTTGCGCGCAACGGGCTCGATCCGAAGGCGGGGCATCGGTTTATCGCCGACGATGTGCTGGCGGTGTTGCCGAGGCTGGCGCGGCGCGGGGAAAAGTTCGACGCGATCGTTCTCGATCCGCCGACGTTTTCGCGGAACCAGGCGGGCGCGGCGTTCCAAGTGCAGCGCGATTTTGGGCAACTGGTGACGCTGGCGCTGGAGGTGGCGGCGCCGGGCGCGAGGATTTTGCTGTCGGTGAATCACTCGGCGATGCGGGTGGCCGATCTGGAATGGGCGGCGCGGACGGCGTTGAAGCTGGCGGGGCGGAGCGGGAGGTTTATCCCGAGCGCGGCGTTGCCCGATATTCCGGCGGGCGAGGGGGCGAAGACGGTGTGGCTGGAGGTGAAGTAGGGGGAAATGGCGGAATTACTAAATTAATAGAATTGGGGGAATGGTTTCGCACTGAGGCACTCAGGGGGGCGAGATCGGCAATGGAGTTGCCTCAGCAAGTGCGTTCCCAAATGGATGAACCTGCCTCGAAAAAGTGGACAGGGATTGGGAAGGGTGATTGAACATCACCCTATGAATGAGGAAATAAAACCGAAACGGACCAAGCGGCAATTTGACGAGGCGTTCCGGCGTCAGGCGGTGGCGCTGGTGGAAACCAGCGGTAGGCCGCTGCGGGAAATCGCCGCCGAGCTGGGCGTGAGCCACTGGAACCTGCGCGACTGGAAGGCGATTTACGGGCAGCGATCGACCCCGGCGCAACTGGAGGAGCAACTGCAACGGTTGCGTCAGGAACTGGCCGAGGTGCGCGACCAGAGGGACGCGCTAAAAAAAGCCTTGGGCATCCTTGCCGAACCGTCCCGCAACGCTTCGCCCAAATGAAAACGCTGGAGACGGCCCACTCGATCACGGCGCTTTGTGCGGCCTTCGACGTGTCACGCAGTGGTTACTACCGCTGGCGCGCGCCGAGGCCGAGCCGGCGTGGCGGCGAGGATGCCCGGCTCAAGATCGAAATCAAGAACCTGCACGGCCAAAGCCGAGGCACCTACGGTCGTCCGCGCCTGCTGGCGGGGTTGCGTCGCGGCGGTGATCGCACCTCGTCGCGTCGCGTGGCGCGGCTGATGCGCGAACTCGGCCTGCGCGGCGTGCGCAAGGGCGGTTACCGTCCGCGCACCACCGAGAGCCGCCATCAACTGGCCTGTTGGCCCAATCGGCTGCGGGGAGCTTCGCCGCCGAGTCGGCCCGATCAGGTCTGGGTCAGCGACATGACCTGCGTGCCGACGAAGGAAGGCTGGCTCTACGTCGCCGGCGTGCTCGATCAGTGCAGCCGACGGTTGCTCGGACTGGCCATGGCCCCGCGCCTGGATGCGAGCTTGCCCGAAGCGGCGTTGCGCCAGGCCCTGATCCGGCGCGCAGGAAAGCATCGCGGCCTCATCCATCACAGCGACCAGGGCGTGCAGTACGCCAGCGACCTCTACCAGAAAACGCTCCGGCGCCACGGCCTGGTTCCGAGCATGAGCCGCAAGGCCCACTGCACCGACAACGCCCACATGGAAAGCTTTTGGGCCACGCTCAAAACTGAACTACCGGTCGAGGGCGCCTTTGCCACGCGAAAACAGGCCAGTCTCGCCATCTTCGAATACGTCGAAGTCTTCTACAACCGAAAGCGGCTCCACAGCGCCCTCGGCTTCCAATCCCCTGTGGACTTCGAGAACAAAATCAACTAACTAACACCATCCCTTCCCAATCCCCTGTCCACTTTTTCGAGGCAGGTTCAGGAGTTTGGGAACGAGGAGAATTTCGGCACTACGCCTTCTTTTCGGCGGGCATCCAGCGGGCGAGCATGTCGCGGAGGGATTCGAGGCGGACGGGTTTGCTGAGGTAGTCGTCCATGCCGGCTTCGAGGCATTTTTCGCTTTCGCCGCGCATGGCGTTGGCGGTCATCGCGATGATGCGCATGGAGGTGCAGTCGGGGCGCTCGCGGATGCGCTGGGTGGTTTCGTAGCCGTCGAGCTCGGGCATCTGGCAGTCCATGAGGATGACGTCGTAGGGGCGCAGGTCGAGGGCGGAGAGGACTTCGAAGCCGTTGTTGGCGACGTCGGCGCCGTAGCCGATATTTTGCAGCAGGCCGAGCGCGACCTTCTGGTTGATGATGTTGTCCTCGGCCAGGAGAATGCGGACCGGTTTCTTCGTGAGGTTGGCCGGAGGCTGGATCGGGGACTTGAGCGAGAGCGTGCCGGTCTGGGTTTTCTTGCGCTGGACGGGCATGTGGCCGGCCATGACCTCGGCGATGCGGGAGAAGAGGCGCGATTGCTTGACGGGCTTGAGAACGCAGGCCTCGATGCCGGATTTTTTCAACTCCTCGTTGTCGATCTGGTTGCCGAGGGAGGTGAGCATGACGAGCCTGGTCTTGGCGATGAGCGGATCGGCCTTGATGGCGCGGCCGAGCATGAGGCCGTCCATCTGGGGCATCTGCATGTCGAGGATGGCGAGTTCAAACGGGTCTTTGTTGGCCTCGGCGCGGAGCATCTGGAGCGCCTGCTCGCCGGTTTCGGCCATGCTGCTGCGCATTTTCCACATGCGGGTGTGGTGATCGAGGATTTCGCGGTTGGTGGCGTTGTCATCGACGATGAGGACGCGGAGGTTGGAGAGGTCCTGCTGCGCGATGGACTTGAGGGCGATGGTCTGTTTCTCGAATTCGGCGTTGAAGGAAAACGAGGAGCCCTTGCCCAGCTCGCTTTTGACGGTGATGTCGCCGTTCATCATGTTGACGAGTTTCTTGGAGATGGCGAGGCCGAGGCCGGTGCCGCCGTACTTGCGGGTGGTGGAACCGTCGGCCTGGCTGAAGGCCTTGAAGAGGCGGGCCTGGCCTTTTTCATCGATGCCGATGCCGGTGTCGCGGACCTCAAAGTTGAGGACGGCGTGAGTGGCGGTTTCGCTGACGGGCGAGACGGTGACGACGACTTCGCCCGTGGAGGTGAACTTGACGGCGTTGCCGACGAGATTGTTGACGATCTGGCGCAGGCGGCCGGGATCGCCGCGCAGTTCGAGCGGGCATTCGGGCCGGATGAAGGCGGCGAGCTCGAGGCCCTTGCTGTGGGCCTGGGCGGCGAGGAGGTCCATGGTGTTGTCGATGACCTCGCGGAGGTCGAAGTCGGTGATGTCGAGGTCGAGCTTGCCGGCCTCGATCTTGGAGAAGTCGAGGATGTCGTTGATGACGACGAGGAGCGATTCGCCGCTGATGCGGACGGTGCGGGCGAACTCGCGCTGCTCGTGGGTGAGGTCGGTCATGAGGAGGAGGTCGGTCATGCCGATGACGCCGTTCATGGGCGTGCGAATTTCGTGGCTCATGTTGGCGAGGAACTCGCTCTTGAGGCGGTTGGACGATTCGGCGGCGACCATGGCCGACTGGAGGGCGATGGTGGCGCGCTGGCGTTCGGTGATGTCCTTGCTGAAGACGGCGACGCCGCTGACTTCGCCGTTGGTGCGGATCGGGTTGTAGGAGATCTCGTAGTAGCGCTCCTCCTGCTGGTATTGGTAACGGCGCTCGACGACGAATTTTTCACCGGCGAGCGCGCGGTCGTAGAGGGCGACGTCCTCGGCGCGCCAGTCGGGCTGGAGGAGATGGGTGATGACATCGCCGATGTTCACCTTCACACCGAACTGTTCCTGGAAGGTCTGGGCGAAGATGGTGTTGAAGGACGTCAGCCGGTAGCCGGTGTCGATTGACCAGATGGAGTCGTCGATGTTGTTGATGAGCGCGGAGAGGCTTTGCTCGGAGGCGTGCAACTCGGTCTCGAGCCGCTTGCGTTCGGTGATGTCCTCGACCATGCCCTCGTAATACTGGATGTTGCCCTGGTCATCGCGGACGGCGCGGGCGTTCTCGGAAATCCACATGGTCGTGCCATCCTTGCGATGGATTTCCGCCTCGAAGTTGCGGACGGAGCCCTGCTCCTGCATGATCCGGACAAAATCGCCGCGCCGGGTCGAATCGACATAGAGCTGGTTGCCGATGGCGGTGAGGCCGTTGATGAGGTCCCGGGGCGAATCGTACCCGTACATTTTGGCCAGCGCGGGATTGACGTTGAGGTAGGAGCCGGAGGGAGTCGTCTGGAAAATGCCTTCGATGGCATTCTCGAAAATACTGCGATACATCTCCTCGGATTGAAATTGGCTCATAAATTGCCGAGACTAAAGGGTAAGAATTAGCAAGTGATGTGCCATGGGGCCGGATGCGACGGGAAGAGTTCTTGCGGACGCATAAGCTTCCATTACGCCTTGCGTAAATCAAGCGTGAGCGGAAAATCGGTGCGCATGGGCGGTGCGGGCGGCACGAAGATCGGGCCGGCCGTGTGACCGAAGGGCCGGAAGCGGGAGAGGCACCGGCCTTCGGCTTCGTTGGCGTTGATCGGCATGGTGGTCCAGTTGCGGCCGCCGGGGCTGGAGACATAATAGACGCAGCCGCCGAGGGAGCGTCCGGTCCAGGTATCGATGAGGTCGAAGGTGAGCGGGGCGTCGATGCCGATGGTGGGATGAAGCGCCTCGGGCGGTTGCCAGGCGCGATAGCGGACGCCGGCGACGAATTCGCCCGCGGTGCCGGTTGAGCGGATGGGGACGTGGCGGCCATTGCAGGTGACGACGTGCCGGCCCTCAATGGCGTTGGCGAGCTTGACCTGGAGTTTTTCCACGGAGGAATCGACGTAGCGGACGGTGCCGCCGGGCGTGCCTTCCTCGCCGAGGACGTGCCACGGCTCGAGCGCGGTGCGCAGCTCGAGGTTGACGCCGTCGTAGGTGACTTCGCCCTGGACGGGGAAGCGGAATTCCATGTGCGGCGCGAACCACTCGGTCTTGAAGGGGAAGCCGCCGCGCTGGAGGTCTTCGATGACATCGACGAAATCCTGCTCGCAGAAATGAGGCAGGAGGAAGCGGTCGTGCAACTGCGTTCCCCAGGGCACGGGCTGGCCCTTGTAGGGCTTTTCCCAGAAGCGGACGACGGCGGCGCGGAGGAGGAGCTGTTGCGTGAGGCTCATGCGCGCGTGCGGCGGCATCTCGAAGCTGCGCAATTCGAGCAGGCCGTGGCGGCCCGTGGAACTGCCGGGATCGAAGAGCTTGTCGATGCAGAATTCGGCGCGGTGGGTGTTGCCGGTGACGTCGGTGAGGATGTTGCGGAAGATGCGATCGACGAGCCAGGGCGGGACGTGGGCGCGGTCGGGCACCTGGTCGAAGGCCATCTGCAATTCGTAGAGAGCGTCGTTGCGCGCCTCGTCGATGCGGGGCATCTGGCTGGTGGGGCCGAGGAAGATGCCGGAGAAGAGGTAGGAAAGCGAGGGATGGTTCTGCCAGTAGCCGACGAGACTGCGCAGGAGATCGGGACGGCGCAGCAGCGGGCTGTCCGTGACGGTCGCGCCGCCGAGGACGATGTGGTTGCCGCCGCCGGTGCCGACATGTCGTCCGTCGAGGAGGAATTTTTCCGCCGTGAGGTTGCAATAGCGGACTTCGTCGTAAAGGACTTCGGTGTGGCGGACCATCTCGGGCCAACTGTCGGCGGGCTGGAGATTGACCTCGATGACGCCGGGATCGGGTGTGACCCGGAAGTTCCTGATGCGGGGATCGTGGGGCGGGGTGTAGCCTTCGATGCGCACGGGCAGGCCGAGATCGCCGGCGGTATCTTCCACGGCGGCGATGAGATCGAGATAGTCTTCCGCCGTGGTGGTGGGTGGCATGAAGACGTGGAGGATGCCGTTGCGCGGCTCGGCGCAGATCGACGTGCGGACGACGTTGGCGTCGGGCGTGCCGACCGGAACGGGCGGATAATCGCCACTGACGAGCCGGCCATCGACGATGCGTTTGTGGCTGCGGGTGGGCGGGGGGAGCGGAAGCCGGCGCTCGGTCGGGTCCTGCTCGACGATCTGCACGGCGTCGCTGGCCGCGGCCCAAGGGAGGGACTCGAGCGGCAGGCGGTAGCCCATGGGCGAGTCGCCGGGGATGAGCAGCATGCGGTCGGTGCGAAGCTGCCAGGTGGTCGATTGCCATGGCTGGCCGGGGAGCCAGTTGGCGCGCAGGACGGGCAAGGCGTGGCCGACGACGGCGTCGAGGCCCTGGGCGAAAACCTTGGCGAGGCGCTTGCGGTCTTCCTCGGTCTTGATCCTGGCGTCGAGGCTGGAGACGTTGTAGGGCAGGCGGGCTTCCTCGAAGAGGTAGTGATAGATATCCTCGTAGGCGTCACGGACATATTTCGGGTCGAGGCTGAGCCGGTCGGCGAGCTTGCGGAGGAAATGGGCGGAGTCTTCCGCGGTGACCTTGTAATTAACGCCGGTCTCGGCGATGAGGTCCGGCTTTTCCCAGATGGCCTCGCCATCCTTGCGCCAGTAGCAGCCATAGGCCCAGCGCGGCAGCGATTCGCCCGGATACCATTTGCCCTGGCCGAAGTGGAGCAGGGCGCCGGTGGAAAAGCGGTCGCGCAGGCGCTTCAGGAGCATTTCGCCCTTCGCTTGCTTTTCGGGGCTGAGCGCGGTGAAGTTCCACTCGAGGCCGTCGCGGTTCGTGGAGCAAACGAAAGTCGGTTCGCCGCCCATGGTGAGGCGGACGTCGAGGGTGCTGAGTTTCTCATCGACCTGGCGGCCGAGCGCCTCGATCTCGCGCCATTGATGTTCGCGATAAGGGAGGGTGACGCGCGGGGTCTCGACGACGCGGGCGACGGACATGTGGAAATCGAACTTGGTCTCGACGTCTTCCAGATTGCCGCTGATCGGGGCGGCGGTTTCGGGGTCGGAGGTGGCGGCGAGAGGGATGTGGCCCTCGCCGGTGAGCAGGCCGGAAGTCGGATCGAGACCGACCCAGCCGGCGCCGGGCAGATAGAGTTCGGCCCAGGCGTGAAGATCGGTGAAGTCGGCCTCGGGTCCGGCCGCGCCGCCATCGACCGGCTTCATGTCGGCGGTCAACTGAATGAGATAGCCGGATACGAATCGCGAAGCGAGGCCGAGTTGGCGGGCAATCTGGACGAGGAGATAGGCGGAGTCGCGGCAGGAGCCGCTCCCGAGCTTGAGGGTTTCCTCAACGGTCTGGACGCCCGGCTCCATCCGGACGACGTATTTGACTTCGTTATGGATGAGGCCGTTGAGATCGACGAGGAAGTCGATGGTGTTGCGCTTGGTGCGGGGAATCTTGTTGAGGAGGGAACGGAGGCCGGGGCCGAGCGGCTCGAGCTCGAGGTAGGGTTTGAGTTCGTGCGCGAGGATGGCATCGTAGCTGAAGGGAAACTCCTTGGCCGAGTCCTCGACGAAGAAGTCGAAGGGATTGATGGTGGCCAGGTCGGCGGTGAGCTCGACCTCGACCTTGAATTCGTCGGTCTTTTCCGGGAAGACGAGCCGGGCCTGGAAGTTGCCCTGCGGATCCTGTTGCCAGTTGATGAAGTGGATCTCGGGCGTGATCTTCAGCGTATAGTTGAGGATCGGCGTCCGGCAATGGACGGCGGGGCGCAGGCGCACGACCTGCGGTCCCAGCGAGACCGGCTTGGCGTAACGGTAGTGGGTGACGTGAGTGAGTGCGGCGTGAATGGACATGACAGGGTGCTTCGGGAGCGTGAACAGCAGGAACTATCCCGTTCTTGCAGAAAAATGTCACGAGCGAAGCATTTGGTGAAGAATGGAGGCAGACCAGGCCGCTTTGGCGGCGTGGGCTTGGGAGTCAATTGCCCGCTTTCTTTCTTCCCATGTTCCTAAATTTTGTTTGGGACGAAGGGAAGTATTTGCGTCGAGGCGCCTCAAAGCGTTTTGAGTAAGCGGTCGTATTCAGCGTGCGTCCCGACAAAATACCAAAGCATCTTTTTGTCATGCACAATACCAACAGCCCGGTAATGTAGCCCGACTCGCACGGACCAAATCGGCAGCGTGGCATGAATCTTTTTGTAGTGCAGGCTTGGATGCAAGGGATTGGACAGCCATTGCCGATAGGCTTTCCTGGCCCGCTTGCGCACCTCGTCCGGCAGCTTTCCATAGGCTTGCCGGAAGGAGTCCGTGATTTCAGAGATCACGTTCAGGATCGAGTGGTTTGGTCTTTCCCGCCTTGTATTCCGAGATGGCTTGCTCCGCCAATCGGGCCAATTGCCCCTGAGAGCCTGCAAACAATTCATCCCAGCGCTTTTCGGATTCGATTTCCTCAAGAATAAGCGAGGCAACCGCGTCCTGCTCTTCAGGTGGAAGCGCGGTGACGTGGCTCATTGCCTTTTCCAGTAGGGCGGTCATACGGGGAATCTAACATTAGCCGCCATTTTCCGCAATGTCATGGAATGCCCGGTAGTGTCCTAATTTGGAATCGTGAGGCTAAAGTAGCTTTATAAGCCGGTGGTTCTATTTCTAGTCTTCGTTCGTACCCGCAATAGCTCCAACTGGAATATCAGCCAAAGGGCCCAGTTGGAGTTTTCTCATGAATTGCTTTTTGAAGAGCTCCACATACTCGGCCAGTGCATCAAAGTCCTCAGGCGACAGCTTGATTCCAGTAAACACAATTGTCGCCTCGTTAGAACCAAGGGGAACGGAGTACCTAGCTAAAGCTTTATTTGATGAGCCCAGAGCCGCCAGTGCTTCGAGAGCATCGTTTTGAGGTAACCCAGTGCTTCCAATCGGGGCCTTTGAAGTGTGGATAGCGGCAATATGTGTCATTGCTAATGGTTGAGTCCCCTCTGATGGGCTTTGTTCTCTCGGTGTGGCACTAACTATACTGGCGTCTCCAAGATTAGCAAACTCTGAATTTGCCTTAAAAACGTATGCTGCCCTTTTTGCGCCATCTGGACTGAACCCATTCTGTATAAGATGGTTGGCTAGTACATCCTCGGTGCATTCTCCAAGTCCATCATGAAGGCGTTCGTGTGGTAGGCATCGCGCTTGCCGACGATGTGAGAGGGGATCAGTTTGGTTTGAACGTCGAGAGCGAGGTAAGTCCAAACGTCACCGACTTCGTAGCGGTTATCCTCGCGAGTGA
>Ga0206804_10263_pt1 | contig 13992 bp, 11 predicted proteins | sample Alteio_BWOrgCont_62_FD_152888 | JGI IMG/M metagenome (GOLD analysis project Ga0206804, IMG submission 152888) | Enriched cells from forest soil in Barre Woods Harvard Forest LTER site, Petersham, Massachusetts, United States -... | ecosystem: Environmental > Terrestrial > Soil > Temperate forest >... | reverse complement strand
TCGCCCAGGTTCAACCCCATGTTGATTCCGCCCGGCATGTAAACCTCGCGCAGCGCCCGCTCCGCCCGCCGAGCCGCCACCATTAACTCCAGTGCATCCTGTTCCGGCAACCCGCTCAAGGTTGCCTCATGCCTGTATGGCACCACCATCAGATGACCGTTGTTATATGGAAACGCGTTCAGCATCAGGAACGTCCGTTGCCCGCGCTCCAGAATCCCGCTAGCCTTCTCCGCCTCGTCGCGCGCCATCCCGTGCTCAATTGCGTAATCGGTTGAGGCCAGCAGGTTGCAGAAGACGCATCCCGTGTCACCCGGCCAGGCCGCCAGCGCCTCCGGCACACCTCGCCGAGCGCCCTCAGCCTTATCTGTCACATACGCATAGCGCCACGGTGTCCACAGCCGATCCATAACGTCGAGTATAGGTCGGGCATGGGCAGACTATAGGTGGAACGCGACGAAAACCGTCTCTTCCGTAAGCGCTTTCCTCATGCTTCCACAGGGCAATCCACCGCTTCTTTCGCCCTACGATATTTGACCCGACTGACTTGGACTGCTACACTTGGTATTGCGCCGCTGCGTGCGGGATCCAGTCGCAGACGGTTGTTTGAATCCAGCTCCCGCCGAAATCATCGAGAAGCGTTTTTTATAGGCCGCAACGACGGCGACGCCCCGTTGCCCCCGGAAAAAAGATGCAACTTGAATCGGACCCGAGCCGTATCGAACAGGAACGCATTCCACTGGATTCCGGAGCAGTTTGAATGGCCTACAACGACCAGAATTCAGTCCAAACCGAGAGCACAGCCCTGAACACCACACTTGAACCCACCACGCCCGAAGAAGTGACGACCACCGAGACGACGCCGACCGAAGTCTCCTCCAACCCCGAGACGGCCAACGTAACGCCTCAGGCGACTAATCACGCCGAGACAGTTTCGCCCCAGCCCGTCTCTGCCTCGCATGACGAGCCCGAGTATGACGCCGATGACTTCGCGCGCGCGCTCGAGAGCTTTGACCGCGAGCAGGCTGCCGAGAAGGACGCCGCCCAGTCTCTGACCGCCGAAGAGGCGATCGTGACCGGAACCGTCGTCAAGATCACGGACAAGCACGTCGTCGTCGACATCGGTCTCAAGTCCGAGGGTCTCATTCCGCTCGAGCAGGTTGTCGACCACACCGGCACGCCGAAGTTCAACATCGGCGACACGGTCGAGGTCGTTGTCGAGCGCGAGGAGCACGAAGGTGGATACCTCGTCAGTTACGAGAAGGCGCTGCGCCACAAGGTTTGGGACAAGCTCGAAGAGGCTGCCAACACCAAGACTCCGGTAAAGGGAATCGTGGTCTCGCGGGTCAAGGGCGGCCTGACGGTCGATATCGGCATCAAGGCATTCCTCCCTGGCTCGCAGGTTGAGGTTCGCCCCGTTCGCAACCTCGACGGCTACATCGGTCAGGAGCTCGAAGTCCGCGTCATCAAGCTCAACAAGAAGCGCGGCAATGTCGTCGTCTCCCGCAAGGAGATCCTCGAAGAGGAGCAGAACCAGCGCAAGTCCGTCACCCTCGAGCACCTCGAGGAGGGCGCGGTCTTCACCGGCGTCGTCAAGAACCTCACCGACTACGGCGCGTTCGTCGACATGGGCGGTCTCGACGGCCTGCTGCACATCACCGACATGAGCTGGGGTCGCCTTACGCATCCGCGCGACCTCGTCAACGTCGGCGACGAGATTCAGGTCAAGGTTCTCAAGTTCGACAAGGAGAAGCAGCGCGTCTCGCTCGGCTTCAAGCAGCTCACGCCTGATCCGTGGCTCGACGCCACCGAGCGCTACCCCATCGGTGCGCAGGTTCGCGGCCGCGTCCTCTCCGTCACCGACTACGGTGCGTTCGTCGAGCTCGAGCAGGGCATCGAGGGTCTGGTCCACGTCAGCGAAATGACCTGGTCCAAGCGGATGAAGCATCCCTCGAAGATGGTTCATCCCGGTGACGAGGTCGACACCATCATCCTCTCGGTCAACCCGAACGACCGCCGCATCTCGCTCGGCATGAAGCAGCTCCAGGACAATCCCTGGGAGCACCTCGAAGACAAGTACCCCACCGGCGCTATCGTCGAGGGCCGCGTCCGCAACCTTACGGACTTCGGCGCCTTCATCGAGATCGAGGACGGCATCGACGGTCTCGTCCACGTCAGCAATCTCTCGTGGACCAAGCGCATCAAGCACCCCTCCGAAGTCCTCAAAAAGGGTGAGAAGGTCAAGGCTGTCGTGCTCGGCGTCGAGCCCGAGAACCGCCGCCTCTCCCTCGGCATCAAGCAGCTTCAGCCGGATGTGTGGGACACCTTCTTCGAGCAGCACCGCGTCGGCGACATCGTCCACGGCAAGGTCCTGCGCACCGCTCAGTTCGGCGCCTTCATCGAGATCGCCGAGGGCATCGAAGGTCTCTGCCACGTCTCCGAGGCAGTCGACGAGCACGGCCATCAGGCCACGCTCAACGTCGGCGACGAGCACGACTTCAAGATCGTCAAGATGAGCCACGACGAGAAGAAGGTCGGTCTCAGCCTCAAGGCCATCGGCGAGGAAGCCTCACGCGCCGAAGTCGAGAACTACAAGGAAACGAAGTCTAAGACCCAGTCCAGCTCCTCGTCCTCCTCGTCCACCACGCTCGGCGACCTCATCAACTGGAAGCGCGAGAACCAGTAATTTCGCTTCAATGATTCAACTCAAAGGCCGCCCACCGGGCGGCCTTTGGTGTCTACCATGTGTCATGCATCTTCGAACGAATCTCCTGTTCGGTCCGCTGGCCGCAGTCCTTCTCTTCCTGGGCATCTTCGTACTCGGCCTTCTGCTGCCAGGCTATAGCGGTGTACGCCAGACCGTTAGCGAGATCGGCGAAGTCGGCTCTCCGCAGCGCATCCCCTTCGCCGTTCTCCTCTGCGCTGTCGCCATATGTCTCATCATCTTCGCAAGGGCTCTCCTCGATCTTGCGAAGACATCGCAGGACTCTCGCCTCCCAGCCTTCCTTGTCGCTGCGATGGGTCTATCCGCAGCGGGAGTTGGGATCTTCGCTTATCCTCATCCTTTGCATAATGTCTTCGGCATCTCGGAGCTGATCGGTTATCAGGCCCCGCTTGCCTTAGCGCTTACCTGGCGTAGCCCGCAACACGTTCACGTCGTTCGCTTCTCTTGGATCTTCTATGCGCTTGTGCTTCTTGCGATCGCGGCCAACTTGGGCTCACTCGACACCCATAGCGCCCTATGGTTGAATGAGCGCCCTTTTTACGGTCTCGTGCAGCGCGGCCTATTTGCTGTCTGGTTCTTATGGTGCGTCGGAGTCGCCGCATTGCTCCATGCGAGGACTCACGCTGAAAGGCAAAGCTTTCGCTCGCAACCCTAGCGCGGCCAGCGAGCGCCACTCAAGCTTTAACCGACCGCCTTCGACCCCAGAATCAATATCTCGACCAACCTCCGCGCGCTCTGCTTCCAGTCTCCCCCCATAGGCACGTTCGACACCCCCACCAGCGCCCGCAGCAGATCGAGCGGCTCTGTGTCCGTCCGCAGATCGCCGCTCTCCACGGCTCGTTTGACCAGCGCTCCAATCGCATCCTTCACCTGTCCGCCCGTCGCCTGAAATATCTTAGAAGGCCCGCCCACCATCGTGTTCAGCGCCGGCGCGATGATCTGTTTAGCCGCGATGTAATCCACGAACAGCAGCATCCACGCGCGCAACGCCTCGATCGGAGGCATCGTCTTCGCGAACTCACTCTCCGCCCCGGCCAGTTTCGCAACCTCGCTGCGATACACCGCCTCCAGCAGAGCATCCCGCGTGGGGAAGTGCCGATACAGCGTTCCCGGACCCACTCCCGCTTGCTTCGCCACCTCATCCAGGCTCACATTCGCGCCCTCCCGCGTAAAGGCATCCTTCGCAACCTCAAGAATCCGCTCGCGATTACGCTGCGCATCCGCACGTGGCTTTCTAGCCGGACGCACGGATTTTGAATGCTTTGTGGCCATAGGAAATCTTTTTGCAACCGGAGAATCCCTCCGCTTATCTATTCTACAGCGGAGACACCCTCCGTTTTACCCGCGCAGCACTCTAGGGTCAAATCATCAGCGCGGGTTCAAGCTTCAGGAGAAGAACATGGCACAAGCAATCGCAAACGTATTTGGTGCAACCTCAACTACCGATGAGGTCCTCGATGGCGTAGATCTGCGCGGCAAGCGCGTTCTCGTCACCGGCGTCTCTGCAGGCCTGGGTGTCGAGACGGCGCGCTCTCTTGTTGCCCACGGCGCGCAAGTCGTCGGTGCGGCGCGTGACCTCGTCAAAGCTGAAGCCGCCACTACCCAGGTTCGCAAGGAAGTCGTCGCCGGCGGTGGCAGTTTCGATCTCATCGAGCTTGATCTCGCCAACTTGAAGAGCGTTCGCGGCGCCGCGAACTCCCTGCTGAATACAGGCAAGTTCTTCGACGTCATCATCGCCAACGCTGGCGTCATGGCCACTCCCTTCGGCCACACCGCCGACGGCTTCGAGACGCAATTCGGCACCAACCATCTGGGCCATTTCGTTTTCGTCAACCGCATCGCGCCGCTGCTGCGCTCCGGCGGCCGCCTTGTCAATCTGTCTTCGGCAGGCCATCGCTACGGCAACGTCGACCTCGATGATCCCAACTTCGAGCGCACGGAGTACGAGCCCTTCGTTGCCTACGGCCGCTCCAAGACCGCGAACATCCTCTTCTCCGTCGCCTTCGACAAACGCCATCGCGACCGTGGCGTGCGTGCCGCCGCGGTACACCCGGGAGGCATCCGAACTGAGCTCGGCCGCTACACGGACGAGGCGAGGCTCAAGAACCTCATCGAACAAATCAACCAGCAGCTGGCTTCAGAAGGCAAACCGCCCTTCCAGTGGAAGACAGTTCCCCAGGGAGCCGCGACCTCTGTATGGACCGCCGTCGTTGCCTCAGCCGATGAGATCGGCGCGCGGTACTGCGAGAACTGCCACGTCAGCAACGTAGTTCCTGACAGTACTCCCATCACCGTCGTCAGTGAAGGTGTACGCGCCTACGCGCTCGATCCCACGAACGCGGAAGCGCTCTGGAAGAAGAGCGAAGAGATGGTCGGCGAATCCTTCTAAGCATCGCTAGCCTGCAGAAGACAAACGCCCGGCGGGACTACTCATCTTTGCTGGGCGTCGTTTTCACCGCTGAAACGCAAAGCTCTCGATCGCCAGCTCCGGCGCCGCCAGCGAGCGCGAGGTTTCCGGCTTCACTCTCACCGTCATCTCGTCAAATTTTTTAGCCTTCACTCCACGCGGAAGCTGAAACACCAGCGTCTCCTCGACGGGCCCACGGTGCAGCGGCATAGGAGACACCGTGCTCGACGTCAGCACCTTGTCGCCCAACGACGCAACGTATCCGTGTGCATCACGCAGCTGCACTTCCAGCGTGATCTTTCCGGGCACTGCATCAGCGTTTGTGACATTCAACTGCAGCGCACGGCAGCAGCTCGCATCCACCGGCTGCGCCAGCCTCTGATGCGCCTCCATCACGATCGGATAGTTATCCGTCGACTTGATTCGGCTCTTCGTCGGGTCACCCTGCACAACATGCACATCCGGCCCTGGCCTCGCGTCAGGCCAGCGGTAGTACCAGTACTGTCCATCGAACGGGATCGTTTTATCTTGCTTCTTGAAGCCCTCAGGATTCGGCGCCAGTACCGGCGTCACAATCTGATGCGGCATCTTCGGCCTCGTCAGGATGACGCCCGTGTACCCTCGCATCGCCTGGTGAACAAAGTTCGCGACATGTCTCGCTGCATGCACCGCTGGCATACCCAGCCATCCCCGCATCACCACGCCCACACCTGCGAGGAAGGGAAGCAGCGCAACCACCGTCAGCATCCAGACCGCCACTGAATTCCCCACCGATGCGCGCCTCACCGAGCCCTCGCGCACCTTCACGCGCTCTGCTGTTCTGTTCAGCAGCTTCGCTGCAAAGTATGTCGCAGCCGCCGCGAACAAACAGCCCGCCATCCATGCATGATTCACTGCAAGCGCAGCCACGCCGCCATTGATCGCCATCGCAATCAACAACGATGGCAGCAGCAACTTCCAGAGCCTCGGCCCCTCATCCTGCGCAAACATCTCCGCCCGCGCGTGCTGAATGACAACATACGCAGCCTCTCCATCGCGCTTCTTCGACACCACAAACAGCGTCAGAAACACCGCTGCCAGCGGAAGAATCATCGCCACCCATTGCGACCGCTCGTAAGTTAGCAGCGCAACCAGCGGGAGCCAAACTACCGCGATCCACGCGCCCCACACCACGGGCCACACCTGCGTCCACTCCCGCACGCCCTCAGTCTGAATGCGGAAGATGCTCCACACCGCCAGCACGTGCACCGCGGCCGCCACCAGCAGATACAGGGCTGCAAGCCAGAACAGCCGCCCCCATGTATGCAGTCCCGAAAGCGGCGGCTCACAAACAAACGCCACCACGATGCCCGTCAGAATCAGGCTGCCAATCAGCGGCCACGTAACCGGCGCAGAGCTCTGCGGAGAAGTCTCTCTCGTATCCACGGCGTGTCTCCCGGACAACGCACTACCAGTGCCCGCATCCTTCCACACATCCACCGCGTACGCAAGCCACTCGGCTCAAACTTACTTGAACCACTCCAGCGGAATCGCATCCCCCATCGCTTTATAGCCCGGCGGCCCCGGATGCAGATGGTCCCCCGAGTCGTACGTCGGATTCAACTGCAGCGGATTCGCCGGATCCTGCGTCACCTTGTCGAGATCGACGACGCCATCAAAGTGCCCCGGCGCCAGAATCCACGCATTCACCGCCTGCCGCGCCGCATTATCCATCGCATTCGGCGCGTAGTACTGGCCCCCACCATTAGCCATAATCGTCGACCCGTACACCAGGATCCCGTGCGCATGCGCTCGCAAAACAATCTGCTCCAGCGCGCCGATCATCCGCTTCACCATGTCGTCATGCTCCTCCTGCGTCGCACCCGGCTTGCGTCCCAACCCACCCAGGTCGTTGATGCCCTCCAGCACAATCACATACTTCACGCCACCCACCGCCAGCACATCGCGATCGAACCGCTCGAGCACACTCTGCCCCAGCCCATTCGTCAGCAGATGATTCCCGCCAATCCCCTCATTCACCACCGCAACATTCCTCAGCTTCTTATCCGCGACGACGCGCCTCGCCAGCTCATCCGTCCACCGATCATTCCCATCCGTCGTCGCCGCATGCCCATCCGTGATCGAATCGCCCAGCGCAATCACCGTCCGTGCATTGTCATCGGCAGTGACATCCACCTCCGCCAGTCCCAGCCAACGCACCGTCTTCTCCGCGCCGGCTAACTCTGCATCGCTCGATTGCTCCCCATGCAACAGATACGAAGTCGCCCTCGACCCCGGATGACTCGTCTGCACACTTGGCGGCTCCGCATAGTGAAAGCTGATCGCCAGATCACTCAACGCATCCATCGGCATCGCAATCGGGTCCGACACATACACAGAGCCCGTCGGAATCAACACGCTCGACTCACCGTTGAACGTCACCGCATGATCCGTGCTCACATCAATCGCGCTTGACGTCGGCGACTTCGCCTTCGCCACACGCACCGCATCCACCTTCAGCGGCTTCGTCCCAAACGCATTTGAAAGCTGCACACGTAGCGTTGCTCCTCCCATCGACAGCCGCACAATCTGCCTGACCGTCGTGTCCGTCAGCTGCTCGTCGGTTAGCTGCGGCTGACTCGGTTCCGGTCCCACTTGCGAAGTCGCCCACGTCGCCACCCAATGCGGTTCAATCTTCTTCGCCTTCTCCGCACCCGCTCCACACACGAACAACCCAACAATCATCGCCGCCGCAAACCGCATGCGCATCCACTCCTCCACGATCAGAATGCTATCCTCCGGCATGCGCATTTTCCTCGCGGCAGCATTATTTCTTTCCGCATCACTAACGTCCTCCGCGCAACTCTCTCCGCAAGCCGAGCAGCAGGTCGCCGACCTCGCTACCAAGACCATCCACGACACCGGCGTCCCCTCTGCCTCCATCGCCATCGTGCAGAACAATCGCGTCGTCTACGCGCACGCCTTCGGCCTCGCCAACGTCACGCCGCCCAAGCCTGCGGCCGCGGGCATCGCCTATCCCATCGGTAGCATCTCCAAGCAGTTCACCGCGCAAGCCATCCTTCTCCTGCAGCAACGCGGCAAACTCTCCATCGACGATCCCGTCTCCAAATACTTCCCCAACTTCACACGCGCCAGCGAGGTCACCCTCCGCAACCTCATGACCATGACCTCCGGCTACGAAGACTTCGCGCCGCAGGACTACATCATCCCAGCCTGGCGCCAGAACACTGATCCTCTCGAGAACGCCACTGCCTGGGCCACCAAGCCGCTCGACTTCACACCCGGCACCGACTGGCAGTACTCCAATACCAACTACGTCATCCTCGGCCTCATCGTGCAGAAGGTTTCGGGCCAACCGCTGATGCAGTTCATCCGCGAGAACGTCCTCGACCCTCTGCACCTCGAAGGCGTCTTCAACTCCTACACCGAGCGCGAAAAACTCCAGGTCACCGGCTACGTCTCCAACGCACTCGCGCCGGTTCGCGTCCTTCCGCTGGAAGGCAACGGCTGGTACTTCGGCGACGGTGACCTCGCCATGCCGGCCTCGACGCTCGCTGCCTGGGACATCGGCATCATCGAACAGAAGCTACTCACCCCCGCCAGCTACAAGCTCTTCGAAACTCCCTTCGTCCTCGCTAACGGCGACAGCTCTCACTACGGCCTCGGCACCTTCGTCTACGACCGCAACGGCCATCGCGAGCTCGAGCACTCCGGAGAAGTCGGCGGCTACGTCTCTGAAAACATCGTCTTCCCCGACGACGGCATCGCCATCGTCGTCCTTACCAACCAGGTCGCATCGAATGCCGCAGCGACGATCGGCAACGGCATCGCGCGCCAGCTTCTCCCCTCCACAGCTCCCGCAGCGTCGGCCGCCGATACCTTCGCGCCCACACTCAAGACCATCCTCACCGGCCTTCAGCAAGGACAGATCGATCGCTCACTCTTCACCGCTGACACCAACGACTACTTCAACGCGGACACCCTCGCCGACTTCAAATCCACACTCGCTCCACTGGGCGCCATCACCAACGTCACACGCAACTACACGCATCTGCGAGGCGGGATGACCGGCAGCGGTTACCGCGTCACCTACTCCAACGGTACCAACATCACCGTCAGCATCTACACCCAACCCGACGGCAAGATCGAACAATTCCTCATCACAGGTAAATCCTGAACTTACGGATGACAGTGTCGACCTGAAGAAATCTCCATCGAAGGAGAAGCAACACCATGAAGATCAGAGGGCCACTTCTGCTCATCGCAGTGGGATGTGTTGGACTGCTCATCTTTCGAACGCTTCACGCGTCCCCGGGTCTCCATCAAACTCCTGTACACCGAGCTGTCCTCGGCTCCACACCTCTCCAGGCAAATCGGCTCGATCCGTCAGCGGATCGAATCATTCCACTGAACGCTCAGCTCGAAAAGATCGCGACAGGCTTCACCTGGACCGAAGGTCCCGTATGGCTCAACAACTCGCTCTTCTTCGCTGACATCACCAGCAACAGCATCCGCAGATGGACACCCGACGGTCGCGTCACTATCTTTCTTCAACCCAGCGGCTACAAAGGTCCGGATCGCTACAACGGCCGCGAACCGGGCTCAAACGGCATGACGCTCGATCTCAGCGGCAGTCTCACCGTTGCTGGCCACGCGCAGCGCGACGTCTACAAATTCGAATTACTCAACCCCAACGCGACACTGATCCTCGCAGACACGTACAAGGGCAAGCGCCTCAACAGTCCAAACGACCTCGTCTATCGCGCCGACGGTTCGCTATATTTCACCGATCCTCCCTACGGTCTGGAAACGCAAAAGGACAGCGACCCTAAAAAGCAACTCACCATCAACGGCGTCTATCGGATTCCGCAGGCTGCCACGCAGAAATCTGGTGCGCCTCCTGCACGAGACAGCCTGCAACTACTCATCACCGATCTGCCGCGTCCCAATGGCATCGCCTTCTCACCAGACGAGAAGTTCCTCTACGTCAACAACTCCGAACCGAAGAAAATCTGGATGCGCTATCGTTTGCAGTCGGATGGCACGCTCACAGACCCGCACCTCCTCTACGACGCAACCGCGGATCCGCGCCCCGGTTCACCCGACGGCATGAAGGTCGATCGCGAAGGCAACATCTACAGCTCTGGTCCTGGCGGCCTCTGGATCTTCTCGCCAGAGGGCAAGCCCCTCGCCACCATCTCGATTCCGGAGAGAGTGTCGAACGTCGCATGGGGTGATGCGGATCGAAAGATGCTCTACATCACTGCAAGCACCAGCGTCTACCGAGTACACCTGCAGATCCCCGGTGCGTCCATGCCACGCGGCCACTGAAGCTCACGCTTTGCGATGAGCGATCGCGCTACCGCATCTCCGCCGTCCAATTTCCACCCGGCTTGCACTCGCCACCCGACGTCCCATTCGCTACGCGCCCATCCACCAGCTTTCCCGTCCGATAGCACCCGCCCTCGCTCGGCACAATCAACACCGTCGCGTTGTTCGCCACCATGATCTTCACCTCGTGGCCATGATCGTCGGCGAAGATCGTGACGCCCGGCTCGCTTGTCTCCGGCTTCAGCTTGTAGGTCGCCTTCCCGCCCTCTGCAAAGTGCAGCGTCCACTCGCTGCCCGAGCGCGCCATAAACTGTGCCGTCTTCTCGCGGTCTCCCGCTCGATCTGCAGCTTCCGCCTGCGCCTGCTCCTCATCCGTCAGCCCCACCACCACCGACGTCGACGCCTCACCCACCGAGTTCTTCACATGCAGATTGCAGTACCCATCGTGGTCCGTCACCGCACGCTCGGCCACCACTTGCATCACAATCTGGTTTTCGGCCGCGTTATACGAGACCAGCGAGCACGCCCCATCCACCGCCAGCGTCGCACCCGTCAGGTGATACCCCGGCAGCACGACCTTCGTCGTCTTGTGGTTCTCCAGTAACGACGGCGTCGCTCCACCTGCGTGCAGATCCGGCTTCTGCGCCGCTGCAGCGAAGCTCGCCATCAGCGCCGCAATCAGCGTCGCAAATCGCGCAGACATCAGACTCCTATCTCGCACGCGCAAATCCTCCGCACAACATCGGCGCCCGGCTCCGGAAGAAGTTGTTCTCCTTTCTAATGCGACTCCGCTCTCATGTCCAGCGTTGCTCGTCACAAACGCGGCGGACAAATCGTGTTACGTCACATCTTCAAAAGAAGTTGCGATGCGCTGACAATCGCGTGACACAGATCGGCGTCTCGTCTCGCTACGCTCGAAGTTGTTCGGACACTCTCTCGCCGGGCTCCCTGAGCCTCTGCCTAACCCAGAGGGGAAAAGTGAGGCATCATGCGACGCATCTTCCATATCCTGCTTGCATCCTTCAGCATTCTCGCCGCCTGCCCCGTGCTCTCCGTGCACGCACAGTCCTATCAGGTCACCAACCTCGTCTCCGATGGCTCTGTGACCGCCACCACCATGGATCCGAACTTCCTTAATCCTTGGGCCATGTCTGTCAGCACCACATGGTGGATCAGCACTGCCAACAGCGGTCTCAACTACGTCGTTCCCTCGGCTACAAACGCGATCCTATTCAAGGTCGCCGTGGCACCCGGCTCAGGCTCAGGCAAAGGAGCGCCGGCAGGCTCAGTCACCACCAGCGGAGCCAGCGGCATGTTGCTCTCCAACGGCGCCAAAGCGTCGTTCCTCTTCTCCACGCTCGACGGCACCATCTCCGGCTGGAACGGTGCGCTCGGCCAGAACACCCCAACGACACTCATCGCCATCAACAACTCCTCCGCCGGAGCCTCCTATCCTGGCCTCGCCATCCTTAACGTCAACGCGACGACCAGCTACATCATCGCTCCCAACTTTGGTGCCGGAAACACGATCGAGGTCTACGACCAGACCTTCAAACCTACTAAGCTCACCGGTTCCTTCACCGATCCCAATCTGCCCTCCGGTTACGCACCGTGGTCCGTGCACATCCTCAACAATCAGATATGGGTCGCCTACGCACTTCGCGGCGCCTCCGCTCCTTACGTTCCCACCACTGGTGCGGGGAATGGCATCGTCGATGTATTCGACACCAGTGGCAACTTCGTCGCGCGTGCCGTCACCGGAGGCAATCTCAACGCGCCTTGGGGCGTCGCCTTCGCTCCCTCCTCCGGCTTCGGCATCTTCTCCGGCGACCTCCTCATCGGCAACTTCGGCGACGGAACCATCAACGTCTACGACCCCAAGGCCTATAGCTTTCTTGGCCAGCTCGTTGACTCCACCGGCAAGTCGCTCAACTACCCGTCCCTTTGGGAGCTCCTCACCGGCGGTACGCCCGTCGGCAATAGCACCGCCGTCAGCGGTGGCCTTAACACCAATGTCTACTTCACTGCTGGCCTGGCCAACGAAGCTCACGGCCTTCTCGGCGCCATCAGCAACGGAACCGTCTCTGGCGCTACTCCAACCTTTGGTTTCAGCTCCTCCACCAGTTCCACGACCGTCAACCCCGGTGGCGCGGGCACGGCGACTCTCAGCATTGCTCCCGTCAACGGATTCAACGGCACCGTCACTTTCGCATGCAGCGGCCTTCCCGCCGGAGCCACTTGCCTCTTCGCGCCGTCTTCGCTTCCCGTAGTCGCCAGCGCTCCAGCTATCGATCAGCTCTCCATCAGCACCACTCCGACGATGATGACGAGTCGTTCTCATCCGCAGCTACGGAACCGCGCCGCCATCACCCTGGCATCTCTTCTGCCGCTCTCTGTACTCATCTTCCTTCGCCGCCGCACGTCGCCCAACGCATTGCGATTCTTCGGTCCGCTTGCGATGCTCGCCCTCGCGATTGGAGCCTCCACTCTTGTCCTGGGTTGCGGAAACAACTCGTCGCCTCCGAGCACACCGGCCGGCACGTCAAGCGTCACCGTCACGGCCACATCCGGCAGTGTCTCGCAAAGAGTAGCAGTGTCGCTCGTCGTTCAATAACCGCAATGCAGCCCGCGGCCCGGCATCGGCCCGGCTCTCTTCGCGTCTCCTAAACTTTTAGTTGACAAAACCGGTACCTGCCGCCTAATCTCCTAATTCATTAGGAGACCGCGCTCTCATGGCGAAGACTGACCCCCTCCCTCTCACCAAGCTTGAGCTTCAAATCATGCAGGTCATCTGGCGTGATGGCGCCGGCACGGTTGCCGCCGTGCAGGACTCCCTCGACCAGCCACTCGCTTACACCACCGTGCAGACGATGCTCAACATCCTGCACCGCAAGGGCAAGCTCAAGCGCGAGCTTCGCGGCCGCGCCTTCGTCTACAAGCCCACCGTCACTCACGCCAAGGCCTCCGTCCAGGCCGCGCGCGATCTCATCGACCGCATGTTCGGAGGCTCCAGCGAAGAGCTCGTCATGAGCCTCATCAAAAGCCGCCAGCTCGACCCTGACAAGATCGCCGAACTCACTCGCTGTCTCGAAGAAGAGGAGGGCAGCCGATGACTCACCTCGAACTCATCACCCTCAACTACCTGCTCAACGCACTCTGGCAAGTCCCCATCATCTTCCTTGTCGCCACCATTGCCGCGCGCCTCACTCGCTCCGCCGGCCCACAAATCGAGCACCGCATCTGGGTCATCGCGCTCATCCTCGAAGCCGCACTCCCAGCCTGCGACTTCGCTCCCGCTCTGCGCGACCTTGTGCTCTCGCTCTTTCGCAGCCGCTCCGGCCACGTCACGACGCAAACCACGATCCTCAGCACCACCGCAGACCATGGCAATTCACATCTCGCCGCCACCCTTGCGTCCGCCGCCCTCATGGCCTACGTTGCAACTCTGCTCTACCTCACCCTACGTCTCCTCTTTCGGATCTACCGCACAAGCGCTCTCCGTCATGCAGCGCAGCCCGTCACTCTCACCGGT
>Ga0206804_10262_pt1 | contig 14038 bp, 12 predicted proteins | sample Alteio_BWOrgCont_62_FD_152888 | JGI IMG/M metagenome (GOLD analysis project Ga0206804, IMG submission 152888) | Enriched cells from forest soil in Barre Woods Harvard Forest LTER site, Petersham, Massachusetts, United States -... | ecosystem: Environmental > Terrestrial > Soil > Temperate forest >... | reverse complement strand
GATTTTACCGCCCTTCAAAGGAATTATTTTGAACAACAAGAGGGACAATGGCGTCAGAAAGAGTACCAAGATGCTCCAATCACATAGTCGGTATCATTTGTCGGACCTGCTCTGGCGGCGGGTAAAAAAATTAAGCTAACCGGGCCCGAAATAGTTTACTAGGAGGTCAAGTTCAACGCCGCCGAGGCAGACCTCCCAAAGATGACCGGTTGATGGTCGACGCAATCTTTTATGTGCTGCGCACGGGGGTGGCGTGGCGGGACTTGCCGGTCTGTTACGGGCCGTGGAAGTCGGTCTATACGCGGTGGAGACGCTGGTGCGCCCAGGAGCTTTGGCAGAAGGTTCTGGATTTGCTTGCGCAACGAGCCAAGGGCTGTTTGCGTTTCATCGATGGTTCTCACATTAAGCTGCACCAGTTCGGCTGCAACCCTCCCGGAGGCCAGTACGCGCAAGCCATCGGACGAACCAAGGGCGGGTTGAACACCAAACTTTGCGCCCTAGTCGATGGCCAGGGACATCTGCTGGCTGCGGTAATTGCTCCGGGCCAGGCCTATGAGGTCGAGGCGTCAGCTCCACTACTGGACAAACTCCGCCACGTCCTGCTGGTTGGCGATAAGGGCTTTGACTGCGACGCGCTGCGCCAGCAAATGTTGGCCCAAGGCTGCCTGGCCTCCGTCGCACCGAGATCAGGACGGCTCAACCCCGCCTGGTGCCACAGTGGCTTTTATCGTCTGCGGCACAAAATCGAAAATTTCTTTCAGCGCCTCAAAATCTATAAACGCATCTCGACTCGCTATGAAAAACTCGCACTCACGTTCCTCAATTTCATACTGTTGGGTGCCGTCTTTGACTGGCTTAGATCATTTTGAAGACACGCCCTAGCATTAAAGCCGCCTTCAACCAGAACTTGCCCGTTGGGTAATAAGTTAGCGCCGTGATTGTACCGCGCAGTCGTAAGGCTGCCAGTTGTTGTCCAAATTCCGGTAGCTGTATTATATAATTCAGCGCTTGAGAGCGAAACATTACCAGTCCCTTGGCCTCCAGCGACCAGGACTTGGCCATTGGGGAGTAATGTCGCGGTATGGTTAGCGCGCCCGCTATTGAGGCTGCCTGTAAAGGTCCAAGCTCCTATGCTTGGATTAAAGAGCTCCGCGCTGGTCAGAGAACCCGTCACCCCCGGACTTACAATCCCTGCCCCGCCCGAGACCAAGACTTGGCCATTGGGCAACAACGTCGCCGTGGGAGACGCTCGCGCGGAATTGAGGCTACCCGTGGTCGTCCATATTCCCGTAGTTGGATTGTACAGTTCGGCGCTGGCTATTATTGCACCAGGCCCAAAACCTCCTGCGACCAGCACCTGGCCGTTGGGCAATAACGTGGCCGTGTGTGAGTCTCGCGCAGTGTTGAGGCTGCCCGTGAAAGTCCACGTTCCGTTGGCCGGATTGTATAATTCGACGCTGGCCAGATCACCTACATTTCCAGAGCCCCCAGCGACCAGTACCTGGCCGTTCGATAATAATGTTGCTGTGTGATTATACCGCCCTGCATGCAGACTGCCCGTGTTTGAAAAAGTTCCGCTGGCCGGATTGTATAATTCGGTGCTGGCCAAATAATCTGAAATTCCTAAGCCTCCCGCCACCAGCACCTGGCCGTTGGGCAAGAGCGTGGTGGTGTGCATTTCCCGGGCGGTGTTCAGACTGCCCGTCACCGTCCAAATTCCGGTGGCAGGATTATAGAGTTCGGCGTTGGCCAGAGCACCTTGATTCGCTCTACCTGGATTCGCATTACCACCTGCGACCAGTACCTAGCCGTTGGGCAAGAGCGAGGCGGTGTGGAAGTATCGCGCGGTGTTCAGACTGCCCGTGAGTGCCCATGTTCCGGTGGCCGGATTGTATAATTCGACGCTGGCCAGAACATTATTTGAAACGCCACCCCCACCCGCGACGAGCACTTGGCCGTTAGGCAACAGGGTTGCCGTGTGATAGTAACGCGCGGTGTTCAGACTGCCCGTCACCGTCCAGGTCCCGGTGGCCGGGTTGTATAATTCGGCGCTGGCCAGAAAACCAAAATTTCCGTAGCCCGCTGCCACCAGCACCTGGCCGTTGGGCAGGAGCGAGGCGGTCTGATTTTCTCGGGCGTTGTTGAGGCTGCCCGTCGCCGTCCAGGTTCCGTTGGCCGGATTGTATAATTCGGCGCTGGTGCTCAGAAAAAGATTATCGAAAATATAATAGCCGCCTCCCGCCACCAGCACCTGGCCGTTAGGCAATAACGTCGCCGTGTGCGCGTACCGCGCGTTGTTTAGGCTGCCAGTGACCGTCCATGTACCAGTGGCCGGATTGTATAACTCGGCGCTGGCCAGAGTCACACTACCTGAACTTTGGCCCCCCGCGATCAGCACCTGGCCGTTGGGCAAGAGCGAGGCGGTGTGTGCGTATCGCGCGGTATTGAGGCTGCCCGTGGCCGTCCAGGTCCCGGTGGCCGGATTGAATAACTCGGTGCTGGTTAGATAAGTCCCATTATAGCCCCCCGCCACCAGGACCTGGCCATTGTTGAGCAAAGTTGCCGTGTGATAGTAGCGCGCGGTGTTGAGGCTGCCGTTGGTCACGACCCACGTCGGATCAATGACCACGGGATAGCGGAGTTTTGTCGTGTTCGCGACGACGAGCGCGAGGCGAGGTTGCGCTTGGCCATTCGGATAGCTGAGTTCCCAGTGGACGGCGTTGGCGACTTTTTGGCCACCGGTCTCGACGAGCCATGGCGCTTCAATCTGCATTTGCTGGCCCTGCGCGTTGGTAAAATGAATCGCATTGTCTTGAAGGCTGATCCCCTTCACGCCGGAGACGGCGGATAGAGCGTACTCGAACCGTTGCGGGGCCGTGGTGTCATGCAACAAAAGAAATTCCTCGCTGCGGCCATCGGTCACGACGTTCAGGCTGTCCGTCGAATTGTAGGCGTTGTGATAGACGAGCTTGCCGTTTTCGATTTGTGCCGTGGCTGCGTTGCTCCTGAGCGGCTTGAGTTTAACTGTCATCCCCTCGCCGCGCACTTCCGTCCCGGCGGAATAACGCTCGGGGAAAGTGGGAACCAGCGCCGCTTCACCCGCGTGACGCTGTGCCATCGCCGTCCATGCTTGCAATTCCGCCGGTTTGAGTCCTGCGGGGGCTTGCGGCGGTTCGGGCTTGGGTTGATAACCGTTGGTGCTCTTAGAGAACGTACTGTTCGGCGCCAAGGCCGGGGCCAATTGCATTCCGAAGCCGTGAATCTGGCTTTCCACTTTTCCGGGAACGTACGCGACAGGCCGGGTGCAATACCACCCTCCGAAAATCAAAAGGGCCAGGGCCAAAGAAAAAGCAAAGCGGGTTTTCATGGAAGACATGGCCCACAAAACATTAAGGAGATCGCTATCTTTAGGCAAGTCAATAAAATCGCTAGGAGGCTTGCTTTCGACTTGGGTTCCATTCAGTTTCTCCGCGATGAGATACCCACCGGCTTTCCCAGTGCTGAGCGGAGACGTCATCGAGCTTCACAAACCGTTGATTTGGGTTTCCTTGGTCGCGCTCGTGCTGTTGTGCAACCCGTGCATGGCGCGGGGGCAACAGGCAATTTCCGGGTAGTCGGCGGCGCATTTGGCTACGCAAAATCTTTTCTCAGCGCTCTCAGCGGAGAGAAGCGGACGGATATTGATCGGTAGGAAAAACGGGGACGTAAACTACGGTTGCGGTGGCAGCCGCCCAACGTAACTACCAATCCCGTCGCTGCCTCGGCGGGTTCAATGCCAAGGACATCTATCGTCAGAAACAACGGCGCGGTCGCTGGAACCAGCGGCAACGTCATCAGGCTTTTGAGTGGATTAGCCGCCGCGCAAAGGCCATACTGGAAACAAGGATGAAGTCAACGTTCATGCCGCCTGGCGGCACGCCGTGGAAGCTTGGTTGAGTGTTGAGTGATCAGGCGCTGATCGAGGTTCATTAAAACCCGCGAGTGTTACCCCTTTTTTAACCCACCCTTGGCCCCTTCAATTGGTAGTTAGGACAGTCCTGGCGAGATGCAGGAAAGGCGGACTCGGGAGTTTCGTTGGGCATGTTTCCATCAACGCACGCGTCATGCCATCCTCGGTGACACTTTCAGGAGTGTTGAGGCTAAACGGCTTCCGACTCCGACCCTAAAGATCGGGGAAGAAACTGAACGGGCATTTGCCACCTGACGATTTGCTCATGCATTCTAATTGCGCTTCGGTATGCCGTTTGCCATCTCTAGGTTTGTTGTCGCTACCGCGGAACTTCGGTAATTTTCCGGATTGGCAATTTGCACCTGAGCAGGCTTTCTTGCCGCAATTAGTCGATCAGGAGGAGCTTGGGCCAAAACAGGGAAATTCATAAGTGCCTGCAATCCAAATTGCGGGGAGGAAAGAGAGAGCACTGGCACGCCCATTGCGAAGCCTAGTGCAGATGTGACTTTACACGTTAGCAAACCTCCACAATCAAAGGAAACTATGCCTAAAACAATCGATAAAACATTCCATGGTCAAATCATCGGCGGTGCCTTCTCGAACCGTGAAAATGCAAATAAGGCCGTTGAGGCCTTTCAAGAGCTGGGTATTCCCGAAAGCGACATTCAAATCGTCGTTCAATTAAACGACAAACAAACCCCGGATGTCTACACGGACATTCTGTCAGATAGGGGTTTCGCCGACTCTCAAGCCCGATTTTACGACAAGGCGATCCGCGAAGGGAAGATTCTGGTCATCGTTCCGAACGTGACCAATCCCGCCGCAGTCATCGACGTGTTCGATCGCTTTAGGGCGGAATACAATCCGAACGGCTCACGCAATGTGCGTGAAGATGTGGCCGGCATGACGGTTGGAGCTGCGGTCGGAGCAGTCGCCGGGGGCGTTGCGGGGGCAGCAGTGGCTGGTCCCGTGGGGGCTGCGGCTGGTGTCGCCGCCGGAGCGGTTGTCGGCGGTGGATCCGGCGCGGCCGCTGGAAAAGCAGCTGAACACAAAAAATAAACGAATTGGGGGACGGGCTGGAGCCTATTGCCTCCGGCCCGTCTCGGAAGATTCGATAAAGAAATCTCATGGAAACCCTCGGCACCTACCGTACCGTTGAGTTTCATGACCATGCCCACGCCAAGGGACCAATGTTACCTCATTTTATTTCTCATTGGGGAAACCGTCGCACCAGGCTGACCATCGAATCAATCTTACTCGCTTTAGCAATTTTGCTGGCGGCTGTCTGGTTTTCGGCACCCTACCTCGCACGTGACTATATCAACCGAGGCCTCTCAGGGCTTCCCGATTATACCGGACGCGTTGAATGGGTTCGTCTTCACCCTTGGACCGCCAGCCTGGATATTTACGATCTCCATCTCGATAAGAAAACGGGCGAAATTCCCGTCCATTTCTTCTATTCTCCTCGGTGGAACATATCGTTGCAGTGGTCGCAGTTGTTCCATGGTGTCGAGCGGGCGTCCGTTACTATTTTTGATCCTAAAATTAATCTTGTGGCGGGGCCCGACTCCGATCAGAGCCAGATCGGGATAAGTGGGGTCTGGATAGATGCCATTAAGGCGCTGATTCCCTGGCGTGTGAATCAAATCAGAATTCTTAGAGGCGATATTCATTTTCTCGATTTTCATGCCAACCCTCAGGTGGATTTGGAAATCAGTCAACTGGAGTTGGCGGCGGAAAATATGAGCAATAGCAAGGGACTAAAAGTCCCGTTGCCTGCAACGATCAAAATTAGCGCGCGGCCCCTGTTGACAGGAACTTTTCAAATGAACCTGGCCGTTAACTTTGATGAACAATATGCGACCTTCACTCAAACTTTCAAAATGGAACATGTGCCAGCAGTGGGTGCGAATACCGCGCTTCAAAAATACTTAAAGGTTCGGGTGAAAAGCGGAGAAATCGGACTTTACAGCGAACTGAGTGGGGACAAAGGAATCTACCATGGCTACGTTAAGCCTTTCTTCTTCCAACTTGAATTCGAACCGAAACCCGCCGACGAGGGAGGTCCTGGAGCCATTTGGTCGGGAATTCTGAACACGGTGAAGGGCCTTTTTGAAAACGACAAACAGGTTGTTGCCACTCAAAGTGAGATTTCCGGAAGAGTTGACCAGCCTCACATCGATGCCCTGAGCGCCATCGCGGGGGTTTTGTGGAATGCCTATATTGAGGCGCTACGTCCCGGCTTCGATCCAACCCATTCGCCACCCAAGCCGACGGATACGGTCACCACTCCTCAATCCCCAACGACCGAAAATGAAGCGGCGCTCCCATCTCCTGCGGAAAAAAAGAAATAAACCTTCACCCCAATACGTTATGACATTAATTCTTATCATCGTGGTCCTCGTGCTTCTTTGCGGAGGAGGAGGATATGCCTATCGGGGTCCTGTGGGAGGCGGCGGGGGACTCGGCCTTGTTTTGGTCATTCTTCTCGTGCTTTATCTGATGGGTTACCTCTGACAGTTGTTAGGCACCGAAATGTATCGAGGCTTTTGGATTTAGGGGGCTCCGGTTGCAGAAGGTTGGCTACATGGGTCCAAGCGCCCATTTGCAGTCGTTGCGCGATCCACTTCAGGGTCACGCTCGTCTCAGTCCGTAGCCGCCGGGCGATGCGGACTTTGCGGGCGTCGCCTTTGGCTCGCCGCGCCAGTTCTGACTCGGGCCAGCCCAATTTGTCGAGTTCCTCGAGCAGGATGCGTCGCGCCTTTTCCTCCGTGGTTTCGCGGCGGATGTCGGCATGGTGATTTTCACCGGCTTGATCGTGCGCCGGATTGAGTAATTGCTGCCGGAAGGTTTCATCGCCGAGATACCAGCCCCGGCGCTGAGCCAGCGGCGGCTACCACTGCATCCACGCCCTTACGGGCGCGGCTACGGCCTAGCCCTTGGAGGCGCTGACTTTCTTCAGGTTGGAATCGGCCTTCGAGGGATCGTCGATGGGCTCGGATGCCTTCTGGATGGGCAGAGGCTTGGTGGAACTCTTCATCTGATGGAGGGCGGTGAAGATGACGGCCTGCTCGTCGAGTTTGAGCCATGGCCCGGGATGGACATCCTCATCGTCCACGAAGCGCCAGGAGGTCATTACGTGGTCCTTGTTGTCGATGCCGAGATATTCGGCGACGGCGGGGGAGACATCGAGGCCGGCGTGATTGTCGCCCAATCCGATGGGGCGTTCGTCGCCGAAGACATATTCGGCGTGGTCGTAGCGGAGCGGGCCGACGTCTTCCCACTGCGCATAGCAGATGTCGCCCTTGTTGTTTTTGATCATGATCCAGCGATCCTTGCAGGCGGAAACCTGCTTGCCGTCCTTGGGCCGCCGGTACCAACCCGAAGGGAGCCACCGCTGCGCCTTGTCGGGAAAGGCGAGATCGTTGAAGGGCAGCGCGACGTAAAAAGGATTGAGCGTGGCGGCATGTCCGCCGGGCGCGTAACCGTTGCGGTTATTGGGATTATCCGAGCCATGATTGTTGGCGCGCCAATCCTCATCCCAGGAACTGGACATATTGTCGGTCGAACTGATCGGCGTGGAGCCTTCACCGATCCAGAACATGGTGGTGAGTATCCGCGTCTTCCACGGGTAGTTATTTTTTACTTTCTTGTTCAGGTCCTTGAAGACGAAATCCGAAGTGGAATCCGCCGTTCGATTCGTAGTGGAGTAACTGCCGGCCGCGGACGAGGTCATGGGCACGACCGACGTCGGGAGCGCGCTGGCAAAGTAGGGAAGATGGGACTTTGCGGCCGGTAGCGTGGCGGCGGCGGGGATGTAGGTGGAGACGCCGCGAATGGGCGCGTCTATCCCCGGATAACGCGCGACAGGCAGCCCCGTTTCGACGGTCGGGCCGGCGGAGGTCGTCACGGCGGGCTGGGCGGAATTGACAAAGACACTGGTCTTGATGGGCGATGGCGGGACTGTGGGCGGCGGAACGGGAAGCGAAGCACTTTTCATCACGACAACCGGCTGCACGGGATTCGCGGGGGGCAGAAGCGGCTTGGTCACGACGATGGGCGACTGGATCGGCGTGCTGGACGAGGCCGGTTTCGTTGCGACGATCGGCGATTGAATGGAAGTGGCCGGCTGCTGGTGCGGGGGAGTATTGGGCGCGGGTTTCGCCGTGGAAGCTGTGGCGGTGGACACCGTTTTTTTCTTGTGAATATGGACGGCGGGGGTTCCGTCGGAATCGTCGGCCTCCTGGTTTTTTGCGGTCGTCTTGCTGGAGGCCGAGATGACGGTGACGTCGTCCGCCGCGTAGAGGGAGGCTCCCCATCCGACGACAGCAATCCCCACAGCGATGAGATGAATGCTGTTAGGGGCCATCATTGCTGCTTCGTATTGTTCCGCGCGGATCTGGTTTTAATCATGAGACTGAAGGGTCATCCACAGAAAATCGCCGACGCTTGTTAGACACGCTGACTGGTCCAATCATTCAAATTATTATCGAAAACTCGTAAAAGGTCTCGCGTATGCATCAGAGTAATCAAGATCGGTGAAATCGTAAAGCGAGCAATCGAGTTGAGCGCCGCAAATCGATCTGGCGAGCGAGGAGAAAATCGCGACCGCAACCGAACGTCTGCGACGTTACGATTCCTTCGGTTTTGACGGACCGAGCAGCGCCAACGATGCGGTGTAGCCGTGCGCAAAACTGCGGTCGCCGACGGGACCGAGCTGGACGTTGGCGAAAAGTCCCGCCATGGGCAGGCCGGGATAAAATTCGTTGATGAGGCCGGCGTCATGATTGGGACCGCCGAAGAGGCCGCGCCCACGTCCGTGGCAGGTGCAGAGCAGACCGGCATAGGGCGGGGGGTCCATCTGGGCGATCTGTTCGCGCAGGAGGCGTTTGAGTTCGTCCGTCGCGACGCGGGAATCGCGCAACTGATATTGCAAGGTCTGGCCGACGCGCGGCACGGCATTGATGGCGACCGCGCCGCTTTTCGGATCGGCCCCGATGATGTTGCGGACGAGAAAATCGCCGCGCTTGTATTCCTCGAGATATTCACTGACGGCGATTCCGGCGAAGAGATGGCCGCGCGCCTGTTCGCGTTCGATGTCGCTGAGTTCCTTGTAAACGTCGCTGAGGACTTCGTAAGCCGGACGCGAACCGAGGGTGAGGAGGACGTTCTTTTCGGCCTGGGTGACGGTAAGTGGTTCGCCGATCGGTTTGCAGCCCTGCGAGACGACCGAGTGGACCGCGACGTCGCCTTGGAGCGCGATGGCGACTCCGCCCGGAACGACGCGGTCGTCGCAGAAGACCCATGCTTCGGGATCGCCCGGCACGCCACCGGCCATGCCGCCGAAGACCGGGACGTGGGGGTAAGCCTGGTTCCATTGCTTGAGCCAGATTTCGACGTTGAGCGAAAAGGGATTGAGGAAGACGAGCCACGCTTTGACATCGGCGGGCTTGAGATTCGTCCGCTTGTACCAGTAGTCGGGGCCGGTGGAGCCCTCGACGGTGTCCTGGGAAAAATTGAGCGAAGTGGCCTTGCCTCCGGGCACCGAGACGAAGAGGAGCGAAAAGCCGGGGCCTTCCTCCTGCTCCTGCGACTGGCCGACGAGGCCGGTGCCGCTGCAGCCGATGAGCGTCGGGATGTGGCCATAGACGCGCACGATTTCGAGCAGGTCGTTCGCCTTCTCCGCGTAATCGGGCGTGACGAAGACGAGGCCGAAGGTGGGCTTGCCACTGAGTTGTTCGCGCAACTGGACGGCGGTGTCGCGAATCACAGCCTCGTCGTAGGGGCCGGTCACCAGCCTCGAAGCTGCGAAAGTGGGCATAGCTAAATCATCCGGCCCTATGAGAAAATGTCAATGCGGCTGAGTGGAAGCCTTAAACTTGAAATCTTATTCAACGGCACTAACTCGTCCGTAAAGTTTCGACATACTCGTCCACCCGTTGATGCGACCTCGGTTATTACCTATCTGGTACCTCTCTCCTTGGATCGCTTTGACGAGATGCAGGTAATCCGAACCGTTTACCTTGCAGAGAACAATATCTCCAACTTCAATCGGTTTTTCCCCAATGGGCACTACTGTCACTAAATCCCCACTGTTTATCAGCCCTACCATACTGTTACCACGGGGTCGAAACTGGCATGTTTCTCCCCTTTGCAGCTTATCAATGTAAGATGTCGCCCAACTCATTTAATCCATTCTCCTCGCTCAAGCCACATCTGGCATTTCGCTCTCCGAAGCCGCTGCAGTGAACGACGGGCCGGAGACGAAATCAGCGGCCCAGAGTTCTTGCGCCATGCGGAAGCTTTCCGGCATGAGGGTGTAGCCGACGTGGCCTTGCGGGAAGCAAGCGTAGTGGGCGTTGTCCCAGGAGCGGGCGAGTTCCTCGATTTCGTGGGGCGGGGCGATGCGGTCGTATTCGCCCGCGAGCATGATGATGTTCTTGCCGGGCAGGAGCGCCTTGAGTTTGCCGGGACAGACGAGGCGCATGCTGCCAGCGGTGTCTTCCGGAGTTATCCCGAAGCGGCGCAGACTGGCCCGCAGCGCGACGGAGCTGGGCGCTTTCCAGATCGCGTTGTCGATGTTGAGAATCGGCTCGACGAGGACGAGCCGTTGCAGGAGCGGCTCGAAGCAGCCGAGCAGGGCCATGATCCAGCCGCCATAACTCGTGCCCCAGCCGCCGAAAAGATTTCCGCCCTTGCGGCGCAATTGCTGGAGAACGACGCGGCATTCGACGACCGATTGGCGGATGCCCGCCGCGTTGCGAAGCAGGTCGCCGCCGATGCACAACTCGCCGTGAAAATGGAGCGGCAAGCGGCGCGAATAGTGGTAGGGCAGATGGACGAAAATCGCGTTCCAACCGCGCGCGTTGAGCCGCCGCGCCCATAGGCGGTAGCCGATGTCGCTCACCGACATCAGGCCGTGCGCAATGAACATGGTCGGTGCGGTCCAACCCTCCTTGCAGGGAAAGAAATCGAATGCGGCGCGGTTGTTGATGGGATGTTCGCCGGGATGAGGACTCTGAAACAAGAGCCGGCCGCTGTCGGGCAATTCGGGCGGAACGAAATCGGCGGGCACGCGGTAAAACTCCTCGACGGGACGACCGGCCCACTCGGCGGAGAATCGGTCCCATTTGGCGCGAAAATCGGCGGGGAGCGGATGGCGCGATTGCAGGAGGTTGACGAAGCTGAAGCTGAACCAATCGACGGCCAGGGCGCGCGCTTCATCAACACGGGAGAGAAAAGTGCGCGGTTTCATGCGTGCGGGGGTCTTGGAGGCAATCTAGGGACTTGCCGGGAGAAAGCGCAAGAGTGAGGAGGACCCTATTGGCCGCAAAAGAACGCAGAGAACGAATGTCACCGCGACAGAGCGGCAAACCGGCTTTGCTTGAAGCGACTTGAATCCTTATCGGACATCGTCCGGCGAAAGCAGGTGGGTCCTTCGATTCGGCTCAGCCTACTGCGACTGGAAAAGCACATCCTCCGTTCGCCTCGCTCAGGATGACGGAGTTAAGAAGAGACTTCGCGTAATTCTCGAAAGATGTTGGGGAGAAAACCGACCATTGCTTCTCTTTGCGCTCTTTTGCGGCTAATGAATTGTCGGATGTCCCGGAAAATTCTTGTGATCGGAGCCGGTCTCGGCGGGCTGGCGGCGGCCATTCGCCTCGCGCGGCTTGGCCATGCCGTCGAGGTGTGGGAAAAGAATGAGGGGCCGGGCGGCAAGGTGAAGGAGTTGCGGGTGGGCGAGTTTCGGTGGGACACGGGACCGTCGTTGCTGACGATGCCGCATGTCTTGCGCGAGCTGTTTGCCGCGTGCGGCGAGCGGATGGAAGATCATCTCGAGCTGGTGCGGCTGGAGTCGGCGTGCCGGTATTTTTGGAGCGACGGAACGGTAGTCGATGAGAACGCGGCGTTCTGGGCGCAGCCTGAGGTGGCGGCGTTCCTTGAGTACGCGCGCGGAATTTACGAGCTTTCCGGCGAGGCTTATCTGAATCATCCGCCGGGCGATTTCTGGCGCGCCTTCACGCCGCGCAACTGGTCGAAGCTCCGGCATCTCGGCAAAGTCGCGACGACGCGGACGTTGGCGGCGGAGGTCGAGCGGCGGATTTTCGACCCGCACCTGCGGCAGATTTTTTTGCGCTTTGCGACTTACAACGGCTCTTCGCCCTACATTACGCCAGCGACGTTTAACATTATTCCCTACGTCGAAGCCGAGTTCGGCGCGTGGTATGTGCGGGGCGGGATGGCCAGGATCGCGGAAGCGCTGCACGCGCTGGCTTTGCGGCAAGGTGTGACGTTTCGTTTTAATACGACGGCGACCGGATGGGATGGAGCCGAGGCAACGACGCAGGATGGTTTTCGCGGGAAGGCGCATTTCCTTGTTTGTAATGCGGATGTTTTGAGTGCTGCAGCTGATCCGTCGCCCGGAGGTCGACGGCTACCGCTTCTTGCCAACATTTTTGGCGCAAAAGATCGGGAAAATATTTTGCGGCCGCCGCTTTCGACCTCGGGGTTCATCCTGTTTCTCGGCGTGCGGGGCCGTGATCCGCGGCTAGGCCATCACAACATTTTCTTTTCCGATCGTTACCGGGAGGAGTTTGCCGAAATTCACGCCCGGAAGATCAATCCGACGGAGCCAACGATTTACATTTCGATCAGTTCGCGGACCGACCCCGATCACGCGCCGGACGGTCATGACAATTATTTTGTTTTGGTCAATGCGCCCGCGCGCGATCCGAAGCAACCGTGGACGGAAGCTGAAGGGATTGGTTATCGTGATGTCGTGCTCAAGCGCCTCGATAAATTTGGTTTTGCAGATTTGGCGTCGCGCATTGTCGCAGAGCGCATTTTCACGCCGAGCGATTTTGCCGCGCGCGATCTGGCCCACCATGGGGCGCTCTATGGCTGGGCGTCCCACTCGATTCGCACGTCGCTATTTCGTCCACCGCTTCGCGCGCCGGACGCCCGCAACATTTTCTTTGTCGGCGGCACGACCCATCCCGGCGGTGGAATTCCGCTGGTGCTACTGAGCGGAAAAATGGTGGCTGAACTCATTCAACGGGAGACCGCATGAAATCAGCCGGACAAGGCAACACCGCCAGGGGCAGGTTGAAACCGGCACGCTGGAACATCGTGGATACGATCGCGTTTGTCGCTTTCCTGATTTGGACCGCGTTGGGACTGATCTTCACCCTGAAACATATTACGCCGGGAACGATTGCGCATTGGAATCTCCCCCTCGAGTTGGCCCACTTTGTCGAAGGCTGCCTTGGGTACGGCGATCCGATCCTGATTCTGCTCGCGTTCGCCAGCACACATCTGCACGCCGTGCGGCAATGGAATGCGAGCATGGCGCGGCGGTGGGCCGTGACGATTATCCTCTGCTCGTACGGCATCGAAACGCTCGGCGCAAGGACCGGATTTCCGTTTGGTGAATATCACTACACGACCTACTTCGGCCCGATACTCGGCCTCGTGCCTCTGACGATTCCGTTCGCCTGGTATGTCGTGGTGACCAATGCGCTCTTCGTCGTTCGCGCCGTCGCGCCAAACGCTTCCCGCTTGACCGAGGCGATGGTGGCCGGGCTCATTTGTACGCTTTACGACGTCATTCTGGAACCCTTCGCGACGACGGTGAAGCATTACTGGGTCTGGAGCAGCAAGGAAGTTCCGCCGCTCAATTATGTGTCGTGGTTCGTGATCAGCGCGTTGTTGATCTGGATTTTTGCGCCGACGGTTTCCACGCGCCATCGATACGATCCGCGTCCATTCCTTATTCTTTTCTTCATGGTGCTGATTTTTTTCGCGGGAGAATTCAAGTAACGGAAATGCACACCACTATTCTGCGACCCCTCTGGGGTCGGATTTTCGCGCTAGTCAACCGGTGGTGTCGCTCGCTGACTCGCTCAACCACCGGCTACTTTGCTTTCATCCCTTCGGGATGGCCAGCGAGGCGCATCCAAGCAGCTATAGTTTTACTTATCACGCTGTACAAAAAGAAAGATGGTTTATCGTCCTTGGGTTTTATATTCTTCCGCGTTGCGCAACATGCCCCTGCCCTCCACGCCGGACCGACCTGAAACCCGGGACCAA